>Ga0114921_10000284_pt1 | contig 21284 bp, 21 predicted proteins | sample BentaG_FD_87016 | JGI IMG/M metagenome (GOLD analysis project Ga0114921, IMG submission 87016) | Deep subsurface microbial communities from South Atlantic Ocean to uncover new lineages of life (NeLLi) - Benguela_00093 metaG | ecosystem: Environmental > Aquatic > Marine > Oceanic > Sediment ... | reverse complement strand
GTTGCGTGCCTCGCGCACGCACTCGCGAAACACGTGCTCCATCAACGGATCCAGCCCCGTGCTGGGTTCGTCGAGCAGTAACAGCCGGGCCGGTGACGAGAACGCGGAGATCAGCGACACCTTCTGCCGGTTGCCCTTCGAGTAGGTCCGTGCTTTCTTCGTAGGATCGAAATCGAAGCGGACGATGAGCTCATTGCGCCGCTTCTGGTCGATGCGGCCCCGCATGCGTGCCAGCAGGTCGATGGTTTCGCCGCCGGTCAACGATGGCCACAGCGTCACGTCGCCTGGGACGTAGGCGATTTCTCGATGCAAGGCCACTGAATCCGTCCACGGGTCGCGGCCGAGCAGTTCGGCCCTGCCGGAGGTCGCCCGCAGAATGCCCAACAGAATGCGGATGGTGGTTGACTTGCCGGAACCGTTGGGCCCCAGAAAACCGTGAACCTCTCCTTCTTCGACACGGAGGTCGAGCCCATTGAGGGCCCGCACGTCGCCGAAATTCTTGTGCAGAGACCCAACGTCGATGATGACGGTCATCTAGCCCCTTCCTTACGCAAATGTATGTCCACAGCCATCATTGTGCTGCAGTCGATGGCGCGGTAGTGAATTTTGGGGACGGCTGGCAGACTCGGCGATCATGACGACCAAACGTGCCCTGGTGTTGGCTGGCGGGGGAGTGGTGGGAATCGCCTGGGAGACAGGTGTTCTGCGTGGGATCTCCGACGAGTCCCCCGCCACGGCCCAGGCGCTGGTGGACTCCGCAGTGCTGGTGGGGACGTCGGCCGGCTCGACCGTCGCCGCACAACTGAGCAGCGGGATGAGCCTGGACGACCTTTTCGCCCGACAACTGGACCAGTCCACGGCTGAGCGTGACCCGGGTGTTGGTACAACCAAAGGCCACAGCATCGCCGAGCTGTTCCTCGCGGCGGTGACGACGCCGGGCATATCGGTCGCTGAAAAACTGATCCGCATCGGTGCGATTGCGCTGGACGCGGACACTGTTGGAGAGCCTGTGCGCCGCGACGTGATCGCCCACCGCCTTCCCGTGCACGAGTGGCCGGATCGGGAGCTGCGGATCACCGCGATGGACATCGCCAGCGGGAAGCTGGTTGTCTTCGATTCTGCATCGGGTGCCGGCCTGGTCGACGCGGTGGCGGCCAGCTGTGCGGTGCCGGGTGTTTGGCCACCGGTGACGATCTCCGGCCGGCGATACATGGATGGCGGGGTGGGCAGTGGCGTCAACATGGCCGTGGCCGACGAGTGCGACACCGCGGTAGTGCTGGTGCCCGGTGATGCTTCCGCCCCGTCGCCGTTCGGGATGAGCGCTGCCGCCGAGATCGCGGCGTTTCACGGCAACACGTTCGCGGTGTTCGCCGACCCGGCCGCGCTGGAAGCGTTCGGTCCCAACCCGCTGGATCTCCGACGCCGCGCGCCGTCAGCGGTGGCTGGGCGTCAGCAAGGCCGGCGGGAGGCCCCGGCGCTGGCCGAGTTCTTAGGCCTTAGCTAGCGTTCCAGTCAGCCGTCGATCGTGGGCACGTCACGGTCCAGGCTGTCCAGGGCGCGTGCGGTCAGCACGTGCCCGATGTTGATCAACTCAGTCGCCCGGTGAAACTCCAGGCTCCTACAGGCGGTGCGCGGCACCTCGATCAGCACGTCGGGCGGGAAGTTCGCGAGCTGGTGGCCCGCCAGGGCCCCTTGCGAGATCTCGATCGTGCGGTTCATCACCTCGAAGACGCCGAGCCGGGGGGCGGGCGGCGCCTCATCACCGGCGTCGATTGGCTGCTCGTCGCTCTCGTCGCTCTCGTCGCTCTCGTTGGACGCGGGCCAGGCGCCGGACTCCGGGATCGGGGTACCGAACAGGCCCAGGACCGTACGTGCTGTTGGACTGTCCAGCAGCGATCGGGCTGTGTCCGTGTCAAGGAGCGTTGAACTGCTGCGCAGCATGCGGTTCAGCCACTCGGCCGTCGGGCTCAGCTCACCATCGTCGCCACCACCGTCGGCGTCTCTGCCGTTGAGGTTCACCGCGATTGTGAGGTCGGCGTCGATCTCGGCGATCGGCGCCATCGGTAGCGGGTCGAGGATGCCGCCGTCGGCGAGCAGTCGGCCGTCGAGCACATGCGGCGTGATCACGCCGGGTATCGCGATCGACGCACGGATCGCGGTATCCACCGGGCCGTCCTGCAGCCACACTGATTCTCCGGCGATGAGATCGGTCGCTACCGCGGTGTAGGGGATCCGCAGCCGTTCGATCCGGGTCTCACCCACGATGTCGTGGACCTCGTCCAGAATCTTCTCGGCCCGCAGCACTCCGGCCGAGGTGATCGACGGGTCCAGCAGCCGCAGCATGGTGCGCTGGGTCAACGACTTCGCCCAGTCGGTGAAGTCGTCGAGCTTGTGCGCAGCCTCCAGTCCGCCCACCAGTGCACCCATGGATGACCCGGCGATCCCGACGATGTCGTAGCCGCGCCGGTGCAGCTCCTTGATCACCCCGATGTGGGCGTAGCCGCGGGCCCCGCCACTGCCCAGGGAAAGCGCCACGCGAGTTGCAGTCATACCTTCATTCTGCGCGACCGCTACCGCGAACACGAGTTGGTTGGGTACGGATGCTGCCCCTACTCCCAGGCGGGGTGGCATTTCGCAGGCTTCGGAAAGCGGCGCGGCCATCGAAGCTCGAACTCATTCTCGCCGGCGCGTCTTAGTTCACTACCCGCAGCCGTCGTCGGCGGCGGCCTGCACGGCGACGATCACCGCTGCCTGCCTTGCGACGCTCAGCTGGTCCCAGGGCGTGTTCCACGATCCCTCGCCACCCGGACCGGGAGCCTGGATCTTCGCCAGGTACGGCTCGATCAGCGATTGGCGGTCGCCCTCCCGGCCTTCCATCCACAGTTTCGCGGCGTGGCACGCCTCGTAGTACTCGCGTTCGGTCGACTCGGCGGGTACGTCGACTCTGGTGGTGATGCCGCCCGGCGAGACGCCGATGGGCGCCACGGGCTCGGACGGCTGGGACTCCTGCCCCGGGCTTTCCTCCGCACTCGACGCCGACGAAGTCGGCGACGACGAAGTCGGCTCGGCCTCGTCGCCCGCCGAGCAACCCGATACCAGCATCGATGCAGCAACGGCGAGAACCACACCCGGCAAAGTGGCGAGATGGGGGTATCGATGGGGGTAGCTACGCATGCTGACAATCTATGCACTGCCCACCATGCACTGCCCGTTTGCTGCCGGCCGCGGCCTTGAGCTATTCCGGAGCGTGCAGTACCGGACGCAGCTTCGCAGTTTTCTCCGGCGTCCACCCCGGCGGCCGCAGGACGGCCGCCCATCCGTTCGCCACGTCTTGGACGTAGCGGTGCCCGTGACCGGGCGGCACCCCGACGGCCGTCGCCATGTCCGCGGACACCTGCAGGAACGTCACCACCGGAATCCACTCCATATCCTGGGTTACGTCGTAGCCGCGCTTCTCCTGGAGCCAATCCGGCTTCGAGAACAGTAGGTCGGGATCCCACCAGGAGATGGGATCGGAAGCGTGTTGCAGGTAAACGACCCGCGGGTTGCCCCACGGGTCGTCCGGGCGACCGAGATTGTCCGGGCGGGCGGCGAACCGGAGGTTCTGGCCTTCGCCGTAGATAGGCAGCCATTGCGGCGAGCCCGGATCGCGGTTGGTAGTGGCGTTGTCCCACAGGGTGTTGTTGAACGTCGGTCCGCTGAACAGCGCGCCGTCGGTGCGGGCGATGATGTTGTTGGGCGACAGGAACGGCGCCTCGCCGCCGAATGATCCCAGGCTCTCGCCGAACACCACAAGCTTGGGCCGGGAAGCCTCTGGCAGCTCTCGCACCAGTTCGTCGACGGCCGCGAACAACGCCTGCCCGGCCTGGCGCGCGTTCTCCTTGTCCACCAGGAACGACAGCCAACTGGGCAGGAACGAGTACTGCATGCTCACGATCGCGGTGTCGCCGTTGTACATGTACTCCAGCGCGGAGGCTTCGGCCTCGTTGAGCCAGCCGGTGCCGGTGGTGGTCGCGACGGCGACCAGTTTGCGGTTCAGCCCGCCGGTTCGCAGCAGCTCGCGGGCCGCCAGCTCGGCAGTGGCCTTGATGCCGTCGGCGGAGTTCAGCCCGGCATACGCCCGGATCGGCTCGGTGGCCGGGGCATCGTTGAACGCGGTGAGTTTCGCCATCGATGGCCCGTTCGCCACGAAGACGCGGCCCTGGTGTCCCAGCGACTCCCACGACACCAGGGACTCGGGACCACCCGAGCGCAGCGTCGTCGTAGGTGCGTCGGTATTCGGGTCTGTCTCGTTGTTAACGGTGGCAAAGGTGTTGTTCAGTACGTCCATCGCGATCCTCGCCACCACGCCGTTGAGCAGGGCGATAGACAGTGCAACCAGCAGAAACACCACGACAACCGCCGAAACCCGCGGCGGCGCGACGCGACCCAGTTGGCGCACCAGAAATCGGACCAGCTTGCCGATCAGCTGCCCAATCTCAACGAGCGCGAAGAGGGTTACCAGCGACAGCACCGCCGCCAACGGGTAGGCGTGCCACTTCAGGTGCGGAACCCCTATCAAATTGCGCACGTCGTCCTGCCAGACGTGGAACAGGTAGATCATCGCGATCATGCCGATCGCACCGACGGCGACGAGCGTCAGCCATGCCCACCGCGGCGCCGGCGGCCTGGAATCCTTGGAGCGCATATAGCGGACCAACCAGACCGAAAAGACGCCCAGCGCGTATCCGACGGCCGCGGATCCGCCACTGACCAGACCCTGGAATAGCGGTCCGCGCGGCAGCAGCGATGGCGTCATCGAAAACCACAGGAACACCAGGCCGACCGCGGTGCCGGTGAACGTGTAGCGGCGAACCCACCAGGCCTCGCCGGCGGGCCCAGGTTCAGGTTTGGCCTCCGCGGGCCCAGAAGTTTCGGTGACGTCGGAACCTTGGCCGGCGACCGCCGATTCTTCAGCAGGTTGGGTGCTCGGTTCGGGGCCTGATTCGCTCACGGAAGCACCCTAGACCGGATGGGGGTTGGGGGCGCGCCGTGCAGTCAGGCGATTTTGAGCCTAGTGGTGCTTGAAATCTGGGGCGCGCTTCTCGGTGAAGGCGGCCATGCCCTCGCTCTGGTCCGCGGTGGCGAACGCCGAGTGAAACAGTCGGCGTTCGTAGAGCAGACCTTCGGCCAGAGTGGACTCGAAAGCGCGGTTGACGGCCTCCTTGGCCATCCGGGCCGCCGACAGCGACATCTCCGAAATTGTGGTCGCCGCGGCCTTGGCCTCGTCGAGCAGGTCGTCGGCGGGCACAACCCGCGACACCAGGCCGCTGCACTGGGCCTCGGCGGCGTCGATGGTGCGGCCGGTCAGGATGAGATCCATCGCCTTGGCCTTACCGATGGCTCGGGTCAGTCGCTGCGAACCGCCCATGCCGGGCAGCACGCCCAGCTTGATCTCGGGCTGGCCGAATTTCGCCGTGTCGGCGGCGATAAGCAGGTCGCACATCATCGCCAGTTCGCAGCCACCGCCCAGCGCGTATCCGGCCACTGCGGCGATCAACGGGGTGCGCACAGCCGACAGCTTGGCCCAGGAGGCGAAGTAGTCCGAACCGAACACCTCGGCGAAGGACAGGTCGGCCATCTCCTTGATGTCGGCACCCGCGGCGAAGGCCTTCTCGTTGCCGGTGATAACGATGGCGCCGATGCCGGCGTCGTCATCGAACTCCGCTGCGGCCGTGGTCACTTCGTTCATCACTTGGCCATTGAGAGCGTTCAGCGCCTTTGGCCGGTTCAGCGTGATGGTGCCTACCCGCTGATCCGCATTGACCAAGATGGTCTGGTAGCTCTTCGCATAGCTCGTCTGGTGGTTCAAAGCGTGCTCCTGTTCCTAGAACGTCAGGTCGGGTTCGGCGGGAGCGAAGTAGGCCTCGACGTCTTCGGCGGTAATGGTGGCCGGCGATTCCGGGACCCACTTCGGGTTGCGATCCTTGTCGACAAGTTGCGCGCGAATGCCCTCCACCAGATCATGTGATCGCAACGAGGCGCAGGACACCCGATACTCCTGCACCAGTATGTCTTCCAGACTGCCCAGTTTCTCCGAGCGGCGCACCGCCTCCAAGGTGACCGCCGACGCGATCGGGGAGCGGCTGGCGATCAGATTGGCGGCGTCGTTGGCCGGCCCGGCGTCGTGGCCGCGCAGCGCGGCGATGATCTCTTCCACCGTGTCGGCGCTGTAGCACTCGTCGATCCAGTTTTGTTGCGCTGCAAGGGCGCTCGGCGGTGGTTCGATGGCGAATGCCGCCAGGGCGGCTTCGGGTCCCTCGGCGACGATCGCGCCGGTGAAGTCATCCAGTTTGGCTCGTGGCACGTAGTGGTCGGCGAATCCCAGCGCGATGGCGTCGGCGCCGGAGAACGGCGCCCCGGTCAGCGCGGCGTGCGGACCCAGCGAACCGGGCGCCCGGGACAGCAGGTAGGTGCCGCCGACATCGGGGATGAACCCGATGCCGACCTCGGGCATCGCAATTTTTGACGTGTCGGTTACCACGCGGATGCTGCCGTGGGCGCCGACGCCGACGCCACCGCCCATCACGATGCCGTCCATCAGTGAGATGTACGGCTTGGAGTAGCCGCCGATCAGAGCGTTGAGCCGATATTCATCGAACCAGAATCGACGCGCGTCGACGCCATCAGCACGCGCACTGTGGTAGATCGCCACCACGTCGCCGCCGGCGCACAGCCCGCGCTCCCCGGCGCCGGAGAGCACGACAGCGGAGACGCCGTCGTCGCGTTCCCATTCGGTGAGCACGGCTGTCATCGCGTTCACCATGTACTGGTTCAAGGAGTTGATCGCCTTGGGGCGGTTGAGCGTCAGCAAGCCGATTCCGTTGTCGACGCAGCTCAGGATCTCGTCGGATTCACCCGTCATACCTTCGCAATCTAGATCGTCGGCGAACGCGGCCTGCCTGCGGGTAAGGTTTATCGCTGAGCGGTTCGGGGAACCCGGCCGGGCCGCTGATCGTTGACTGGGTGTTCGTATATTCGAGCAATAGCTTCAAGAGAGGACTCCGACGGTGCGGGAGACTAGCAATCCGGTATTTCGCTCGCTGCCCAAACAGCAGGGTGGCTACGCGCAATTCGGCGCCGGCGCAGCCGGCGCGACGGCCCAGCAGGTTCACCAGGGCTATCAGACCGACCCCTACGTAACTCAGCAGGCCGGTGTTTCGCGGCCGATGACCATCGATGACGTCGTCACCAAGACCGGCATCACGCTGGCCGTGCTCTCTGCTGTGGCGGTCGTCTCCTATTTCCTGGTGGCAGACAACAATGCCCTGGCAATGCCGTTCACCCTCATCGGCGCGTTCGGTGGGCTGGCGCTGGTGCTTGTCGCGACGTTCGGCCGCAAGCAGGACAACCCGGCCATCGTTCTGAGCTACGCCGCGCTCGAGGGCCTGTTCGTCGGTGCCATCTCCTTCCTATTCACCAACGTCATCGTGTCCGGTGCCAACGCCGGTGTGATGATCAGTCAGGCGGTCTTGGCCACCTTCGGGGTGTTCTTCGGCATGCTCGTCGTTTACAAGACCGGCGCCATCCGCGTGACGCCGAAGTTCACCCGGATGATCGTGGCCAGCCTGTTCGGTGCCTTGGCGCTGATGATCGGCAACCTCGTGCTCGGGATGTTCGGCGTCGGCGGCGGCGCGGGCCTCGGGCTGCGTGACGGCGGCCCCATCGCGATCATCTTCTCGCTCTTCGTCATCGGTTTGGCTGCCTTCATCTTCCTCATCGACTTCGACGCGGCAGATCAGCTGATCCGTGCCGGTGCGCCAGAGAAGGCCGCCTGGGGCATTTCCCTCGGCCTGACTGTCACTCTGGTCTGGCTGTACATCGAGATCCTGCGTCTGCTCAGTTACTTCCAGAGCGACTAGCTTCGCTAACCAACAGTGCGCAGAAAAGCCCGGCATGCGCCGGGCTTTTCTGCGTGGTTATGCCGTTGAGGCTGAGCTGAGGGTGCGGGTTACTCGCACTTTGGCGCCCAGGATTCAGCCTCAACGCTCGACGACTGATGTCGTACCCGCATGGAAGCCTGCGGCCATGCGGGCCGAGCCGTTCATTGGAAGCGAAGCCATGGCGAGCGGGTCGCTGAACCGCTATCAATTGCGCACGCAATACTCGGCCCTCCTGCCGGACGTCTACCTGAAGCGGCGGATGAAGCCGTCGCTGCGGCAGCGCACAACCGCTGCCTGGCTGTGGTCGCAACGGCGAGGGGTCGTCGCTGGCCTCGCGGCGTCGGCGGTGCGCGGCTCGAAGTGGATCGACGACGACACTCCGGTAGCGCTGATATGGAGGAACACCCGTCCACCGCGCGGCGTCGTCACATGCAACGACACCGTGCTGAGCGGCGAGTTCCAGATGCTGAACGGTCTGCCAATCACCACGCCTGCGCGGACCGCGTTCGACCTTGGTAGGCGCGGGTCCCTAAGCGAGTCGGTAGCTCGCCTCGACGCGCTCGCACGCGCAACGGGATTCAAGGTGCGCGACGTCGAGGATGTGATGTCATCCCACCGTAGGATCCGCGGTGTGCGGCAACTAGAGACTGCGCTCGACCTCGTTGACTCAGGCGCGCAATCTCCGAAAGAGACGTGGCTTCGGCTTGTCTTGATCAACGCCGGATTACCTAAACCGCAGACCCAGATCCCCGTCTACTACGACGGTGCTTACCCGTTCGCATTCCTCGATATGGGCTGGAACGACGCGATGGTTGCGGTCGAATACGACGGTGACCAGCACCGCACCGACCGTTTCCAGTACGTCAAGGACATTCGGCGGCTGGACAGGTTGCGCGATCTCGGCTGGGCTGTGGTGCGTGTGATTGCCGAGGACCGTCCCGCCGAGATCGTCGGGCGTGTTCGTCGCGCCCTAAACGCACGTTCAAGCTGAACTGAGGGCGCGGGTTACTCGCACTTTGGCGCCCAGGATTCAGCCTCAAGGTGGATAGATCAAGCGAGGCGCTCGATCACCATCGCCATGCCCTGGCCGCCACCAACACACATCGTTTCGAGGCCGAACGTCTTGTCGTGAGTGGTCAGGTTGTTCAGCAGCGTCGCGGTGATGCGGGCGCCCGTCATGCCGAAGGGATGGCCGAGGGCGATCGCGCCGCCGGAGACGTTCAGCTTGTCTTCGTCGATGCCCAGCTCGCGGGCTGAGCCCAGGACCTGCACCGCGAACGCTTCGTTGATCTCGCACAGGTCGATGTCTGAGATCGACATGCCGGCATTCGCGAGGGCCTTCTTGGTGGCCCCGATCGGGCCCAGGCCCATGATCTCGGGTGATAGACCCGACACGCCGGTGGCGACGATGCGTGCGAGCGGGGTCAGCCCCAGCTCCTTGGCCTTGGCGTCGCTGGTGATGATCGCCGCCGCGGCGCCGTCGTTGAGCGGGCACGCGTTACCCGCGGTGATGGTGCCGTTGGGCCGGAACACTGGCTTCAGCTGGCTGATCTTTTCGTAGGTCGTGCCCGCGCGCGGGCCGTCGTCGGTGCTCACTGTGGTGCCGTCTGCCAGGGTGACCGGCGTGATCTCTCGCTGGAAGAATCCGCTCTTGATCGCCTCCTCGGCGCGGTTCTGGCTGCGCACTCCCCAGTGGTCCTGGTCTTCCCTGCTGATCCCGGTCAGCAGCGAGACGTTCTCGGCGGTCTGACCCATCGCGATGTACACATCCGGCAGCACACCGTCAGAACGTGGGTCGTGCCATTCATCGGCGCCTGCTGCAGCACTCGCCGTACGCTCCTCGGCTTCGGCGAACATCGGATTGTTGGTGTCCGGCCAGCCGTCGGCGCTGCCCTTGCCGAACCGCGACACCGTCTCGACCCCGGCCGAGATGAATGCGTCGCCCTCACCGGCCTTGATGGCGTGGAAGGCCATCCGGGTGGTCTGCAGCGACGACGAGCAGTACCGGTTGATGGTGGTGCCCGGGAGGAAGTCGTAGCCGAGTTCGACGGCGACCGCCCTGCCGATGTTGTAGCCGGCCTCACCTCCTGGCTGGCCGCAGCCCATCATCAGGTCGTCGATCTGCAGGGGATCCAGCGCGGGTACCTTGTCCAGCGCGGCGCGCACCATCTGCGCAGCCAGATCGTCCGGGCGCATGGTGACCAGTGATCCCTTAGCGGCCCGGCCGATAGGCGAGCGGGCGGTTGAGACGATGACGGCTTCCGGCATGACGGCTCCCTAGTCCGGTGTGGGTTCTGGCGAAGGCCTGGGAAAAGGGCCTGAGCTGAACCTAGCCCGACGACGATGCGGGCGGCACAGCGGCCCGGGGTGGGGGCACTCCCCGCTCGCGGGGGAGAGCCGGGCAATCAGGCGCCAGCCCCGTCAGCCCGCTGGCACCACGACCGGGGCCGGCCGTCGCTGCAGCCTCGTCATCGAGCGTAGCCGGGTACGAACCGGGCCAGCGGCGGCTGTCGCCGGCGCCAGCTCATGTGCAGCCGCGCTGGTCGGATTGTCCAGCGCGGCGAAGAGTGCTGGCAGCAGCTGCTTGGCCGCGAGCGCATAGCCGTGCGCGGACGGATGGTATCCGTCCGCCGAGAACATCTTCTCCGGCTCCCGCACGAACTCCTGCGTCAGCAGGTCGGCCAGCGGTACCGGGATACCGCCGGCCGTGCGTACCGCGGCTGTTTGCGCACGGGCCAGCCGTTGACCACGGGTCCGCGCCACCCAGCGCAGCGGGTGCGGGATCGCTGTGATGACACCGAAATCCGGGCAGGTGCCGACGATCACGACCGCGCCGCTGGCTCGCAGCCGCCGAACCGCCCCGCCGAGCCGGCGTGCCGAGGGGCCGATTGCGTTGAGCGCCGTGATGTCGTTGGCACCGATCATGATCACCGCCGCATCAGGTGGGGGCCCAGCGACGAACATGGCGTCGACCTGGCCCGACAATCCCTTCGACGTCGCTCCGACAATCGCCTTGGTGCTCAGCCTGATGCGCTGGCCGCTCTCCTCGGCCAGTGCGCGGGCCAGCAACACGCCGGGGACATCGTCGGCGCTGCGGCAGCCGTAGCCTGTGGCCGTCGAATCACCGAAGACCATCAAATTCAGGTCGACGGCCATTTCACGCCGCCACCGCACCGGTCCGCCCGCGCTGGTGTACACACCATCGGCGCGCGGCGGGGTTTCCCACGCTTTCGGAATGACCTGGCGGGCGTGGTCGGCCTGACCTGTCAGCAGGTTGCGCACACCCAGGTACGCGGTGCCCGTCGATGCGAGTGCACCTGCTGCCGCCAAAGCAATCGTCGACCGATTCGGCGAATGAACTTCCACGTCAACATTTTATCCCAGGTGGCGGGCCCAAGCCGGTAGTGACTGGTCAGGTGCGATTACAGACCGATACCAGGTTCGGTATCAAAATAGATTCATTGATTGTTGAAACTCTAAGAGATGTTCAAGCTAGGTTATCGGGGTTGGCTGATCACCTCGACAGACACCGCACTACAACGGCGTAGAGAGTGTTGATATGACGGCACCGAGTTTGGTACCCAGCTTGCCTCGGATTGGCGTTCGCGCCGGTAGCGCCAAAAAGAGGCGTCGGTTTCCGGTCAGTGACGGTGTCCCGGTAGAGATCGTCGAGAGTGGGCCCAGCATTGCAGCCCGTCTGGTCTCGCTAACCTGCCGACTGACAATTCGGCCAACTCTGGCCGTCGGCAGTTATCTTCCGCATCTCCCCTGGCCATGGGGGCTTCTCGATTTTGCGTCCAGGGCGTTCGTGCCCGAGGCCGGCACCGTCCGGGCCACGATCGGGCTGCCCAACACCACTGCGCAGCTGGTTCGCGCCCCCGGCGTGCTGCCTGCCGACGGAAAACGCCGAGTCGTACTGTATGTGCACGGCGGCGGGTTCCTGACCTGTGGAGTCAACTCGCACAGCCGGATTGTCAACGCTTTGTCGAAGTTCGCCGATTCTCCGGTGTTGATGGTCGACTACCGGCTTATCCCCAAGCACTCGATCACCGATGCCGTCGACGACTGCTACGACGCCTACCGTTGGTTGCGGCTGCGCGGCTACGAACCTGACCAAATCGTGCTGGCCGGTGACTCGGCCGGTGGTTACCTGTCGCTTGTGCTGGCGCAACGCCTGGCCGCCGAGGGCCTCGCGGATGAGGTGCCGGCTGCTCTGGTGGCGATCTCGCCGCTGATGGAACTTGCCGCCGAGCCCAAGCAGGCACACCCCAACACGCGGACCGACGCCATATTCCCGCCCAAGGTGTTCGACGCGCTCGTTGCGCTGGTAGCCAAGGCGGCCGCCAAGGACGATGTCGACGATGAATCCGAGCGGTTGTACGAGCCGTTGGATCATGTCGAGCCGGGCCTGCCGCGGACGTTGATCCATGTGTCCGGGTCCGAAGTGTTGCTGCACGACGCACGGCTGGCAGCACGGTTGTTGGCAGCGGCCGGTGTGCCGATCGAGGTCCGGGTGTGGCCCGGCCAGATTCACGACTTCCAGCTGGCCGCGCCAGTGGTGCCGGAAGCGACTCGTTCATTGCGGCAGATTGGCGAGTACATCCGCGAAGCCACTGGCTAGGGGCGCCCAACTCAGTGCGCGCGATCGGTAGTGATCCGATGTGAAACCGCCCGCCCCAAACCCGCCGAGGAAGAGGTGTCTGACTTCGGGCGCACTGGTCAGCCCGGAATCAACGGCTGCGATCATGTAGGCATGCGGATAGCCCGACACATCAGTGAACTTATCGGCAACACCCCCTTGGTTCGGTTGAACTCTGTTGTGCCGGAGGGGGCCGGGGTCGTCGCGGCGAAGGTCGAATACCTCAATCCGGGTGGCAGCTCGAAGGACCGGATAGCGGTCAAGATGATCGACGCCGCCGAGGCCGGCGGCGAGCTGAAGCCCGGCGGAACGATCGTGGAACCGACCTCCGGGAATACCGGCGTCGGCCTGGCATTGGTCGCACAGCAACGGGGCTACAAGTGTGTGTTCGTTTGTCCCGACAAGGTCAGTGAGGACAAGCAGAATGTGCTGCGGGCCTACGGCGCCGAGGTCGTGGTGTGCCCAACCGCTGTGCCGCCGGACCATCCGGACAGCTACTACAGCGTGTCCAACCGGCTGGTCGCCGAGATCGACGGGGCGTGGAAACCCGATCAGTATTCCAATCCGGAAGGGCCGGCCAGCCACTACGAGACGACCGGCCCGGAGATCTGGGCCGACACCGACGGTGCGCTGACCCATTTCGTCGCCGGCGTGGGCACCGGCGGCACCATCACCGGCGCGGGCCGCTATCTGAAGGAAGTTTCCGGCGGCAGAGTCCGCGTCATCGGCGCCGACCCGGAAGGCTCCGTGTACTCCGGTGGCAGCGGCCGCCCGTACCTGGTTGAGGGGGTCGGTGAGGACTTCTGGCCCGCAGCCTATGACCCAGAGGTGCCCGACGAGGTGATCGCGGTCTCGGATGCAGACTCTTTCGACATGACCAGGCGGCTGGCGCGTGAGGAGGCGCTGCTGATGGGTGGCTCGTGCGGCATGGCGGTGGTCGCCGCCGTGAAAGTCGCCGAGCGCGCCGGGCCGGATTCGTTGGTGGTGGTGCTGCTGCCCGACGGTGGGCGGGGCTATCTGTCGAAGATCTTCAATGACAGCTGGATGTCGTCGTACGGATTCTTGCGCAGTCGGCTTGACGGGTCGCTAGCGCAGCCGACCGTCGGAGATGTGTTGCGCCGCAAGAGCGGTGAGCTGCCGGATCTGGTTCATACCCACCCGTCGGAAACGGTGCGCGACGCGATCGGGATTCTGCGGGAGTACGGAGTTTCGCAGATGCCGGTGGTAGGCGCCGAACCGCCGGTGATGGCCGGTGAGGTCGCCGGAAGCGTGGCGGAACGCGAGCTGTTGTCCGCGGTGTTCGAGGGTCGGGCCAAGCTCTCCGATGCGGTGGCCCAGCACATGAGCCCGCCACTACCGATGATCGGTGCCGGTGAGCTTGTCAGAACCACGGCGAAGATCCTGCGCGAGTGCGATGCGCTGATGGTGGTCGAGGCTGGCAAACCAGTCGGTGTCATCACCCGTCATGACGTGCTCGGGTTTTTGTCCGACGGTTTCGCGACGCCCTGACAGGGCGCCAAGACCGCAATGGGTCTGGTATCAACGACTTTTGGCGCCGGGGCGTGACATTCGTGTGCGTTTTCTCGCGGCTGTAGTTGCTGTAGCGAGTTTTCTCTATTGCGGCTTCTCCGGACGCTTCTCGGGTAGGGTACCCACCGCGTTGTCCAGCTAACCCATATCTACTCAGGAAGGCGCCAATGACCGAACAACCGCCTGGTCCGCCCCCGGGGAACTACCCACCCCCGCCGCCCGGCGGCTACCCGCCGCCTCCGCCGCCCCAGGGCGGTGGCTTTCCCCCTCAGGGACAGCCACCTGCACCCGACAACAACCTTGTCTGGGGAATCCTGGTAACAGTGTTCTGCTGCCTCCCGCTGGGAATCGTGGCGATCGTGAAATCGACTCAGGTATCAGGCTTGTGGGCGCAGGGCAGGCATGCCGAAGCGCAAGCTGCCGCAGACGATGCCAAGAAATTCGCCATGTGGGGAGCGATGGTTGGTGCCGGCCTCGCCGTTCTCTACGTCATCGTCGCCGTCATCGTGGCGGCTACGTCCTCGGGGTTTTGACAGCGGCCTGCCAGGAGAGCCGGCAAAGACCGGCGATGCTCCGCTTCGGCGCGCCACTTGGAGTGGCCGTGACGGCGGGGCTGGCTTGCGTGGCCGTGTGGTTAGGTGATCCGACGACTCCGGGCGGCCCACTTCCGGTGTGCCCCACCAAACTGCTGTTCGGTATCGACTGCCCCGGCTGCGGCACGTTGCGAATGGTCTACTCCACGCTGAACGGTGATCTGCCGGCCGCGCTCAAGTTCAATGCGCTAGGTCTGGTGGCCCTGGTCTTGTTGGTATGGGCGTACGTGTCCTGGAGCTATGGACGCATAGCCGGACGCCAAATTCGCAGTTGGCAGCACTACCGTTGGTCGGCGCCCATTGCGCTGCTGTTGGTGTCGACATGGTTTGTGGTGCGCAACATTCCGTTCGGGCCGTTTCCCGCGCTCTACGTCTGACTATCGAATGTGTTCTGTCCCAGCCCGATACTCGATAGGGTAAGCACAGCGTTACCCAGCTGAGTTATCCCGCTAGCCCATCGATTGACATGGAAGGCGCAATGACCGAACAACCTCCTGGTCCCCCGCCCGGCAGCCCTCCACCGCCTCCTGACGGTGGTGCCTACCCGCCGCCACCTCCGGGTCAGGATTATCCGCCGCCGGGCGGCGCGCCCCCGCCCCCGCCCCCGCCCCCGCCCCCGGGCGGGCCGTACCCGCCAGCGCCTCCGCCGGGAGGTGGCTATCCGCCGCCGCCCCCGGGCGGGGCGTACGCGCCGCCGCAAGGCGGTTACCCGCCCGCTGGTGGCGCGAACTTCGGAGGTGAGCAGCCGTATAGCGTCGGCGACGCCTTCTCGTGGGCGTGGAACAAATTCAGCAATAACGCAGTCGCGCTGATCGTCCCGACGCTGGTGTACGGTCTGATCCTCAGCATGCTCTACGGGATTATCTACGGCCTCGCTTTTGCCCTCGCTCCGGAAAGCACCTACGAAACGTACGAGTACGAGAATGGCTTCGGCTACTCGTACTCGGCGAATGCGTCGCTCGGCTTCGCTAGCAGCATCGTCATCATCCTCGGGTTGGTCGTGCTGTTCGTGGTCGCCGCGGTGATTCAATCCGCCTACATGAGCGGCGCACTGGATATCGTGAACGGGCGGCCGGTGACGATCGGGTCGTTCTTTACGCCGCGCAACGTTGGCAACGTGATCATCGCAGGTCTGATTGTCGGCATTCTGGCCGCAATCGGCTATGTCCTCTGTGTTATCCCGGGTATCGCGGTGGGCATCTTCACGATGTTCACGATCGTCGCCCTGCTCGACCGCAACCTCGCGCCGATCGATGCGATCAAGGCGAGTTTCGAGATCGCCAAGGCCAACTTTGGTCAGGTGCTGCTCACTTGGCTGGTGATGGCCGCCATCGCGGCCGTCGGTGCGCTGTTGTGCGGCGTCGGGCTGATTGTCGCCATCCCCGTGGCGGTCCTCGTCGAGGTCTACGCCTGGCGTCGCCTCAGCGGCGGCCAGGTCGCGCCGCCCGCGATTCCGCAGCCACTGCCGCCCGGCCCGCCGCCGCAGTTCGGGCAGCCACAGTAGCGTAGGAGGTTCTTCGGAGGGCGCGCAAACTCGTCGGCGCCCTCCGAAGACCATCCGATGCGGCTCGGAGGTACGAGCGATACCGGGCGGTCGTCAAGACGGGCACCGTTATCCTGTCCGGTGATGAGCGAACAGCACACCCCGGCAGCCAGGCCGGCTAGTGGACTTGCCACGAAGGCCATTCACGCCGGCTATCGGCCGGACCCGTCGACGGGCGCAGTCAACGCCCCTATCTACGCCAGCAGCACATTCGCCCAGGACGGAGTCGGCGGTCTGCGGAGCGGGTTCGAGTACGCCCGCACCGGCAACCCGACCCGGGCGGCACTGGAGGCTGCACTCGCTGCGGTCGAGGAGGGCGTCTTCGGGCGGGCGTTCAGCTCCGGGATGGCCGCCAGCGATTGCGCGTTGCGAGCGCTACTGCGACCTGGCGATCATCTGGTCATCCCCGACGACGCCTACGGTGGCACCTTCCGCCTCATCGACAAGGTGTTCTCCAGCTGGGGTGTCGAATACACGCCGGTCGCACTGTCGGATATCGGCGCCGTCCGCGCCGCCATCAACGATCGCACCCGGCTGATCTGGGTCGAGACTCCTACCAACCCGCTGCTGTCCATCGCAGACATCACGGCAATCGCCGAGGTCGGGCGAGATAACTCAGCAAAGGTGTTGGTGGACAACACATTTGCTTCTCCGGCACTGCAACAGCCGCTCACCCTCGGCGCCGACGTCGTGTTGCACTCCACCACCAAGTACATCGGCGGCCACTCCGATGTGGTCGGCGGTGCACTGGTCACCAACGACGAGGAGCTCGACGCTGCTTTCGGCTTCTTGCAGAACGGGGCGGGCGCAGTACCGGGCCCGTTCGACGCCTATCTGACGATGCGCGGCCTGAAAACCCTGGTGCTGCGGATGCAGAGGCACAGCGAGAACGCGGCCGCGGTAGCGGAGTTCCTGGCCGGGCACCCCGCGGTGGACACCGTGCTGTATCCGGGCCTGCCCGGCCATCCCGGGCACGATGTCGCGGCGCGCCAGATGCGCGGCTTCGGCGGCATGGTGTCGGTACGGATGAGCGGTGGGCGTCAGGCAGCCGACGAGTTATGCGCCAGGACAGGGGTGTTCATCCTGGCCGAGTCACTGGGCGGCGTGGAGTCGCTCATCGAACATCCTGGCGCAATGACCCATGCGTCGACGGCGGGTTCGCAGCTGGAGGTTCCCGACGACCTGGTGCGGTTGTCGGTGGGCATCGAGGACGTCGCGGATCTGCTTGGCGACCTCGAGCAGGCACTGGGCGGGGTTTGATTGCCCGACTCTCCCCCGCAAGCGGGTGGGGGCACCTCCCGCTCGCGGGGGCGTACTCCCACAGCGGGCCGTGGGCGGCCCGCATCGTCGTCGAGCTAGCGCAGGGCCTGACGCATCGCGGCGGTGGTCACCGCAAGGTTGACCTCTGGCAGCGCCGACTTGCCCTCGTCTACCCAACTGCCGCCGGCGATTTCGCCGGCCCGGGCGCGTACCCACTGCCACCCCTGGTCGTTGAGGCTGAGCAACGCGCCGAGCCCGTCGACAGCGTGCAGCAGCGAGATGATCGCGGCTGTCGACGGCGGTGGGCACTGGTGGTAGAACAACGTTGACAGCAGTGCTGTTCGGGCCTGTGTGACCCGGGACCGATCAGTCAGTGTCCACGCGTATTGTCGCTTGAATCGCTTTGTGCGCAAATGAATTCGTTTGGTCTGGCCACTTCGCTCCAGCGCTGTTAGCACATTGTCCGGGGTGTCCCGGCGCAGCTTGGCGATTGCCAACGCCGGACTGATGGGCCGGCGCAGTAGCAGATCTAATGCGGGGTCTAGGACCGGATCACCGGTACCGGGTCCGGCCAGTGCCACCAGCCTGCCCGCCGGCACTGGTTCGCTGGCCATCGAGGGGCGGATCCGGCAGGCGTACGCCAAGTCCAGCAGAACAGCAGCGCTCAGCACCTTCTCGCGCCGCTTCCGGTCGAGCCTCGGCCGCGCAGCCGCGTTGTCAAGCAGCAGGAGAAGGAGTTCCTCGGCGATGTGCGCCATGTGTGGCTTGCGATGCTGCCCGGGGACTCAGCGACTGTCGCGCCTACCCGTGATATGGCTCAGCGCCGACAAGTGTCACCTTGATTGTCTTGCCGTTGGGCACGGTGTAGGTGCGGGTGTCGCCCACTTTCGCATCGAGCAGGGCCCCGCCGAGCGGCGAGTTGGGCGAGTACGCTTCCAGCTTGCCGTCGCTGACACCCTCCTCGCGGGTGGCGATCAGGAACGTCTCGCTGTCGGACTTGTCGCCGTCGTAGTAGACCTCAACGACTGAGCCGGGAAGCGCCACACCAGACTGCGTCGGTGCTTCGTCGACCTTGGCGTTGTTCAGCAGTTCCTGCAGTTGCCGGATGCGGGCCTCCTGCTGGCCCTGCTCCTCGCGGGCGGCATGGTAGCCGCCGTTCTCACGCAGATCCCCTTCTTCGCGGCGGTCGTTGATTTCAGCGGCGATGACGGGACGATGGGCGATCAGCTCATCGAGCTCCGCCTTGAGCCGGTCATGTGATTCTTGGGTCAGCCAGGTCACGTGAGTGTCCGTCATCGTTTCGCGCTCCTCGTTCTCGTGTCGTGATCTCTCGCGAAGGCAGTCACGTCTCGCCGCCGGGAGCATGCGGTGTCACCGCCTGTATTGCCGTTGTCGCCTCCGCGTATACGGCGCGCTAATGCAGCAATACACGGTCCCAGCAGGAACCGTGTATCCAGGTATCCTACCACCGCACAGACAGCGATTTCTTTGCGGATTCGCAGTTCGCGGTTGGTTGTGTGGATCGTTGTTGCTTGACGTCACGGCGTCAGGGAGCCACCAGGTACCCCGGTACGTCGGTACCGCATCCGTAGACGTCGCCCATCACCGGCGGTGCGCTGGACTTCACGGTCGTCGTTACCTGCACCGTGCTTTGCTCGGCGGGGGGAATCAGTAGCTCCCGGCGGCCGGTCTCGCTACCGTCGCCTGAGCGGGCCCGCACGATGCACACCACCGGGAGCAACGGATCGGCTCGACGCACGCTCATCGTCACTTCCACCGTCTGGTCGTCGATCAGGCGGTAGCCGATCAGTGTGCCTTCGACGTCAGGCTGGCCCAACCGTTGGTAGGTGACCAGCGCGGCCCCGATTCCGAGGGCGACAACCACAACTGCCAAGACGGTAACCGCACCGCGGTAACGACCGCGGGACTCCTGGGGTCGCCCGTAGCGGTCTTCGAGATGCTGGCTGGCGCGCTCGCTCACTGGTGCACGGTCTCTTCGTCGTGATCGGGTTTCGGCTGACTGTCGATGAGATGGAACTATAGGGCCATATACCGAACTGATTGGCAGTAGATAGCAGAGGGACCAACACGTGAGCGAACTGCGGTTGATGGCGGTGCACGCCCACCCGGATGATGAGTCCAGCAAGGGTGCCGCCACCCTGGCCGGTTACGCCGACCGGGGTCACCGTGTACTGGTGACGACGTTGACTGGAGGCGAGCGTGGCGACATCCTCAACCCCGCGATGGACCTGCCTGAGGTGTACGGGCGGATTACCGAGATCCGTCGCGACGAAATGGCCAAGGCGGCGCAGATCCTTGGCGTCGAGCACGCCTGGTTGGGTTTCGTCGACTCGGGGCTGCCGGCGGGCGACCCGCCAACGCCTCTGCCGGACGGGTGCTTCGCTCAGGTGCCGCTGGAGGTGTCCACCGAGGTATTGGTGCGCGTGGTGCGCGAGTTCCGGCCGCACGTGATGACCACCTACGACGAGAACGGCGGCTATCCGCACCCGGATCACATTCGCTGCAACCAAGTTTCAGTCGCGGCCTACGAAGCGGCCGGCGATGGGCGCCTCTTTCCGGACGCGGGTGAGCCGTGGGAGGTGGCTAAGCTGTATTACAACCACGGCTTCCTCCGACAGCGGATGCAGCTGCTGCAGGATGAATTCGCCAAGCATGGCCAGAAAGGGCCGTTCGACAAATGGCTGGCGCACTGGGATCCGGAGCACGATATCTTCGCCCATCGGGTGACCACCCGCGTCAAGTGCTGCGAGTACTTCAGCCAGCGCGACGACGCACTGCGCGCGCACGCGACTCAGGTAGATCCCCAAGGCGATTTCTTCGCGGCGCCGATCGAATGGCAGCAACGACTCTGGCCGACCGAGGAGTTCGAGCTCGCCCGCTCGCGAATTCCGGCGCAGCTGCCCGAGACCGACCTGTTCGCCGGGATCGAGGTTGACAGGTGAACCACGTTCTGCTGGCCGTCGGGGTCTGGTTGGCCGACGACGCACCGCCGGGCACCGGACCCGAATTCGGGAAGGCCACACCGTTCGGACTGCTCGTTGTCGTCCTGCTTCTGATCGGCGTGGGTTTCCTGGTGTGGTCGATGAACCGGCACCTCAAGAAGCTGCCCGAGTCGTTCGACCGGGATGACCCCGCGCCGGACCAGGCCGCCGACGACGGCACCGTGGGTGGGAATGTCCGGCCGGACCAACAAGGCGGGTCCTGCGACCGGGACGGATCATCGGATGAGCGCGACGGCTAACACTCTGGGCGGGGCCACCAGCCCCTACCTGCGCCAGCACGCGGACAATCCCGTGCACTGGCAGCAGTGGACGCCGGGTGCCCTGGCGCAGGCCGCCCACCGCGACGTGCCGATCCTGTTGTCCATCGGCTACGCGGCCTGCCACTGGTGCCACGTGATGGCCCACGAATCGTTCGAGGACGACGAGGTGGCTGCCGCGATGAACGCCGGGTTTGTGTGCATCAAGGTTGATCGGGAGGAACGTCCGGATCTGGACGCCGTCTACATGAACGCCACCGTTGCGTTGACCGGGAGCGGCGGATGGCCGATGACCTGCTTCCTGACGCCGCACGGCAAACCGTTCTTCTGTGGCACCTACTACCCGAAAGCCACGTTCCTGGAACTGCTTTCAGCAGTTAGCAACACCTGGCGGGATCGGCGTGCCGATGTCGAGCGGGCGTCGGATCAGATTGCCGGCGAGCTGCGGTCGTTGGCGTCGGGATTGCCTGGCGGTGGGCCTGAAGTGGATCCGGCGCTCTGCGACCACGCTCTGTCC
>Ga0114921_10000283_pt1 | contig 21319 bp, 19 predicted proteins | sample BentaG_FD_87016 | JGI IMG/M metagenome (GOLD analysis project Ga0114921, IMG submission 87016) | Deep subsurface microbial communities from South Atlantic Ocean to uncover new lineages of life (NeLLi) - Benguela_00093 metaG | ecosystem: Environmental > Aquatic > Marine > Oceanic > Sediment ... | reverse complement strand
GGTCGGCGAAGGTCCGCTCTCGACTGATGCATCCGACGTCGTGGTCATCGACGGCGGCGGCAGGATCATGCTTCCCGGGCTCATCGACGCCCATGTACACGCGCTCGCAGCGACTCTGGAAATGGGCACCGCGGTGAGCATGCCCGCCACCCAAATGGGCATCGAGGCCAAGACCATCCTCGAGCGCATGCTGCGTCGTGGTTTCACCACCATTCGCGATGCCGGTGGACTCGACCGAGGGGTGGGCGAGGCCCTCAAGCTCGGTCTCATCGATGGCCCCCGCGCATTGCGGTCTGGGCGGGTGATCAGCCAGACGGGCGGGCACGGCGACTTCATCCAGGATGACCAGAATGTGCCGCTGTGCGCGTGCAGCATCGGGACCACGATGATCAGCCGCATCGCCGACGGACCCGAAGCGGTTCGCCGCGCCGCACGCGAGGAACTGAAAGGCGGTGCCGATCAGCTCAAGCTCATGGCCGGTGGCGGTGTGGCCAGCCCGACAGACGCGATCGACATGGTGCAGTACACCGAGGCTGAAATGCGCGTAGCCGTGGTTGAAGCATCCAATCGCAGAACCTATGCCATGGCTCATGCCTATGTGCCGGAAGCCATTACCCAGGCCGTCAACGCCGGTGTCCGATCCATCGAGCACGGCTGCCTCCTCGATGACGCCAGCGCCCGCCTGATGGCCCACAAGGGGGCCTACCTGGTGCCCACAATGGTGATATACCAGCAGCTCAAGAAGGTTGGTAAGCAGTTCAATTTCCCACCCGAGTCGATGGCGAAACTCGAATTCGTGTTGCACGAGAGCAACAAGGCTGTCGAGACCGCGCTTCGGGCGGGCGTGCGTGTGGGTTTCGGGACCGACCTGCTCGGCGAAACGCACGACGCACAGTCCGACGAATTCGTCTTGCGCGGGGCCCTGCAACCCGCAATAGATGTGATCCGTTCCGCCACGATCGTCAATGCGGAGATTTTCGGTCGTTCCGCGGACCTTGGGGCGGTCAAGCCGGGAGCGTTCGCCGACCTGCTTCTGGTCGACGGGAATCCCCTCGACGATCTCGGAATTCTCGGCGGGCAAGGCGACAATCTCGATCTCATCGTGCGCGACGGCAAGATCATCACGAACCGAATCCGGTAGCCAAAGGCCCGATTTCAGCGAGGACGAGAAAGTGTGAGGTGACCGATCCCGTGCCCTGGCACCAGGTTCGTCGCCCGCGGATCAGGCTGCCCCCACCGGCCCCGCTGGCTCCTCCCGATTCCTACGACCAGGCCGAGGTCGCGGAGATGCTGTGCAATATCGGCGTCGCGCTTCTCGAAGCACCTCAACCGTCGCAACTGGTGACCGGACGCTTGGTGAAGATCGCCCCGAGTTACACGACCCAAACTGTTCGGGTCGCGGTCTTGCCGACAATGTTGTTGATCAAAAGAGGACGCGTCGCCTATGAGTTCGATGCGTCAACCCATTTCTCACTGCAATTGGACATGGCCGCGCGGATCGACGACATCGCAAGCCTGGCCGCCGCCGGCGCCATCGCGCCCGAGGATGCGATCAGGGCGATCGCCGAAGCCCGCAAGTTGCGCCCACGCTTCGGCCCTGTCGCGACAACGCTCGGGTATGCCATCGCCGCGGTCGGCTTCGGTATGGTGATCAACCCGACCTGGGCGTCGCTGCCCGGTTACCTATTCCTCGGGCTGGTAGTCGGTGGGATCGTGCAGATCGGTCGACCCTTCCCTGGCCTGGGCCCGGTGCTACCCACGCTTTCTGCGTTGATCGTCACCCTCTTGGCAACCTGGTTCGTCGCCGACACCGCCCATGACGGGTTGCTGCGTGTGATCGCCCCGGCACTCGTCGCGTCCCTTCCCGGGATGGCATTGACCATCGGCGCCATCGAGTTGGCAACTTCGCAGATCATCGCCGGCGCCAGCCGGCTGGTCTATGGGCTTGCGCAACTGGCGATGCTGGTCTTCGGCGTCGCACTGGGTCTGCACATCGCCGGCGAGGTCGTTCCTCAGGCACCTTCCGCGCAGATGGGTGCCTGGTCGCTCTACGCTGCAATCGTCGTAGTCGGGTGCGGGCTCTACATCTATCTGTCAGCGCCGCCGGGTTCACTCATCTGGTTGATGGCCGCGATCGCAGTCGGGCTGCTCGGGCAAGCAATAGCCGGACAGGTCATGTCCGCGAGCTACTCCGGCTTCGTCGGCGCGATGGTGGTGGTTCCCTTCGCGATGAGCGCCGCACGAGCACAGACAGCGCCACCGGCGATTGTGATGATGCTGGCTGCGTTCTGGGCGCTGGTTCCGGGCGCACTCAGCTTTGAGGCCGTCAGCGGGGCAGCTACCGGGGATAACTTCGGCGTCGCCAGTCTGGGTGTCACCGGCGCCGCGATCCTGTCCATCGCGCTGGGCACCCTGGTCGGGGCCAGCGTTTACCACGCCATCGACATCCGCATCAGCGACCGAAAGTCCTTCTAGCGTTTATTGATTGGCATCAGCGGTCAGGACGTGGCTCTGATTCCAAGGGTCGTGCGGCTGCTCAACGAGAAGTCGACGACGGGGGCTCGATCCGACCCCAGCGCCTCATATAGCCCATCCTGGCGCTGGCGTCGCGGGAGACACGGACCATCATGGCCCGTTCGCGCTTCACCACTGCGTTCATGGTGAGCGCCATCAACACCACAATGACGGTTCCGATAGCCATCATGGCCAACGGCGTGAGTAGCAGATCGTGGAACTGGATTGCGCTCATGCACCTTCTTCGTAGCGGTGCCCGGGCTGGATGGCGCGAAAACAATGACGTTCATCGGCACGCCGGCGTCCCACCACCACCGTGGAAGGGACCGGGCTAGGCCACCTCATGATGGGCGAACACACCCGACTCATCGGCGGCACACGTCATACTGGCCGACATGACAGACAAGGCCGGCAGAGCAACGGTGCGGACCGGCGGTGAGCGAATAAGGAAGCTCGCGCAGGCGGCGCTGAACGCCGACGTCACCGTCGAGCATGTCGACACCATTCTCGAGAACCTGAGCGAGACACTGCAAGACCTCAACAACTCGACGGCCAATCTCGACGCCACCCTGGTGCGGTTCAACGACACCATCAGCAACATCAACGAGTTGGCGCCGGTGCTGCTCGGCTTGGTCGACCGCCTGGAAGGAATCGTTTCCCGCGTCGAACGGATTGTGGGCATCGGCGAATCAGTGATCTCGCCGCTGACGGCCACCGATCACGCGATTCGAGGAGCGGTCACCAGGTTGCGCCGAACGACCGGGCTGTAACACCAGACCGCGCACCGACGTGCGCTACCCGCTGTTGCGCAGAGCGGTAGCCAATCCACTCATGGTCAACAGGATTCCGCGCTGCACGAGTTCGTCGTCATCGCCCGAGCGGTAGCGACGCAACAGCTCGACCTGCAGATGGTTGAGCGGCTCGAGGTACGGGAACCGGTTGAACACCGACCTCGCCAGCGCCGGGTTGTCGGCCAACAGGTCGTCCTGCTCGGTGATCAGCTTGTGCATGCGGATCGTGCGTTCATGTTCGTCGACGATCATGTCGAACACCCGCCGCCGCAGCGCTTCGTCGTCGACCAGTTCCGCATAGTGCGCGGCCAGGCCCAGATCCGATTTGGCCAAAACCTGCGCCATGTTCGACAGCACGGTCGCGAAGAACGGCCACCGCCGGTAGAGGTCCCGGAGGACATCCAGGCGGGCCTCCTCGGTTTCGGGACCGTCGGCGATCCACTCCTCGAACGCCGTTCCCGTGCCGTACCAACCCGGCAACATCACCCTCGACTGGCTCCAGGCCAGCACCCACGGGATCGCTCGCAGGTCGGAGATGGAAGTGGTCGGCTTGCGCGATGTGGGCCGGCTACCGATGTTGAGGGCGCCGATCTCACTGACCGGCGTCGACGCCTTGAAGTACTCCACGAAACCCGGCGTCTCGTGGACGAGTTCTCCGTACGCCCGCTGGGCGCGTGCGGCCAGCTCGTCGAGGACCTGGTAGGCGCGTCCGGAGAGCTCTCCGAGACCTTCGGTGTCCAGAAGCGTCGCTTCCAGGGTCGCGGCCAGCAGCGTCTCGAGGTTGCGATGAGCGATCCTGGGCTCGGCGTACTTCGCCGCGATCACTTCGCCCTGCTCGGTGATCCGCAGGGAACCCCGCACCGCGCCGGGCGGCTGCGCGAGAATGGCGTCGTAGCTCGGGCCACCGCCGCGACCCACGGTGCCGCCGCGGCCGTGGAACAGTCTGAGCCGGATGCCCGTCTTGCGGGCCGACTCGACCAGGTCGAGCTCGGCGCGGTACAACGCCCAGTTCGCGGCCAGATACCCACCGTCCTTGTTGGAATCCGAATAGCCGAGCATCACCTCCTGGCTGTCGCCGCGCGCAGCGACGACCGCGCGGTACAACGGAAGGTCCAGCGCCTCTTCCAGAATCGAGGCCCCGCGCTGCAGGTCGTCAATGGTCTCGAACAACGGAACGACCCCGACGGGGGCGTAGAGATAGCCAGCGGACGCGTCCAGTAGTCCGGCCTCCTTGAGCAGCAGGGCCGCTTCGAGCATGTCCGAGACCGACTGGCACATCGAGATGATGTAGTTCGGCACCGCCTGGGGCCCGAAGACTCGGACGGCCCGCGCGGCCGCGACAACGATGTCGAGTTCCTTGCGGGCCAGCTCCGAGAGGTCGGCATCCGGGCCGGTCAACGGCCGGCGGGTAGCCAACTCGCCGACCAGTAGGGAGACCCGCTCCGGTTCGCTCAGCGAGGTGTAGTCGGCATGCACCCCGGCCCACGCCAGCAGCTCGGTGACCACTTCTTCATGGACATCAGAGTTCTGCCGCAGATCAAGACCCGACAGATGGAACCCGAAGACGCGCACCGCTTCTCGTAGCCTTGCCAGTCGGTCATCGGCCAGCACCGCGCTCCCGTTGTGCCGAAGCGAAGCGTCGACGGAATCGAGATCGGCCAGCAGTTCACCGGGGGTCACGTAGGGCTCCATGCCGAGGTCGATTTCGTGTTCGGGTTGCTGGTCGAGGATCCGCTCGGCGGTTGCGGACAACCGGGCGTGGATCACCCGCAGCGCCCGGCGGTAGGGCTCGTCGGCGCGGGCGGGTTCGTGGCATGCTTCGGCCAGTCCCGCCAGCTCATCGCTGACGTGCACCAGCCGCAGCGACATCGACAGCTCCTCTGCCAGCGTTCTGAGCTCGACGAAGTAGTGCGCGAATACGGTGTATGCGGCACGTCCGGTCGCCAATCTGACGACGTCGGCGGTCACATTGGGATTACCGTCGCGATCCCCACCGATCCACGATCCGGGGCGCAGGATCGGCTCATCCAACAGTCCCGCACCCGGCCAGCGTGCCTGGAAAGCTGCCCGGACCTCCGCATTCACTTGCGGGATCACGTCGAAGAACGCCGCCGGGTAGTAGCGCAGGCCCGTTTCGATCTCGTCCTGAATCTTGAGCCGGGACAGCCGGATCAACGCGGTCTGCCACAACGTCAGGATGTGGCGGCGCAACTCGCGCTCGACGTCGCGGCCGTCCTCGGTTTTGTCGTGGCCGTGCAACCGAAGACGCATCAACTCGGTGATGCGGTGCTGGGTGTCAAACACCGTGCGCCGCCGGGTTTCGGTGGGATGGGCAGTGATGACCGGTGCGACCAAGGCGCCGACGAGGGCATCGGTGACGGCGTCCGAATCCAGCTCCGCGGCGTCGAGTTTCACGTAGGTGGCGGCCAGGCTGCTGTCCTGGGGTGGCGCGCCTGAGCCCTCGTGGACGGCCCGGCGACGCTCGCGGTGGATGTCTTCGGCGACGTTGGCCAGGAGCGCGAAATGGGTGAAGGCGCGGATGATGGGGATGGCCTGGTGAATGTCGACTCCGTCGAACAACGTGGCCAATTCGGCGCGGTCGATCTCCGAGCGACGCACCCGAAACGACTCCACCCGCGCGCGTTCGACGAGTTCGAACACCGCATCGCCGTTCTGATCCCGCACCGTCTCGCCCAGGATCGCTCCGAGTAGACGAATGTCTTCTCGCATGGGTTCGGTGGCTTCTCGGCCGACCTTGGTGCGGTGTACCGCCCCGATCGGATCGAGGGCAGCGTCGGGCGTGGGCAGAGAAGGCTGGGCCATTGCTCGATTATCCGGCGTGCCAGTCCGGCCCGCACGACGAGGCCGGTCAGGCAAGATGGGACGGTGACCGATACCGCCACCGTTTTCCCCGCCCGCAAGGTGATCACGATGGATCCGGCCTGCGCCGACGCGACGGCGGTGCTGGTTACCGGCAATCGCGTCACCGCCGTCGGAGACGCCGACGAACTGGCAAGCCTGCCTGAGGTGCGAGTTGACGCCAGCCTCGCCGGCGCCGTGGTACTCCCCGGACTCATCGATCAGCACCTGCACCCGGTTCTGGGAGCGAGCACGCTGGTCACCGACGTGATCGCCACCGAGGACTGGGATCTGCCGGGCCGGATGTGTCCTGCTGCAACCACCCAGGACGAGTACCGACACCGGCTGCGCGATGTCGAGCAGGCGATGACTAGCACCGACGAGTGGCTGTTCAGCTGGGGATATCACAAGCTGTGGCACGGGCACCTCGACCGCTCTGTACTGGACGGGATCAGCCGGAGCCGCCCGATCGCGGTGTGGCAGCGCAGCTGTCACGAATGGTTCCTGAACTCAGCGGCCATCGCCGCCCTGGGGATCACGGGGGACGCGATGGCCGGGCACGGGGCGGCGAGCGCGATGGTCGACATCGAATCCGGGCACTGGTGGGAATCCGGCATGAACCTGTTGTTTCCCGCTCTGGCGCCACACTTCATGACCGAGGAGCGGATTGCGGCGGGCCTGCGCCAGATGGTCGCCTATCTACGGCGCAATGGTGTCACTGCGTTCAACGAGCCGGGCATCATGTGGGGAATCGAACCCTGGCAGCTCTACCAGGACATCCTCGGTGCCGCCGAGACGCCGATGACATCGACGTTCCTCGTCGACGCACGCAGCCAGGCCGATTCCGGGATGGCTCCCGAGGATGCGGTTGCCGATGCCGAGCGCCAGGTCGCGGGCGCCTGCGAAGGTAAGGTTCGGCTGCTTCCCAAACAGGTGAAATTGTTCGCCGACGGCGCGATCATCAGTCAGCTCATGCAGATGCGGGAGCCCTACCTCGATGACCACGGTCATCCCGATCTCTGCCATCACGGCGAATGGATGATGCAGCCGGACACCTTCCGTGCGTTCGCCCGCGTGTACTGGAATGCCGGCTGGCAGTTGCACATTCACGTCAACGGTGACGCAGCGCTGGATCTGGTGCTCGACACCATCGAGGGCTGCATGGCCGAGCACCCGCGAGTCGATCATCGATCTGTCATCGTGCATTTCGCCAATTCGACCGAGGAACAGATCGACCGCATCGCCGCGGTGGGCGCTATCGTCTCGGCCAACCCCTACTACCCCGTCGGCTTCGCCGACAAGTACGCCGCGCATGGTCTGGGCCCCTCGCGTGCCGACGCCATGGTGCGCGCAGCGTCGGTGCTGCGGCGCGGCATCCCGCTGTCGTTTCATTCCGACCTGCCGATGGGTCCCGCCGCTCCGCTGACGCTGGCCTGGTGCGGGGTCAACCGCATCACCCCCAGTGGTCGCGTCGCGGGTCCTGAGCACCGCATCTCCGTCCATGACGCCCTGCGGGCGGTCACGATCGAGGCCGCCTACTCCTGGCGGATGGAGGACGAGCTAGGCACCATCACCCCGGGAAAGCTGGCCAACTTCACTGCACTCGGGGCCGATCCGTATGCCGTCGATCCTGAACGGCTCAACGAGATCCCGGTGCTGGGTACCGTATACGACGGTCGGTGGTTTCCGCTCTGACCTGGCCGGCGCGATTTAGCCGTACTTGATCGACAGCGCCATGCCCACGATAGAGACGACCCAGATACCGACGACGAACAGTGTCAACCGGTCCAGGTTCTTTTCGACCACCGTGGAGCCCGACAAGCTGGATTGCACGCCGCCACCGAACAGGCTGGACAGGCCGCCGCCCTTGGCGCGATGCAGCAGAACCAGGAGCACGATCAGCACACTGGTCGCGACCAGGACGATCTGCAGGCCAAATTGCATGGGCGCCAGACTACAGGTTGTGCCTGGTCGGTCCCACTCAGGGCAGGGGCCCGCCGGCGGCGATCGCCGACAGCGTGGCGAACTGCTCACTGTCCAGCGACGCGCCGCCCACCAGGGCGCCGTCGACGTCGGCCTGACCGGCTATCTCGCCGATGTTCTTGGCATTGACCGATCCGCCGTAGAGCACCCGCACTCGGTTGGCGATCTGGGGCGTTGCGAGGTTGCCCAACTCGCTCCGGATCGCCTCACAGACCTCCTGCGCATCGGCGGCGCTGGCGACGCGACCGGTACCGATCGCCCATACCGGTTCGTAGGCGATGACCGATTTGCCGATTTGTTCGGCCGACAGCCCCGCCAGCGAGCCCCGCAGTTGGTTGACGTTGTATTCGACGTGGTTGCCGGCCTCGCGGACATCAAGGTGCTCGCCGATGCAGATGATCGGGGTCAACCCGTGCTTGAGCGCGGCGAGCGCCTTCGCGGCGACCAGGGCGTCGCCCTCGTCATGGTAGGTCCGCCGCTCCGAGTGGCCCACCACGGCGAACGTGCAACCGAGCTTCGCCAGAAAGGCGCCGCTGATCTCGCCGGTATAGGCCCCCGAGTCGTGCTGGGACACGTCCTGCGCTCCGTAGGTGAGCCGCAGTTTGTCTCCGTCGATGAGGGTCTGCACGCTCCGCAGGTCGGTGAACGGCGGGATCACCGTGACGTCGACTTTGTCGAAGTATTTGTCCGGCAACGAGAAAGCGATCTTCTGCACCAAAGCGATAGCCTCGAAGTGATTGAGGTTCATCTTCCAGTTGCCAGCGATCAGCGGCTTGCGCGACACGAGGGTCTCCTAGGTCTGAAGGTCAGGATTGCTCTAGTACTTGAATACCGGGCAATTCGGTGCCCTCAAGGTATTCCAGCGACGCACCACCTCCGGTGGAAATGTGCGAAAACCCATCCTCGGGCAGGCCCAGTTGACGGACCGCGGCTGCTGAGTCCCCGCCGCCCACCACACTGAAAGCACCCTTGGCGGTGGCCGAGATGATGGCTTCGGCAACGCCCTTGGTGCCGGCTGCGAAGGCGGGGAACTCGAAGACCCCCATGGGGCCGTTCCAGAAGATCGTCTTGGCGTTGGACAACAGCGCGGTGAACCGCTTCACCGATTCCGGTCCCACGTCCAGACCCATCTTGTCGTCGGGAATCTGATCGGCGGCCACCGTTTCCGGCGCCGAATCGGCCGAGAACTTCTCAGCCACCACGACGTCGACCGGCAGATGCAGAACATCGCCATAGGTATCGAGCAGTTTGCGGCAGGTCTCGATCATGCCCTCTTCGAGAAGAGAGCTCCCCACCGAAAAACCCTGTGCAGCAAGGAATGTAAAGCACATCCCGCCGCCGATCACCAGGCTGTCGGCCTTGGTGGCCAGCTTCTCGATCACAGCCAGCTTGTCTGAGACCTTCGATCCGCCCAGCACCACAGCGTAGGGCCGTTCACCCGCGGCGGTCAGCTGCTCCAGCACCTTAACCTCGGTTGCCACCAGCGTGCCCGCGTAGTGCGGCAGCAATCCGGCGACGTCGTACACCGAGGCCTGCTTTCGATGCACCACACCGAACCCGTCCGACACAAAGGCGCCGGCTGCGCCGTCCGGAGCGGCCACGAGTTCACTGAGCTCGGCGGCCAGGGAGGCGCGCTCGGCGTCATCCTTGCTGGTCTCCCTGGCATCGAATCTGATGTTCTCCAGCAGCAAGATGTCGCCGTCGGTCAGGCCCTCGGCGCGGGCCAATGCGTCACTGCCCACCGGCGAGCCATCGGGGCCACCGGCCAGTTGGACGTGACGGCCCAGCTCCTTCCCCAGCGCCGCGGCCACCGGGGCAAGGGACAATTTCGGGTCCGGCTTGCCCTTGGGTCGGCCCAGGTGTGCGGCCACGAGAACTTTGGCACCGGCGTCACTCAGCGCCTTCAGCGTCGGCGCCGAGGCGATGATCCGGCCCGGGTCGGTGATGTTGCCATCGCCATCGAGGGGGACGTTGAGATCGGAGCGCACCAGCACGCCCCGCCCCGCGACCCCCCCGGACAGAAGGTCATCGAGAGATTTGATGGACGACGAAGCCATCGGATCTACAACGACTTGCCGACCAGGCCGACCAGGTCGACCAGGCGGTTGGAGTAGCCCCACTCGTTGTCGTACCAGGAGACGACCTTGGCCTGGTTGTCGATGACCTTCGTCAGTCCCGAGTCGAAGATCGAGCTGTGCGGGTCGGTGACTATGTCACTGGACACGATCGGCGCATCGTAATACTTGAGGATGCCCTTGAGCGGGCCTTCGGCCGCGGCCTTCATCGTGGCGTTGATCTGTTCGGCGGTTCCGGGCTTGGCCAGTTCTACGGTCAGATCGGTTGCCGAACCGGTAGGGATCGGCACCCGCAGTGCGTAACCATCCAGTTTGCCTTTGAGCTCGGGCATCACCAGCCCGATGGCTTTGGCCGCGCCGGTGGAGGTGGGCACGATGTTGAGTGCGGCGGCGCGCGCCCGGCGCAGATCCTTGTGCGGACCGTCCTGCAGATTCTGGTCCTGGGTGTAGGCGTGGATGGTGGTCATCAATCCCCTGACGATGCCGAACTCGTCGTTGAGCACCTTGGCCATCGGCCCCAGGCAGTTGGTGGTGCAGGACGCGTTGGAGATGATGTTCTGGCTGCCGTCGTACTTGTCCTCGTTGACGCCGAACACGACCGTGATGTCCTCGTCCTTGGCCGGCGCGGAGATGATGACCTTCTTGGCGCCGGCCTCGAGGTGTCCGCGCGCCCGCGCGTCGGTGAAAATACCGGTGGACTCGACGACGACATCTACCCCCAAGTCTCCCCACGGAAGCTCAGGCAGCGGCCCTTTGTGCTCGAGCGCCTTGATCTTGATATCGCCGACGACGATGGTGCCGTCGCCCTCGAGGCTGACGTCATAGGGCAGCCGGCCCAGGATCGAGTCGAACTTCAGCAGATGAGCCAGCGCGGCATTGTCGGTGAGGTCATTGACGGCCACGATCTCGATGTCGGTGTTCTTTCCCCCGGCTCGCTGCGCATCCAGCGCGCGAAAGAAATTGCGTCCGATGCGGCCGAAGCCGTTCACGCCTACCCGGATCGTCACGTGTCTCTCCTTCTTGTATCTGCTCAACTGCCCAATATCTGCTTAACTGCCCAATATCTGTTCAACTGCTGTATCTATTCAACTGCTGAGTTCGATCTTGTTGATGCGATCAGCGAACTGCTCGTCAACCAGCCTAGTGCTTGGCGGTACCCCGGCGCGCGGCCTGTCCCGAGCCGACCTCAGAGCGCTCCCAAACTCTGGTCGACGTAGGGGTTGCCCAGCCATTTGCGCCGGATTCGCTGCAACGTGCCGTTCTCTTCCAGCTCGGCTTGAGCATCCCGGAGTCGGCGGGCGAGGGTCTGGTCAGCCGGCGCCACCGCGATCGCGATGTGCTCCACCGAAAGGCCGCGCTGCACCACCTGAACACCCGGGCTGACGCGCTGTACTTTTTTCACCGCCTCGGTCAGCACCGGAGCCAGCGCCATCACGGCATCACAGTCGCCGGTGCTCAGGTCGGTGATCGCCGCGCCCAAGGCGCCGCGGTCGTAACGGCGCAACTTGGCGGCCTTGCCTTCGGCGACAAGACGCTCGGCGATCGGCTCACCGGTGTGGCCGCGCTGCACACTGAGGGTCAGACCCGCCAGATCGTCGACGCCGTGCAGGTGCGGCCGCCGACCGGTGTCGACGGCCAGCGCCTGCCCAGAGATCAGGTACGGCGCAAGGAACTCCGCCTTGCGCCGGCGGCCCGGTGTCACGGTCGCGCCCGTGGCGACGCAGTCATAGCCGCCGGCGCCGAGTCGATCGAAGATTCCGTCCAAATCCCCGCAGCCAGATCCCTCGATACCCCGGTACGCCTCGAACTCGACGGACTCGCCGAGCGCACCGGCAAGTTCGGTCATCAGCTCAATGTCGAGGCCGGTGTCGCCCGGCATCGCATTGAAGGGCGGGTCCGGGTAGGCCGCCCCCACTGTGAGGCCGGCCTCCACGATCAGGCGTCTTCCAGAAGATCCGGTGTCACGGCCGACTCGGTGTCGGGCACACCGGACTGTTTGGCTTTGCGGTCTGCCATCGATAGCAGGCGTCGAATACGTCCTGCCACAGCATCTTTAGTCATCGGCGGATCGGCCAGCCGACCGAGTTCCTCCAGCGATGCCTGCCGGTGGGCGACGCGCAGGCTGCCCGCGGCGGCCAGGTGGTCAGGCACCGAATCACCGAGAATCGCCAGCGCACGTTCCACCCGCGCTGCGGCGGCTACCGCGGCACGCGCGGATCGGCGCAGGTTGGCGTCATCGAAGTTGGCCAGCCGATTGGCGGTCGCCCGCACCTCGCGGCGCATCCGCCGCTCCTCCCAGGTCAGCCGGGTGTCCTGAGCGCCCATACGCGTCAGCAGCGCGCCGATCGCCTCGCCATCGCGGACCACCACCCGGTCGCTGCCGCGTACCTCGCGGGCCTTCGCGCTGACGCCGAGGCGCCGGGCCGCGCCGACGAGTGCCAACGCCGCCTCGGGGCCGGGGCAGCTGACCTCCAGCGCCGACGAACGTCCCGGTTCGGTGAGGGACCCGTGCGCCAAAAATGCTCCGCGCCAGGCGGCCTCGGCGTCCGCAACACTGCCACCGACCACCTGGGCGGGCAGGCCACGCACCGGTCGGCCCCGCAGGTCGAGCAGGCCTGTCTGCCGCGCCAGCGCCTCACCGTCGTTGGCGACCCGCAACACGTACCGCGTGCTCTTGCGGATACCACTGGCAGACAGCACGTGGACCACCGCGTTGTAGCCGTACAGGTCGTAGATGTCCTTGCGTAGCCGACGCGCGATGACGCCCAGGTCTACCTCAGCTTCGACCACTACCCGCCCGGACACGATGTGCAGCCCGCCGGCGAAACGCAGCAGGGAAGCCACCTCGGCTCGGCGTGCGCTCACCGAATTCACCAATAACCGGCTGAGCTCATCCTTGACCTCGGCTGTCATCGCCACGGGTCGTCACCTCTCGGTCCGTTCGCTGTCGGTGCGGGCGCAGTCGGCGGTGTCGTCTGGGTCGGTCCGGTCGCCGCCATCGGCCGCCTGCGAACCCCTTCCAGCGCCGCGGCCAACTTCGCCGGGTCATGTAAAGGTGTACCAGGTCGGGAAACTTCAGCATATTCAACGTGGGCGTCCAGGATGCCGGCGGTCCGGCGCAGTTGCTCCCGCTCGCGGTCGCTCGGCACCCGGCTCGAATCGACGATGATGTCATCCACGGTGAATTGCGGCGCGTGTTGGGCGAGCACGTGGATATGTCGCTCGACGGAGAAACCCGCCGTCTCCCCCGGCTCGGCCACCAAGTTGAGCACCAGGGCACGTCGAGCCGTGGTCGCCTGTAATGCCGCCGCCAGCTGCGGCACCAGGACGTGCGGGATGACGCTGGTGAACCACGAACCCGGTCCTAGCACCACCAGGTCGGCGTTCATGACCGCATCGACCGCCTGCCGGGTCGCGGGCGGATCGCCCGGCAGTAGCCGCACTCTGCGGACCTTGCCCACGGTAATGGCGATCGCCACCTGACCGCGGATCGCACGGCTGACCCGGGGGTCGGACTCCAGACCCACGACGTCGGCCTCGATGCCGAGCCCAACCGGGCTCATCGGGAGCACCCGGCCATTGACCCCCAGAACGCGGCCCAGTTCGTCGAGCGCCGCGACCGGGTCTGCGAGCACCTCCATGAGCCCCGCCAGCATCAGGTTGCCTATCGGGTGGCCCGCCAGCGCGCCGCTGCCGCCGAACCGATGCTGGATGATCGTCGCCCACAACCTGCCTTGCGGGCTGTCGGAAGCCAACGCTGCCAACGCCATTCGGAGATCCCCGGGTGGTACGACATCCAATTCGCTGCGCAGCCGGCCAGACGAACCGCCATCGTCGGCGACCGTGACTACCGCGGTGACATACGGGGTGATCCGGCGCGCCGCCGATAGAGTGGCGTAGAGCCCATGGCCGCCACCGAGCGCGACGATGCGTGCGCTCATTCGCGACCCAGATCCCGGTGCAGCACCCGGACTGTCAAGGAGTCCCCGGCCTGCAGACGATCCGAGAGCGCCTCGGCCATCGCCACGCTGCGATGCTTGCCGCCCGTGCACCCGATGGCGACGGTCATGTATCGCTTACCCTCCCGACGGTATCCCTCAATCACGACACCCAGTAGCCGATGGTAGGAATCGAGGAACTCCACGGCGCCGGGCTGGCCGAGCACGTAGTCGCGGACCTCGGGATGCTGCCCGCTGTGCGGGCGCAGACTGTCAACCCAATGGGGGTTGGGCAGGAACCGGACGTCCATCACGGTGTCGGCGTCCATCGGCAACCCGTACTTGTACCCGAAAGACTCCACGGTGACGTTGGTGTGCGCCACAGTCTCGCCACCGAATGCCCGCTCGATGCTCTCCCGCAGCGCGGGAACCGATAGGTCCGAGGTGTCAATCACCAGATCAGCGGCGGCCCGCACCGGTGCCAGCATCGCCCGTTCCGCGGCGATGCCCTCGGCAAGGGTCTGGTTGCCCTGCAACGGATGACTTCGGCGATTCTGTTCGTACCGGCGCACCAGGATGTCGTCGGCAGAATCCATGAACAGCACCTGCGGCGTGATGTTTCGGGTCGCCAATTCGCTGCGCACCCAGTCCAGGTCGCCGGTGAAGCCCCGGGAGCGCACGTCCATCACCACCGCAAGCTGGGTGATACGTGAACCCGCGGCAAGCCCCAGATCGACCATCTGAGCGATCAGTTCCGGCGGCAGGTTGTCGGCGACGTACCAGCCGAGATCTTCCAGTACCTTGGCCGCGGTGCCCCGGCCGGCACCGGACAGGCCAGTGACGAGCACCACGTCGATGCCATGGGATTCCAGTGGCCCCCCGGCGCCGGCACTGGCGGCCCCTTCACGCAGTTCCTCGTACATTCCCTGCTCTGTCATCCCGATACTCTGCTCTGATCATTGCCGATATCCGGAGCCGACGCTCCCGAATCAACCTTAGAGTCTTCCTCCGCATCGACTTCGGCATCTCCGGCAACCATGGAGACCGGCTCGGCTTCCGCGCCCCGCGGGTCGTCGGCCGGACAACACAGCGCCTCGAGGACGGCCCGCGCCGTCGCGACGCCAATTCCCGGCACCGCGGTGATCTCCTCGAGGCTGGCTTGTTTCAGCCTCGCCACTGACCCGAAGTGGCTGACCAGAGCCTTGCGGCGATGCTCGCCCAACCCGCGCACCGAATCGAGCGCTGACGCGGTCATTCGCTTGGAGCGCTTGCTGCGATGGTAGGTGATCGCGAACCGGTGGGCCTCGTCGCGCACCCGTTGCAGCAAATACATCCCGTCACTGTTTCGCGACAGGATCACCGGCTCCTGCACCGTCTGCTCGTAAGCCGGCACCCACACCTCTTCTAAACGTTTGGCCAGCCCGATCACCGCGACGTCGGCGATGCCAAGATCCTCGAGAACCGCGGCAGCGGCATTGACCTGAGGAGCTCCGCCGTCGACGACGAACAGGTTGGGCGGGTAGGCGAACCTGGCCGGACGAGCGCCGGCGGCAGAACCATCTTCGGGGCGGGCTTCCGCGCCGGAGTGCTGGGCATCGCGCAGGTGGTACTGGAACCGCCGACGGGTCACTTCCGCGATGGAGGCGACGTCGTCGGAACGGCCATCGCCGGCCGCCGCTCTGATCGCATAGTGCCGATAATCGGCCTTCCGCGGCAGTCCATCCTCGAACACCACCAGAGAGGCCACTACGTCGGTCCCCTGCACGTGGCTCACGTCGACGCACTCGATGCGCAACGGCGCGTCTTCGAGGCCCAGGGCATCTTGAATACTCTGCAGCGCAGAGCTTCTCGCAGTGAAGTCGCCGGCCCGTTTCAGTTTGTGCTGGGTGAGCGCGTCCTGCGCATTGCGCTGGACTGTCTCGGCGAGCGCCCGCTTGTCCCCGCGTTGCGGGACCCGAAGCGACACCCGCGAACCCCGCAGCTGACTCAGCCACGCCTCCAGCTGCTCGGCGTTGCCCCCCAAAACCGGTACCAGAACCTCCCGCGGCACTGGGTTCGTGGCCTCGTCGACCGCAGCGCCGAGCTCGGCCTGATCGCCGTAATACTGCGTCAGGAACTGTTCGACCAGGTATTCCGTGGTGGATTGGCTCGGCTCACCTGATTTTTCGATGACCCATCCACGTTGCCCGCGGACGCGCCCGCCCCGGACATGGAACACCTGCACTGCGGCTTCCAACTCATCTTCGGCGAAGGCCACAACGTCGGCATCGGTGCCGTCACCCAACACCACCGCCTGCTTCTCGAGCGCCCGCCGCAGCGCGGAGATGTTGTCGCGCAGCCTGGCGGCCCGCTCGAAATTCAACTCGGCGGCGGCGGCATTCATCTGCTGTTCCATGTCACGGATCAGGCGGTCGGTCTTGCCTGCGAGAAAGTCACAAAAGTCGAGCACGATTTGACGGTGCTCCTGCGCGCTGACTCGACCGATGCACGGCGCTGAGCATTTGTCGATGTAGCCGAGCAGACATGGTCGGTCAATCTGCTTGTGCCGCTTGAACACTCCCCCTGAGCAGGTTCTCGCCGGAAAAACTCGCGTCAGTAGGTCCAGTGTTTCCCGAATCGCCCAGGCGTGCGAGTACGGGCCGAAATAGCGGACGCCCTTGCGGCGTGGACCGCGACAGACCATCAGCCGCGGGTATTCCTCGTTGAGCGTGACCGCCAGCACTGGATAGGACTTGTCGTCGCGATATCGGATATTGAACCGCGGGTCGAATTCCTTGATCCAGTTGTACTCCAGTTGAAGCGCCTCGACCTCGGTGTTGACAACCGTCCACTCGACCCCGGCGGCGGTTGTCACCATCTGGCGGGTCCGCGGCGCGAGGCCGGCAAGATCGGCGAAGTAGGAATTGAGCCGGCTGCGCAGGCTCTTGGCCTTGCCGACGTAGATGACCCTGCCATGCGCATCGCGGAATCGGTAGACACCCGGTTGGACGGGTATCGACCCCGGAGCGGGTCGGTACGTCGCTGGATCGGGCACGAACCCAGGCTACTGCGGTGTCCCGAGGGAGCGAATCGACAGCCGCGGGGGCGACGGCCCGGGCACGCCGAGGGCCGGCGAAACGCCGCCGAGGGTGGCTGCCACAGAATTCAGCTCAGCGCGGCGCCGCCACGCGTTGCCGCAAAATCAGTACCGCAGCACGTCGACAGGATCGATCCACGGATTGAGGCTATGCGTCGTTGATTCAAAGCCCTGTGAAATGGTACCGACCGTGGCCGACCCAACGAGCATCCCCACCAACAATGCCCAGCCCTGGCGCCGAACGCTGGCCCTCATCGCCCTACGGGTGGCGGCAGTGCTGTGGTTCGTCTGGGGTGTATTCCACGTGATCGTCGGCATAACTGTCATTCAACTGCTGGCCGGTGAGCATCCCGAAGGTACTCTCAGTTCCGTTCCGGCAGCGGTCGATGTCGAGTTCTTCGGCACCAACTCAACGTTCGCCATCATCGCCTCTCTGCAACAGAACGGCTTCAACCTGGCCTGGTTCGGCCTCATCGTCACGATCGCATCGGTCTTCGTGTGGCGAGTCTGCAAGCTCGCCGTCGTGACAAGCATCGTCGTCGGCGGACTGGCCGATCTCGGCTACTTCCTGTACGTCGACTTACCCGGCTACGCCGAGCCGCCCGGGCCACAGATGACGTACATCATGGTTGCCGCCATCGGCCTCTCTGTGTATGCCTACTTCACCAGCGACAGGTTCGCCATCATCCAAGCCCCCAAAGCGAAATGACGGGCAGCGGCGCGGAAAAGCGAACCTAGCCCCGGAGATTCGACACAGGAACTCAAACGGGGAAGGGGGAAGTAGGCAAACCCATCGGACAGCACGGTGCGCCCACGAAGCCGGTCACCCGATGTGGGGCTGGTAACGCGCCAGCACGGCGCGAACCCCGTCCATCGCCTCTACTGCACGCCCCTTGTCCACGGCCTGGATGGCCATCACCGCCACGTACTCGTCGTCGGGCAGGTCCAGCCGCGCCCAACGTGCTCCGGGGTGAAATGCCACACCACGAACTTCGCTCCAGGGAAACAGCCTGTAGCCGAATAGATTTCGCACTGCGACCCCGGCTGGCCCGACCCGCAGCCGAGGTCGCGCGAACAGGCACACGAACCCGGCGATGATCGCTCCCACAGCCACAATCGCCACCTGGTCGGCGGTGCGGAAGATCACTCCGGTCGAGGATGCCTTGAGCAGCAGGCCGACCACGATGTGCACGGCCAGGATTATCGCCGCCGTGCCGTAGGCAAAAATCGGTGTCAGGTGCGGCTTGACCTCGATGTCCCAGCTGTCGCTGTTGCGTCTTCTCATGAGTTCAGCCCGCGCAATGTGAGCGCGGTGGTCAATGCCGCGGCTGCAGCCTGAGCACCCTTGTCCTCGACCGATTCCGGCAGCCCCGCCCGATCCAGCGCCTGTTGTTCGGTGTTGACGGTGAGCACCCCGTTGGCGACGGGCGTGGACGTATCCAGCGACACCCGTGTCAGACCCTGCGTGACCGCATCACAGACGTAGTCGAAATGCGGTGTCGCGCCGCGGATCACCACCCCAAGCGCCACCACCGCGTGGTGGTTGGCCGCCAACGCCTGGGCCACCACCGGGATCTCGATGGCGCCCAGCACCCGAACGATCGTCGGATCCGCGATTCCCGCAGCAGCCGCGGTGATTCTCGCTCCCTCGAGCAGTGCGTCGCAGATGGTCTCGTGCCAGGTGCTGGCCACGATGCCCAAGGTGATGTCCGAGGCGTCGATCGTGGGCAACTCGAGAACACCCGCAGCAGGGCTCATACCGCGCCGCCAAACTCTCCGGGCAGGGCCTCGTCGAAGTCCTCCAGGCCGACGAGATCGTGACCCATGCGGTCCCGTTTGGTCATCAGGTACCGAATATTCTCCGCGTTGGCACGCACCGGCAGCGGGACCCGTTCGATGATGTGCAGACCGTACCCGTCCAGGCCGACCCGCTTGGCCGGGTTGTTGGTCAACAGTCGCATCGACCGCACACCGAGGTCGCCGAGTATTTGCGCCCCTATCCCGTAGTCGCGGGCGTCGGCCGGAAGCCCCAGTTTGAGATTGGCGTCGACGGTGTCATCACCGGCATCCTGGAGTTGGTAGGCCTGCAATTTGTGCATCAGCCCGATACCCCGTCCTTCGTGGCCGCGCATGTACAGCACCACCCCGCGACCTTCGTGAGCCACCAAAGCCAGCGCGGCGTCCAACTGCGGGCCACAATCGCAACGACGGGATCCGAACACGTCACCGGTGAGGCACTCGGAGTGCACCCGCACCAGTACGTCATGGCCGTCACCGTGCGGACCGGCGATGTCGCCGCGGACCAGGGCGACGTGTTCGACCTCTTCGTAGATGCTGGTGTACCCAACAGCCCGGAACTCACCGTGGCGGGTCGGGATGCGCGCTTCGGCGACTCGCTCGATGTGTTTTTCATGCTTGCGTCGCCACTCGATGAGGTCGGCGATCGAGATCAGGGCAAGGCCGTGCTCGTCGGCGAAGATCCGCAGTTCATCGGTCTGCGCCATAGCCCCTTCGTCTTTTTGGCTGACGATCTCGCAGATCGCGCCGGCGGGCTGCAGACCGGCGAGGCGGGCCAAGTCGACCGCGGCCTCGGTGTGACCGGGACGGCGCAGCACGCCGCCGTCCTTGGCGCGCAGCGGCACTACGTGACCCGGCTTGGTGAACTCGCCCGCGCTACTGGCCGGATCGGCCAGTAGCCGCATCGTCGTGGCGCGGTCAGACGCCGAAATACCCGTTCCAACGCCATTTTTCGCGTCGACAGTGACAGTGTAAGCGGTACCGTGCTTGTCCTGGTTGACCGCGTACATCGGCAACAGGCCGAGCCGATCGCAAACTTCACCGTCAAGCGGCACGCACAGGTACCCCGAGGTGTAGCGAACCATGAAAGCAACGAGTTCGGGGGTGGCCTTCTCGGCTGCGAAGATCAGGTCGCCTTCGTTCTCGCGGTCCTCGTCGTCGATGACGACCACGGCCTTGCCTGCAGCGATGTCAGCCACCGCCCGCTCGACCGAATCAAGCTTCGTCATCTTCACCACCCTGCCGGTCTCGGCGCCAGAACCTACAAAGCAAACAAGTCCATCCCTCGAGGACTTTCCTTCAGTATGAACCACGAGCGAAGACCTGTTATTGCCTGGCGGTCTGCCAACACCGAAAGGCCCCGGTCATCCGCAGTATTGTGCGGTGCTCCGGGGCCGAATCTTTGCCGGTTCGAATGGCTTTTATCGGTTCGAATGGTGTTGTTGGAGGCGGTCAGGTTATCGGGGGGGTGATCCCGACCGCCTCCACTCAACACGTCCGCAGCGGAGTCTCCATAGCTCCGGCGGGCGCTCTCTCGGGCGCTGACCATGACTATGCGCAAGCTGCCTGAGCGTAACCTGAGAAAGCGCCAAGAGCCGGCCGTGAAACTGGGAAGCGGCCCGCGCATGTCAGTTCCAGCGCTGCTCCAGCTATGCGGGACGATTCGGGGAGAGCAGTCGCTCGACATACTTGGCTATGACGTCTACCTCGAGATTCACCGGTGCACCAACCTCGGCGCGACCCAGCGTCGTCAGATCCAACGTAGTCGGGATCAACGAGACCTCGAACCAGTCGGGCCCCAGCCCGGACACGGTCAGCGACACACCGTCGACGGTGATCGACCCCTTCTGTACGACATAGCGGGATAGCACGGACGGGAGGGCGACCCGCACCACGGTCCAATGCTCCGAAGGTCGGCGGGACAGAACCTCGCCGGTTCCATCGACGTGACCCTGCACGATGTGCCCGCCCAACCGACTCTGCAGAGCCGCGGCGCGCTCCAGGTTCACCCGGCTCCCGACATCGATGCCGCCCAAGCTCGACCGGTTCAGCGTCTCGTCCATGACGTCGGCGGAGAACGAGCCGTCGGCCGAAACGTCGACAACTGTCAGGCACACGCCGTTGACCGCGATTGAGTCGCCGTGCCCGGTGTCCGATGTCACAATCGGCCCCCGGATGACCAGGCGGGCAGAATCACCGAGGTGCTCCCTGCCGACGACTTCGCCTAACTCTTCGACGATCCCTGTGAACACGGCACCAGCCTAGATGGTCAGAGCACCAGCCTAG
>Ga0114921_10000282_pt1 | contig 21322 bp, 18 predicted proteins | sample BentaG_FD_87016 | JGI IMG/M metagenome (GOLD analysis project Ga0114921, IMG submission 87016) | Deep subsurface microbial communities from South Atlantic Ocean to uncover new lineages of life (NeLLi) - Benguela_00093 metaG | ecosystem: Environmental > Aquatic > Marine > Oceanic > Sediment ... | reverse complement strand
GTCATGTTTTTAAGTAAAGATCTGTTTGGAAGCTCCTATTACAACCGGGGAGCAGGTTTTGATTTCAACCTGGCCTTTGGCCCCTCTCTTAAAATGGGAGGATTTGCTGCCAAGACTTTCACCACTGATTTGAAAGGAAAAGATTGGGCAGCCAACCTAGATTTTATCTGGGAAGGTGATTTTCTTGTAGCTGATGTTTCTTACACAGATATAGGAGAAAATTTCAACACAGAGCTTGGCTTTATCACCAGGACAGACATCAGAAAGTTTAAGTGTAATCTAGCCATCGGTCCCAGGCCAAACATACTGAATATCCGCCAGACCTTTCTCTTCAATAATTTAGCCTATATCGAAAACCATTCAGGCCAGCTTGAGTCAAGAAATATAATGACAGGAATGTTTAACTTCTTCCAGAATGGAAGCTTTTTTCTTGTGGGTTATTCCCAGAGTTATGAATACCTCACCGAAGATTTTGAAATCAGAGAGGATGTGTTTATTCCGGTGGGAGGACACAAATTCAATCAATTCATTGGTTGGTTCGAATCGGATAAAAGCAAGAAAATTGCTTTCCACACTGAATTATACCTCGGCCAATTCTACAACGGAAACTTGTATAGGGTGAAAACCAGTGGATTTTTTAAAATATCCAAAAACCTTAATATGGAATTCATCTATGACCGCAACCAATTTGATTTGCCTGTTGATGGAGGGAAGTTTACGACAAACATTGTAGCCAGCCGGATTATTTATTCTTTTACTCCTGACCTTTATACCAAGGCCTTTCTTCAGTGGAATGATGATGAAGAATTGTTCATCAGCAATTTTCTTGTGCGTTGGATTTATAAGCCTGGTGCCAACATTTATTTGATCTACAACGAAACCAGAAAACTCGGTTCTGGAGGATACATCCAGGACCGGGCATTGATGCTCAAAGTCAGCTTTCTTTTTAATTAACCGCCCTCCTCCTCTTTTTTTAGAAAATTTCTTCATCTATTTTCCCTATTCAGCTATAATAGTTTACTTTTCTATCTTAGGAGGCTTCTATGAAAAAAATCATTTCTGTTTTAATGCTATTTTTTCTTTTGATTTTTCCGACTTTTGCCAAGGACAAGAAAGTTACTTTTGATGCCCAAGCTGCCTGGAGCTACATTAAGGACTTATCCTCGGATGCCATGATGGGGCGTAAAAGCGGACAACCAGGTGCATCAATAGCAGAAGAATACATTGCCTCCAAGTTCAAGGAATGGGGATTGGAGCCAGCAGGGGATGAAGGCACTTTCTTTCAGAATTTTACAATTGAGCACAGTAATGTGGAACAAGGAGTAGTGCTTGAAGTGATTTCAGAGAAAGTTAGGAGAAATTTCTATTATGGCGATAACTGGCGGGTTCAAAAGTTTTCGGGTTCCGGGCATTTTATTACTGAAATCGTTTTTGTCGGCTATGGAATTCATGCTCCCGAGAAAGAGTACGATGATTATGCAGGAGTCGATGTCAAAGGAAAATTAGTTCTCTTTAGCATGGACAGCCCCCGAAGGCTCCAAGATAAGCTTAGAAAAGAGTCCGAAATACAGAATCGAATCAAGGCTGCCCAGGAGCACGGAGCTCTGGGTGTTCTTGGTTTCAGACGACCGTCAACTCAGAGTAGGTATTTTCGATTCAGACTCAAGAAAGAAGCTTATAAACCTGATTTCGTCATTCTAACGGTTGAAGACAAGGTAACGAATTTCATCTTCAAAGACCTCAAAACAGAACTCAGGTATCTTCTCCTTGAGATTGATAAGAAGTCAAAACCCATGTCTTTTGAAACAGGCGTAAGAGCTTTTGTTTCGGTGAAGGTTGTCTTTGATGAGAAGAGGCCCACCCGAAACGTCATTGCTAAAATAACCGGAACAGATAAGAACTTAAACAATGAATATGTCGTTATCGGGGCTCATATGGACCACCTGGGAATCAATCCGATGGGAGATGTCATGAACGGAGCCGACGACAACGCTTCAGGGACAGCCGTGGTCATGGAACTTGCACGGATCATGAAACTCAACAGGGCTAAACATAAAAGGACGGTTATTTTTGCTCTTTGGGCTGGAGAAGAACAGGGGCTTCTGGGCTCAAGGCATTATACAGACCATTCACCCTATCCTATCGAGAAAACTGTCGCCTACATCAACATGGATATGGTGGGTCAGGGAACAGGAAAGGTTCCTTTTGGTGGAGTCTACTATGGCCCTCAAATCTGGAAGGTGCTGGAAGAGCAACTCCCAAAAGAGATTAAAGACTATGTTAAGCCAGGGAGAGGAGGGCCTGGAGGGTCTGATCAGACTCCCTTTTTAGAGAAAGGAGTTCCTGCTTATGGCATCTTCGCTGATGGTTATCATTTCAAATACCACACGAGTCGTGATGACATCGACTTGATTAGGCCAGAAGTCTTGAAGAATACAGGTGATTTTGTTCATACCGCGGTTGAAATTCTGGCTTCTGAATCAGGAAATTTCCTTAAGCCTATGAGGCGAGAGACATATTATTTGAAATATCATAGACTGATTAATTTCGAACTTTCGCCTTTAAGCAAATTTGCTGAACATCATAAAAATGCCAAGGACTCCCATGTAAATCTCCAGCTTTCTGTTTTGAATGAGAAAGAAGGTCTTTATGGAGATGAGCTGAGGATTGATATGCTCAAGAATCTACTTGATGCATCGGAGAAAATAAAAAAGGCCAAAGGGCTTACTTTTTATTCCTCAACGGACAGATTGAACATGGATATCCGCCAGGGGAAGACGTCTGTTATCGTAGGAATAAAGGGAATAAATTCTTTCCGTGATGACCCGAGATGGGCACAGGTTCTGACAAAACAGGGTGTCTATTTTGTCTTTGTTGAGAAACCATCCTTCCTTTTTGAAGAAGAAGGACTGAGTGAGGAAGGGAAAGAGATCGTGAAGGCTATGAACACAAGCGGACTCCTGCTTGTTGTCAGAGGCTTAGACTCTGTCCAAGCGCAGGCTCTTTTAAACAGCTCGAAAAAGCCTTTGATTCTGCTCGAGGAAGAATTGCCAGAAAAAGAAATCCTGGAATTAATCAAAAAGAAAAAATCAGCCATAGGGCTCATATTGGCAGGGGATGAAGACCCTGTTGCCTATTTTAAGAAGCTGGACGAGGCCAAAAAAGCCATTGGCAGCGAGCATCTGGTGTTTGTCAATGAGCTGTGTTTATGGGGAAATGCAGGGAAAGAACAGATGCTTAAAGTATTTTCTGAAATCATAAAAGCAAAATATAGAAGGCCTGATGTTCCCAATATTTTTACTTTCACTTTCCTAAGAGTTTTGAGAGAGGCAAGGGGCGAGGAGGCTTCCCGGCCATTTGCTTTCATCCCATTCTGATAGAGCTTGAAACTTATAGGCGCAGGTCATATAAAGTCAACAGAAGAATATTGAGATTAAGATAAGAATGTAGGGATTTGATTTATCAAATCCGACTAATTAAATTATGAACCTGCGCTAATTATAGTTTTAAATAAGGAGTTCATTCATTAGAGAATTACTGGTTGTTGGGGGATGTCTTTTCCTTGTTTTATTCTATTTTACCTGGGAACGTTTTCTTGTTAACCGAAGAGTCAAAGGCATTTCCTACAGGATCTGTGTAACAGGAACTAGAGGAAAATCAAGCGTAACTCGGCTTTTGGCTGCCTCCCTTAGAGAGGCAGGATTTAAGGTTATAGCAAAAACCACTGGCTCGAAGCCCGTGTTAATCCTACCTGACAATAAAGAGCTGGAAATCAGCCGAAGAGGCGCTCCTTCCATTCTGGAAGGAAAGAAAATCCTGAAGATTGGAGCAAAGCATCGAGTAGATGCACTTGTGGCCGAACTCATGAGCATTCAGCCAGAATCTGGCTTTGCAGAATCAGTCCTTATGATGAAGCCGAACATCCTTGTTATTACCAATGTCCGTCTCGATCATTTGGCTCAAATGGGCCCAACAAAGGCGGAAGTGGCCAAGTCGCTGTCAGTCTCTATTCCTCCCCAGTGCAATGTTTTTATTCCTCAGGAGGAATATTATCCTGTTTTTGAAGAAGCTGGAAAAGAAATGAATTCGAAAATCTTACCTGTTGCCAGTGATTCTCATAGAGAAAAGTTGCTCTCAGCGAAGAAGATATTGCCTTCTGAATTTGAAGGGAATTTAGGGCTTACCCTAGCTGTGTGTGAGTTTCTAGGGATCAAAAAGAAGGATGTTCTTCAAGGAATCAAGAAGGCCCATCCCGATTTTGGGAGTCTCAAGGTCTGGAAAGCAGAGATCGGAATTCCTCCCCGTAGCTTTCATCTTGTCAGTGCCTTTGCGGCCAATGATCCTCAATCCACCCAGAAGGTCCTGTCTAAGGTAGAGGAAGTAATCCCTTTTGAAAGAAAGAGGATTATTGGGCTTCTTAACCTCAGGAAAGATAGGGGAGATCGAACTCTCCAATGGGCTGAAGCCCTGATGAAGAGATATTTCCGGCTGTTTCATAAGCTGGTTTTAATCGGAGGCCACGCTCATGCCTTAAAAAGAAAATTAAGATCAATGAAAAAGACTGAAATTTCTGTAATTAAAGAGAAATCCCCTCCGGAAATCATGACTAAAATTTCAGAAGAGGAGAGGGCAGAGATTATTTTAATCGGGATGGGAAATATGGGAGGAGCTGGTCAAGAGCTTGTTCAGTATTGGAATGAGATAGGGAGACCTTATGACTTTTGAAACTCTTTTTATAGGAATTGTTATCGCTGTCCTTTATGTGGAAATCATGGATATCTATCCTGGTGGAATTATTGTTCCCGGATACATAGCTCTTTATCTTGACCAGCCTCTGCGAGTTCTGGTTACTATTCTCATTGCTTTCTTAAGCCTCCTTACGTACAGGATTTTGTCTCGTTTTCTCATCCTTTTTGGACGGAGAAGGTTTGCTACCATGCTCTTACTGGGAACTCTCTGGGCAGGGCTCTGGTTTCTCCTTCTTCCCCAAGTCTTATCTTCTCCTTTAGAACTCAGGGCAATCGGCTGGCTCATTCCCGGTCTCCTGGCTAATAACCTAGAAAAACAAAAAATACTACCCACCCTGGCTTCGATGATTACAGTCTCAATGATTGTTTATTTTCTGGTGAGAGCGATTCTTTGGCTTTCTCTGTAGCATTGTAAAAGGGCGCTAGGTGCATAAAAGTGGGCTATGTATAAAAAATGTAGGGGTTTGATTTATCAAATCCAAGATAAATTTTATTATGGTGTTACTGTGGTACAGGGTCGCTGAATGAGAAATATTCCAAAATTTAATCCAGAGAAAAACCAGAGGGCAATCTTACTCCTTGGCCTGCTGAGCATTTTATTTTATTTCTTGGCACAGTATATCCCTTTAAAACAGGGAGAGAGACTTAAGAATGAAATGATAAGGGCTTCAGAGATAATGGCAGAGGCCTCGGCATCCATCCTAGAATGTCGAAGGGAAAAAGATATTCCTATCGATAAAGAAAAGGATTTCAACCAAACAGGGCTTGTAGGTGTTGACTTTTCTTCAATAACTACTTCTATCGGCAGTCTGGAGGCAAAAAGAACATCCACTAACCCTGACTTCGCAGCCCTGATTGTCTTTTTGCTGAATCGAGCTGAGGTCAAAAGGGGTGATACAATTGCTGTTGGCGCATCAAGCTCTTTTCCTGCCTTGATTGTGGCTGTTCTTTCAGCCTCAAAAGCCATGGGCTTAAAACTCCTCATGATCTCTTCTCTAGGGGCTTCCCAGTGGGGGGCAAACATTCCTGATTTCCATTGGCTGCGTATGCAGAGTTGTCTTCAAGAAGCGGGTATATTTGAACTGTTGCCCATTGCTCTCTCTTTTGGAGGCGATAGAGATACAGGAATAGATATGAGCCCTGATGGCCGCTCCTATCTTCTTGATGAGGCGGAAGAGTGGGGAGGCCTTCTTATCCATGAACCTGATTTGAGACGAAATGTTCAGAAAAGAATGAGTATTTATGAAGAGAAAAGCGGGGAGGATGAAATTAAGGCCTTTATTAATATCGGAGGAAGCTGGTCAAACATGGGCACAGATTCCGGAGTCTTAGAATTAAAGCCTGGCCTGGCCAGGTTCAAAAACTTTCCCTCTGATGAAAAAAGAGGAGTCATGCACGAGATGGCTTTGCGTAACATCCCACTCATTCATCTTCTTTATGTTAAAGGTCTTGCCCAGCGCTACCGATTGCCTTGGGACCCAAGACCTCTTCCTGAGCCGGGAGAAGGGAAAATATACAAATTAGCTATTGAAACACAGCCTTCTTTTCTTCTCATTGCAGCTGTTTATTTTCTGGTGATTATCCTTATTCTTATTTTCCGATTTCTAAAGGGGTCGCGTCTCAACATTTGACATTTCTTTCACTTTTTATCTAGATTATATATCTTTATCAAATGTTAAGATGCAATCCCTAAAGGAGGTTCTGAAATGATTATACCCCGATGTGCAAAATGTAAGGCTAAGCCATGCAGGGAGGGGATAACAGACGAATCTCTCCTGCCAGATTACTGTCCTATAAGGATATCGAAAGATTTAATCCAGGAAGTTAAAAAAAGATATCAGAGCGAAGATGTTCATCCTTTTTACCTCAATTCTGCCTTAACAGAAAAGGAAGCCTATGATGAAAAAGCTGCCAGAGAGGAAGGGCGAACGGTTCCTGTAAGACCAAGGATAAGAGAAATAGCAGAATTCGCCAAGAAAATCGGCACAAAAAAGATCGGAATGGCTTTCTGCAGCGGTCTCAGTGATGAGGCATCCAGGGCTGCGGAAATTCTAGAAAAGCACGAGATTGAGATATGCTCTGTAGTATGCTCGTGTGGAGCATTGGACAAGTCAGAGTTGGGAGTGCCGGCGGATTACAAGATAAGAGACCCAGAGAAGTTTGAGGCTGCCTGCAATCCTATCCTTCAAGCTGAGCTTCTCAATCAGGCAGAGACTGGGTTCAACATCTTAATCGGCCTCTGTGTTGGGCACGATATGCTCTTCACAAAAAACTCTCAGGCGGCTGTCACTACTCTAGTGGTCAAGGACCGTTTTACAGGCCACAATCCTGTCATCAGCCTTTATACCCCTTATCATAGGGATATCAGATAAAAGATAAAAAGAGTTTAGGGTTTAACTCCTCATTTCCTTTTCTTAATCTTGGTTTTGCCGTATCCTACTGCGTCCAGCCATTCCTTAGGATAACCAGGCGCCTCTCTCCTGGCTCCCAAGTTTATGTACCCATCATTGTATTTAGCGATAAGGTAATCCGCCAGTGCCCACCAGTCATCCACAACCCGCTGGGCCATCTCATTTGAATATTTGGTCAAGTATTCCCGGCAGGCTTCTGGATTTTCTTCGTACAGGATTTTGGCGCGTGCCTCCACAGCCGGTTGAAGTTCCGGGAAGGTGCTTTCAAAGTCTGTGTAGGCTTTCTTGATATCCTTTATGATGAGAGAATACCTCAGATTGGCCCAGTTGGAAACAAAATCAAACGCCCACCAGGCAGATTTTCGGTTAAACTTGTCCCGTCTTCCTATTTCAAAGGCTTCAGGAACTTTAGTGATACAGCCGTATAAAGGAATAAAACAGCTGGTTTTAGGATCATCCTCGGCGAACCAGGTAAGACCTCCAATCCAGTCCGGAAGCCAATCCCTTGTTTGGGCGATGATACAGTAGGAGCAGCGGAAGATGGAAATGGGGCGTTCCCAGCCAATGTAGCCTTTAGGAGGTCTCGTTCGGGTTGAAAAGCGGTTGGGATTACTGAATGGCCCGGCAGCCAGACTTTTACTCAAGTCAAATTCTGTACCCTGGTAGTAGTCCCTGTGAAAAGACTTCAGCATCTGGAGTGAAACCTTTTTTTCGGGTTTTACTGAAAAAGGATATTCTAAAGCCCATGGATCGAGTTTTAGCCCGGGGGCAAGAGTGCTGAGCACTCGCCACTCCCTCCGGCTGCAGCCCAGGGAAGTGCTTGGAGCGTAGACATCGTTAAATTTGAAGGGATTTTCTGACTTAGGGTCATACCATCCCATCTCTTCCCCGAGGGAGAAAACATTTTCTGAGGCCATGAAATTTTCTGTATCCTCTATGCTGATCTTACCTATTCGGCTCCGGTTTGCACTGACAGAGACTTCTCCCTCCGGAACTCTCCGGGCTGCCCAAACAGCTCCAATCTCCAATGGTCCGGCCCCCATGATTTCAAAAACCCAGGCTTCTTTGGTATCGATTATAGTCAGACATTCGCCAAAGTCACCGTAACCATCTTTGGCAACCAGTTCGCCCATCAACTTTATGGCTTCGCGGGCGGTTGAAGTCCGCTCTAGGGCAATCCTCTGCAAAGCCATTATGTCCCACATCCCATCAGAATTATACAGTTCCCTTCGGCCCATGAAAGTCGTCTCGCCAAAAGCCAGTTGTTTCTCGTTCATGAATGGATAGGCGATATCAAAGCGGCTGAAGGTCTGCTTAACTTCAGGAATTTCCCCGACCTTAACAGCCTGTCCCCTTTCTGCGCCTCTTCCTCCTCCTTTGTAGACAGGCCGCATTTCTCCTGACTTGTGAGTCTTCCCCGGTACAACATGAAGCCGGAATTCCCATCCTCCATCACAGGAATGGGTGGTCATGACCGAGCCGTCCGCAGAAACACTTTTAGTGACGGCTATTGAAGTGCAATTATCGTATTCAGGCAAGAGAAATTTTTCTTCCCTCGGGGCTTTTTCTTTTCCAGAAAAAATGAAGAAACCGAGAGAGAAAAGAATCAAAGAAAAAGATGCGAGGACTAGGCTTCTGTGTTTCATGATTTTTCTCCTTTTTAAATTTCCATTTTATTCATACCTGATTTGATTCGGATTCGCCTTAGAAGGGTCATGAAGAAAGTGACCGACTCCCTTTTCGATGACCTCGGAGTAGCGAGGCACGCCTCTTACTACCACAACCCGTTCCGGGTGATCCTCAGACCAGAGCTCGAAAATATGCAGGATAGTCGAGCAGTGACGGCCCACCCTTACATCAATCGGCCATCCATTCTCGTCCATTTTCTCAAAAAGAAGGCCGTGTTTTCCAGCTTTAACCACAAATTCATCCTTTCCTTCAAGAAGAACCTTCTCATTTGTTACTCCACGGGTAGCATCGAGGAAGGGTTCGGGAGCTTCAAGCAGCAGCGATATGGCTTCAGTGTGGTCGCCAATTTCTCGGTGGGAAAGTCCCCTGAGAGCATAGGGAGAATGCTCTACTCCGATATTAAACCCTTCTGTTCCCTCAATCATCATTGAAACTATAGCTGCCAGGTCCTGCCCCTTTTGGTGAGTAACTATACAGCTTATGACCGGATACTGAAGCTCTGCCTCGTGGAGATCGATGACAATATCTACCTTTTCCCTTCTGATGAGCTGGGTCATGGCATAGCAGGTTCTTTCGGTAAGGGTTCCGTTTGCCCGTCCGGGCCATGTTCTATTCAGATTCCGTATATCGACATAAGCCAGTTCTTGCCGGCTGGGATAGTGAATGTAGACTTCAGGATCCGGCCATTGATCCAGAGGATTTGACCAGCGGTCTCCCATGCGGAATTTTTGTCCTCCCCAGGGAGTGGGGATAATAAAGTCTGGAGGGTAGGCACCGCCCAGGCGGGTCACAGTAGTGGCACTCCTGTTGGCCGAGTTAATCACAAATAACCTGCCCTGCTCCACTACAGCATTCTCAGTGAGAATCCAGGTTGTGAGCCGGCTACCCGGTTCTTCGGGATGTGTTCCTCCGAGGATGAGAATGGTTCCACCTGCCTCTGAACTCTCTAAGATGTAGATGTTTGAATCGTTAATTGTTCCTTTTACTCCGGAGAAGTAATCACTCAATTTTTTTACTTGAGTTACCCCAGGACCCAGTACCACTGGCTCTTTAAGATGTCGGCTATTATAGAAACTTATTCCGGCGAATACCATGAGAGTTAAACCTAGGGCAAGAAAGATGTATTTTCGCAAAAAGAGCCATTTCATTGATTTCACTTTGCCTCTATTTCAAGCGCAATAATCTTAAGAGAAAAGGCAAGAGAATGATTATATACAGAACCTCTTCCTGCCATTTTTTACTTTTCAGGAGATTCCAGATCATGAGGAATGCGATGTATCCTGTCAACACATAATAAAGGATTGTGATAATCATTAGATAAATTCCTCCTTAAAACTACACATGATTCTCATAGAAGAGTTAAGAAACCTAATTTCTTGCTGAAAATCACCATCAATGTTCCAACAGCCATGATGAGGAGGGCTGGAATAATACAATATTTCAAAAAATGGGAATATGGTTCTTTCATCCCTATCGTTTCAGAAGTCAGGCGGCCGATTATGGCGGTAGGAGGGAGCGCATCTCCTAAAGGCCAGATAACACTCATACCTGCCAGTGCGACAATCGGATTCAGCCCGATAGTGTTAAAGAGTAAAACCAGAGGAACACCGAGCACAGGGGCAGCTCCCCACATGAGCAAAGCTTCAGATATGGGGAGAACAAAGAAAAGAGAGAGGAAGACAGCAACGAGAGGGAGAGTTACTATTGTGATGGCTATGAGCCCTCTTACTCCAGTGAGGGTCATGATTTGAACCAGGATTCCCACACAGGTCAGGGTTCCGATCAAAGGAAGGAGCTGATGGACAGTGCTTTTAGAAATTTGGAGAAAGTTCAACTTAACTGGAGAAAGGAAGATGGTGAAAAGAGCGGCTGCCATAAACATCATGGGCAGTCCCAGTATGGGAAGGGAATGGGGCCAGATTCTTCCGCCAAGCATCAGGATGAAGAAGATAATGAAGGGAAGGGAAACCCGAATCCAGTTCATCTTCAGAGGAACTTCTGGAAGTTCCTCCAGAGCTTTATTCAGATCAATGGGCTTTGTCCGCCAGCCCAGGATAAAGATTGTCAACAGGGACAGTAGCAAGCAGGGAAGAAGCAGCGGAAGAAAAAAGCCCACATATGGCATGTTGACTCCAGCGGCGGTAAGCATTGCCCATAGACTCACTGGCGGAGCGGCTGCGCTCAAGCCAGCGATGATGAAGATAATGGCCGCGGTTTTAGGCCGAGAGATTCCCATGTATCCCAGAACAATGCCGATCATTCCTCCTGTTATCAAGACTGTTACGCTTCCCGCACCTGTTAGAGCCCCAGGGATCAGTAAAAGGAGGGATATCAGTATAAAGAGAATAGTTTTCTTGCGGTGAAACCTGCGCAGGATTCCTCGGATAACATAAGCCACCCCTCCCGATTCTTTGAGGAGATTCATGAAGAGGGTAGCAGTGATGAAGATAAGTATAATATCCAGGTAGGTGAAAGTTCCTTCCACAATATGCCTAGCCGGGATCCCAACCCCGCTTGAAAGGGCTCCAGCAATGGCAGCAAAAAACATTGAAAGCTCGGTTGTAACTCTTAGGGACTTGGAGATTATGTAGGTAACCACCATCACGGCCAGTATGATTTGAGTAGAGGTGAACATGCTCATGAGTGCATTCTAATTAAACATTGTGAAGAGCATAGAAGATTCCTTGGCGTGCTCAAAACAGGATGCATAATCTCACCTTTTTGCCTAGTCTAGCCAATCTAGCTCTTTGGTGAGGTCACAGCGAGCGAAGCGTGGCAATCTCATCAAATTAGATGGCCACCCTCCTCTCAGTCTCTCGCCATGACAAATGATTATGAATCTCCAGGACGAAGTCTATTTCTTGAAGATTTTCTTTAATCCTTCGATGAGTTCTAAGTTCTTTTCCACCTCGATCATGGGAATGTTTTTCTCTTCAGCTATTAGGGTGAATCGCTCATCTGTATTTCCGGCTTTGTTGATGACCAGAAGGTCAGAGTTAGGAGCAACAGCGTCGATACTCAGCTCATCAGTGTTATCTCCTACCGTAGCGCCTTGAGCCCTCCTTTTCATGCCTTCGATATGAGCGCCGATGATGGTGATTCCTTGACGCCGGGCCTCTTCGATCAATTCAGATGTTCTGGCTAATTCATCATCTATGGAAATACCGGCAGCTCCCATGCCCTTAAGGCTTGCTCCCATGACGATGATAAGAGTCTTGTAAGGTGTGCCGGCTTCCTTCTTGGCTTTGAGGTCTTCAGCAGTGGCCATTGAGTTGACTTCATAAGGCTTGGGATCAAACTCGAGTTTCATTTTCATGAAGATGACCTTGAGTGTTGTAGGACCTGGGCTCTGACCGCAGGAGGTGATTAGGACGGGAAGCTCTGTCTTAGGGAATTCTGGCTGATTTACCGTAAAAGAAAAGATTGTTCCGGCAAAGAGTATATACATCAGGAGAAATGCTGACAGCATGTGAATTTTTTTCATTTTTCTCTCCTTAGTCGAATATGCCTGTTCTATAGTATTCAAATACAGCCTTACCGTCAACTTTTATGGCAATAACCATCCATCAGTTCATATACTGTAAAAAGGGAGAGATTACCTTTCTTATTGATCGCACAGTTTTCTGATAACTCTGGGAATCTGAATAAAATGATATGTTCTTTTTATTCGAGGTGCAGAGTCAAAGACCAAAATCTACCTTTGTGTTTTCCAAAATCTAAGATTTATGACGAAGATTTCCTTTTGATATTTATTGATTAATGAATAAAATGTCATCAAAGGAGAAAAAATGATGTATAAAAAGTGTCCTGTGTTTCTCTTATCAGGTTTTCTGTTCATTTTTTTGGCTTATCCTTCTGAGAACATGGCTGCTTCCGAAACCTCGCAGAAGGAAAAGGAACCGGAAGTCATTTCCCTTTTAGGAAAGAAGCTTTATGCAACTCCTGCCGTAGGAGAGGAACTTCTAAAACTCCGAGATGAGCTTAGAGAGGCCGTCAAAAAGGTTGAAGCAAATCCAGAAGACCCTGAAAACATCATCATGTATGGGAGGCGCTTGGCTTATCTCTGGAGATATCATAAAGCAATCGATGTCTATTCAAAGGGAATAGAGAAATTTCCTGAATATGCCATGCTTTACAGGCATCGAGGACACAGGTACATATCTGTTCGCCAGTTTGACAGAGCCGTGGCTGATCTAACTAGAGCTTCAGAGCTGAATGATCATGATTTTGATATCTGGTATCATCTGGGTCTGGCTCATTACCTCAAAGGCGAATTCCAGCAAGCACTCAATGCTTATCGAAATTGTATGAAAGTTGCTGAAAACGATGACTCAAAGATCGCCATTTCTAACTGGCTCTCCATCACCCTCCGCCGCCTCGGGAAAGAAGATGATGCCTTGAGAGTCTTGGATGGGATTCGCGAAGGAATGGAAGTCGAGGAGAACCAATCTTATTATGACCTCCTTCTTTTCTATAAAGGCCAAAAAACCGAAGCAGAAATATCAGCTATGGCTGAGGCTTTAGACGTGAATATGGCAACAATTGGTTATGGAGTTGGTTGCTGGTATCTTTACAACAGCCAAAAGGAAAAAGCAGTAGTTTATTTTAAGAAGATCGTTGGAGGTAAATACTGGCCTGCTTTTGGCTTTATAGCGGCTGAGGCTGAGCTCGCTCGAATGAAATAACGAAAATGAAAACTCTACGCTTTTTCCATTTGAGTTACTGAGTTACTTGATCTTGAAGGAGTTCTCTTAGCTTTTTGCTGTTTTCGACCGCGTGAGCGTGATAGTCGTTGTTGAAGTAGATATAACATTCCTTGGCTTTTATTCCTTTAATAGTTTCTAACCATTCTTTCAATTCTTCATCTTCATAGCGATACCTGTACCCGCCTGTGATGCCGTGGAAACGGAAATATGCTGTCTCAGCTGTTTCGACTGTAGTTTTGGGCACTTTTGCAGAGGAAACTGTACAGAATGTAACCTTGTAATATTTGAGAAGGTCATAGGCTTCTTCTGTATACCAGCTTTCATGGCGGAACTCGATCGCATTTTTATATTTTCGGGAGAGTATCGAAAGGAATTCTTCTAGTAAATCAAGGTCTAGGGTGAGGGAAGGAGGCAGTTGGAAAAGGATGCATCCCAATTTCTCTCCGAGAGAATCAGCCAGTATATAGAAATACCTGACCTCGCTTTTGACTCCTTTTATTCTTTTATAGTGAGTGATTTGGCGGTTGGCTTTGAGAGTAAATTTAAAATGGGAGGGAACCTTAGTCAACCAGCCTTTTAGGGTTTCAGCCTTGGGGAAACGGTAAAAAGTCATGTTGATCTCTACAGTGGTGAAATTCTGTGAATAAAAAGGAAGCCATTCTTTTTGGGCAAGCTTCTCAGGATAGAATCTTCCTCTCCAGTCAGCGTAACTCCACCCGGATGTTCCCACGTGATAAATCATAAGTGATACTTAGTTTATCAAATACACACTGTCGTCTAAACAGCTTTTTCAATCATAAAATTAGTCTTTCTTTATCAATTGCGGCCCTCTTTTTTCATGGGTTTGTTCAAACTCTTACGTTTTTTTGTTTATTTTTTCAACGGGGATGCCATAGGGTCCGTCAGCGAGAAAAGCGATCCGTGGTTCTCTTCCTAATGCTGAATGGAGTTTTTTAACTGCAAAAGCGAGGGATTTCTCCACCAGTTCTTGAAGGCTTTTTACTTGAGGTACGAGAGTGCGGGCATCTGTTTCTGGAAGCCAGGTAAAGGCCTCCCTTGGGATTTCATGGGAGCAGTAGAGAAGGTTTTCGGGGCGGGTTGTCCTGAAAAGTCGCGTCCACATCTGAGCTTCCCATTGTTCAGGGATGAAGGTCCAGGAAGGAGAGAGTATTGTATCTATGAATTTTTCTGCCCCTTTTTCTCCCAGCAAACGCATCATCTTTTTGTAGTTTGGGCCGCCTATAGGGCATGGGTCAGTGTGATGTGCAGCCAGGAGACAGATTCCTTTTTCTTTGATTAAGGGAGCAGCGGCTACCGCGGCTTTAGCTGCCTGATAGTGATTGACCCCTACATACCCAGCGTGGGTGAGAACAAGATCGTATTTTTCCGTAAAAGGAATGGAAACATAGTCGCAGAGTTTTTTAACAGCAGCAAGATGGGCATTTTCCATTTCGCCAGTAAAGACTCCTGTTAATCTGTAGTCTGAATCCAGAGTTACGTTAACAATCATATCGCAACCAGCCATCCTGGCTACTCTGAGGGCTTCTTCATGAACCGGATTTCGCTCCAGGACCAAATTCGTAGCTTCAGGGGAAGCAAGCACTGGTCCGCTGTGCAAGATGTAGGTTGAATCTTCAGCAAGCAATCCCGGACAGATGGATTTTCTTCCTCCTGAAGCCCCAGCCATGAAATGACTCTCTACAAGCCCGGTCAGAATCTTAAGGTCGCTCTCTACATAATGGTGATTCAGAAATATTTCGCCTCCAAGTTCTGTCCTTCCTACTGAAACCAAGTCACTTGAATCTCTGCAGTCATGATTGAGGATTTGAAGTCCGAGGCTAAAGATGCGAGGGTCGAGTATTTTCCTGAGTTCATCATCTGTTGCTGCCCGATGAGTTCCTGTAGCTACAAGAAGGCGAATCTGGGAAGGCTGAAACCCAGCTTCTAGCATTTCGTCAACAACCGGAAAAAGAATACCTGATTCTCCCTTGTATGGAACAGGCCGGGTGTCATCAGAAATGACCACAACAGCCGTTGCATTTGGATTACTCCTGAGCTTCTGTTGAGTTAATTTTTTAAGAGGAGAGCAATCTGTAGGATTCCTGAGAGCATGATAGATTTTTTCTTTGGGATTAGAAAGAGGAACGTCCTTTCCCATGGATAAAACATCCGTATAGACAGGGACCCTTAAGGGAAAACTCGTCCGACCTAAATCGAAGATAACTTCTTTCATTCCTTTTAAAATATTTTGCATCTCTAGCCAGTCTAGCCAGTCTAGCTTTCTTTTTTATAGAGTTTTTATCAGGCTGAGGTCGCCATTCATTGCCGCTTCTAGAATAGGCCTCATGTATTCATCCACCATATCAGATGTCAAAGGGACTGGCATATTTTTGAGTTTCATCTCAAGCTGGGGATTTTTTGCGGCCTGAACAGCCTTCTCGATATGGCTCTCACTCATACCGTTAATCTCGCTTAGAGTTGTTGGGAAACCTACACGTTTACTCAGCGCGATAAGCCCTTCTGCTACTGCCAGGCCAAGCTCTTTTCCTTCAAGTTCTGTGGATGATTTTTCTATGAGACCGTATTCGGCAAAGAGAATTGTCAATTTTTTGAGCTGCTTTTGTATTGCAGGGGCAAAAAACACTGTGTAATAGGGATTCAGCAGGGCGCAGGCACGGCCATGGCTGAGGATGTCTACCAGGGAGAAGCTGTTAAGATGGGCACCATTAGTGCCTCCTACCATGATGGCATAACCACCCAAGTCTGTTGCCAGGCCAAGGGCTTCCCTTGCCTCTATGTCTAAAGGCTCGGCTACTGCTTTTTCTAAGCTGGCCACAATAAGTTCGATTCCCACAAGGGCAATTTCCTGAATTTCCTGAAGGGATTCAGAGTTAGCTCCATAGTAGACTTCAAGGCAGTGAGCCAGGCCATCAAAGGCGCCATCAGAAGTGAAAGAGGCTGACATAGATTGTGTCAAGGAGTAATCAAAAAGGGCCTTCGAAGGGACAATGGCTTCATCCACGATTAGTTTTTTCTGGTTGGTTTTGAGATCTGTTATGTTGGAATATTTAGTGAGGTGAGCAGATGAGCTCGAGGCCGCTTGGACAGCTGCGCAGGGTATAAGTTTTTTACCGGAAGTTGCCGCTTTTTCAGTCACTTTTCCTACACCGAAGTAATCTTTGATGTCTCCACCTAAACCACTCAAGACTATGGCTGCTTTGGTTGCATCGATTCCAGAGCCGCCTGAAGCGATTAGCATTGCGTCTGGTTGAGCTTCTGATATTTCCTCTTTTAGTCTCAGGACATCTTCCTTGGGGGAATTTGGTCGTGCAGAGGGGATGGGTCCTATTATTTTGAGTTCAGAACGAGTCAAGGATTCAAAGATCTTTCTGTATTCATCTGGGCTTCTTTTGTGAAGATTGGTGATAAACAGGATTTTTCTTCCGAGAGGTGAAGCAAGTTCCCCAATCTTATCAAGACAGTTTGTGCCGAAGATATAATCATCGCCCTTGAACTCATCTATAAGGTCTCTTGCCTTTTCTTTCAATTCATTCATTTTTTTGCCTTCAATCTCGTGGCTTAATAATATATCATATCAAATACGAAACAGGTATAAAGAAAAATAAGATGGGAAAGAATTGAGCGAAAACTTTGGCCTCATCGGAACCATAACCCATGATGTTATTGCCTTCGAATCTGGCCCGGCTATCGAGGGAATCGGAGGGGTTCTCTACCAGGCAGGTGTTCTCTGCGGTTTGGGAAAGGATGTTTTCCTTCATTCCAACCTTGGCCAGGAGCTGGTTAAAGATGTTGGAAGGATTATAGAGGGCTGGTCCACTTTTCATAAGGAAGGAATCCAGCATGTCCGGGGGCCTGGTAACCAGGTTAACCTTTTCTATCCCCAGAAAGGGGAGAGAGTAGAAGTTCTGAAATCTGTAGTTCCCCCTTTAAACCCTGTTCAACTACTAAAAGACCTTCCTGAGTTGGGAATGCTCCTTCTGGTTATGAATTCTGGTTTTGACATCGAGCTAATAGACTGGCAAAAGATCGTCCAGTCTGCCTCCTGTCCGATCTGGCTTGATATTCATTCTCTTGTTCTTGATAGAAAACTGGGAGTTCCCCGGGAGTACATTTCTTTGACAGAATGGAAGAAGTGGACAGAGGGGGTTAGTTATTTACAGTCAAATAAACAGGAAGTCGCTTCTATGCTCGGCAATCCCAAAAAAGTAATCTCCGAAGACGATATAGCGGATTTTGGGAAAAAAGCCTTTGATTTAGGGGTGAAAGCAGTTTTTATTACCTTGGGTAAAGAAGGAGGAATAGTACTGACTCCTGAAGGTTCGAAGAAAATCGCCTCTTCTGAGGCAAACACCATAGTAGACACAACAGGCTGTGGGGATGTTTTCTGTGCTGCCACAGCCGCCAAGCTTGTTGAAGGAGAAAATCCCTTCTCAGCTGCCTCTTTTGGTCTTAAATTAGCCACCAGGGCGGTCAGCCTGAAAGGCGTCGAAGAAACATACTCGATGGCCTTGAACCATGCAGATAAAGAATAGGAGCCAGAGGCATCTCAATAATCTTGATGCTCTTTTCTTGAAATGATTTCATCCTAAAGGTCTCCTCTTGATTGGATGTGAATAGCTGTCAGAAGATTTATAAAAGAGAAGAGATATCAATCGATGAAATCCCAAAAAGGAAAGCTCTTGTCGAAAACACGGTTAAGAAAAGAACGTATAGAGTGATGTTGTCTGCCAAAAATTATAGAGATGTTTATAGAAGATGAAGAAAGTTAGACTCGTCTCTTTGGCCTATCCTCTTTTTTTGTTCTTCTTTGAAAAGTCTTAGCTACAAATAATCAAGGAACAGGTGAAATTAATTAAAATAGTAACTAACTTGTTCAATTTTCAGCGCATCAAAGCCAAGGACATTCAACCCTATGTCTATAACTGCTGATAGAATTAACTTTCTTATTTTTTAGAATCGAACCTTCTTCTCTGGTTATTATTCTAATTTGTTGGACTACAATAGCAACTTTATCTACCTTAGCACGTTCTCCATTTATTGTTGTTTCTACTGTTCCGAGTGCATCGCTTTCGTATACATTCAAAGTACTGAACTCTAAGTCTGCATTTTCATTCCAGACTTTTCCCCAGAATCCTGCGCTGTCCTTTCCGGAGATCCCTTGGTAGTTGGGCTTAATAAGAACTGCGCCACGCTTTCCAAGTAATCTGGCCATCTCATCAAACTTTTCATTTTTAAAATACTCACGCAGTGTAGTATTATCATCTGTAACGTAGTCTCCCAGCTCTTTTACTTTTTCTTCTGATTGTCCACTGCAGTAGAGAAATGAAAAGTGAAGAATGAATGTAAATAATAAAAAGTATCGCAAAAATTTCATCACTTCCTCCTTTACGCAAAAAATTTTAAAATTGTATTTTCTATCTATCACCTCCTCTCAAAAAAAAATAGAGAATGATTCATTGATATTCTGCTTTGGCAAGTTCCAATTTTTCCCCTTATGCCTATTTTTTCTTTTCTATCTTCCTAAGATTCATGTGTAACGAACTTATACCAAAGGAAAAATTTGATGTCAAGATAATTAAGCTGGAAAAAAAAGATTAAAGCTGGCTGTATTTCCTCAGCTTTTCTTCATATTTCTTTTTTTCTTGTTTGACAATCTCTTTGAAACGAGCATCATCCCGCAGGCTGTCATAAGAGGGAAAATTAATTAAAATTGGATATGAGTATAGATATGCACCGATCTTTTCAAAACCTGTTTCAATCCCAACCTGGATATTTTTGATCGCTTCGTCCGTCAGCCCTAACAAAGAATAGATACTTGTTATAGACAAATGATAAGTCTCTTTTATGTCTTTAATGAGCTCACGAGCTTTTTCCTTTTCTCCTTTTCCGGCAAGTATCCAGGCCCGGTAATATTGGATACGATGCGGGGAAGGTTCAAGCATTTCTGCTTCAGCTAATGCTTCTTTAGCCTCGTCATATTTTCTCATCATGATTAGGTATTTTGCATGATTTAAATACAACCGAAAATTATCCGGCTCAATACTGATTGCTTTCTGGATAAGCTCAGCAGCTTTTTCAAATTCTCCAATATACATGTAACAATTAGCAAGAAGCATATGATTCATGACGTATAAAGGGGAAAGCTCAATGACTGTGGAATAATATTTAATAGCTTTCTCGTACAATCCTATGCTCCTCAGAAAGGAACCTACATTAAAATTAATGGATGAGCTGTTAGGATCTATCTCAAATGCTCTCTTGAAACTCTGATAAGCTTTGTCATTATCTTCTTTATAGAAGTAAACCCATCCCATGCCTACATTCGACTCTGCTGAATTCGGATCTAAATTATAGGCTCTGTCAAGATTTTCTATCATTAAATCTTTATATTTTTCATCTCCAGTCCAATTAAAATGTACTTCATAAGCAAATCCTAAGGCCAAGTAAAATAAAGAATTAGCAGGATCTATTTTTACAGCTTTTTCATACATCCTTACTGCAGCTTCAAAGTCTTCTACCTTGTAAGAATATACATATTTTTCATCTATATAATGCTTTCCCTTCCGATAGTAGACGTAAGCGTCGAATTCTGCTGGCTCTCTTGTTTTTAGAGCGGCAAATCTATCTTCTATGAGTCTTACCTGGAGTGCTTCAGCAATTGCTCTGGATATTGCATCCTGGACTTCAAAATAACTTTCGAGCTTTCGCTGGTAGGTCTTTGACCAGATGAGGAAGCCGTCTTTGGTACCGGTGAGCTTAACATTGACCTTGATCATGGCATTTTCTACTTGGAGGCTTGGTTCTAGAATTGTAGCGACTTTCAGGCTTTCGCCAATCTCCTTGATATCTTTATCTGTATCTTTGTACTGCCTTACGGAAAGCTTGGAAATTACCTTCAATTCCGGAATCAGGCTGGAGAGTTTGGTGATGATATCATCTAGCATTCCTTCACAGAGGTGTTCTTGGTCTCTTTGCGGGCTTAAGTCTTCGAAAGGGAGCACAGCAATAGAATTTTTCCATCTCGTTTCAAGCATCTCTCCTGATTCAGGCCTTATGGATTTTTGAATTCTATCGAATAAGACAAATCCAATAGCTATGACTATGACAAAGAGAAGAATGATTCCAGGAATCCCAAAAGGCCGAAGACGCTTTATGGGAATCAATTTTTTACGCTTAGGCAGAATCCTATCTTTGGTGGGAATTTCTTTCTCTATTTCTCTTAGTTTAAAAAGAATTTCCTCTGCTTCCTGATATCTCTTCTCTCTATCTTTCTCCATGCATTTTAGAATCAATCGGCTGAGACCCGAAGGCACCTGAGGATTGAGCTCTCTCGGCTCTGGAGGTGGCTCTATCTTATGCTTCAAGGCTATGCTTAAGGCAGTGTCTCCTTCAAAAGGCAGCTTGCCGGTGACCATTTCATAAAGTACTACTCCCATCGAATAAAGGTCGGAACGCTGGTCTGCTTCCTTCCCTTCTACCTGCTCGGGCGACATGTACTGGGGAGTCCCGATCATAACCTTTGCACCTGTTATTCCTTTTGCCTCAAGAGACCGGGCTATCCCAAAATCCATGATCCTTGTATTTCCCTCTCTATCGATCATGATGTTCCGGGACTTTAAATCACGGTGAACAACTCCGAATTTATGCGCTTCGGCTAAGCCCTCGCAAACTTGTTTAGCTATGCTGACTGCTTTTCCCACAGTTAATTGTCCTGACCTTCTGATGAAACTCTTCAGGTTTTCCCCTG
>Ga0114921_10000281_pt1 | contig 21329 bp, 21 predicted proteins | sample BentaG_FD_87016 | JGI IMG/M metagenome (GOLD analysis project Ga0114921, IMG submission 87016) | Deep subsurface microbial communities from South Atlantic Ocean to uncover new lineages of life (NeLLi) - Benguela_00093 metaG | ecosystem: Environmental > Aquatic > Marine > Oceanic > Sediment ... | reverse complement strand
TGGAAGCCGCCGATAAAGGCGATGAACTGATGCTTGCGGGTGTGCCACTTAGAAAGTTTGACAGCTGCTTCCACAGCCTCTGCTCCGCTGTTTCCAAAGCATACCTTTTTCTCAAACCCTCTAGGGGTTATTTCAAACAGTTTTTCAGCAAGATTCACAACCTCTCTGTAATAGAAATCTGTGTTGGAGTAATGGAGAAAACTGTCGCATTGGTTCTTTATCGCGTTAACAACTTTGGGGTGATTGTGCCCTACGTTTAGGCATACCAACCCAGAGTTGAAGTCGATGTATTCGTTCCCATCCACATCTTTTACAATACAATCCTTTCCCAATTCTATGACAAGCGGATAAAAACGAACATAGGAAGATGAAATCGAAGCCTCATCTCTCTTGACTAATTCTCTCGCCTTCGGACCAGGCGGGCGAACAACCATTCTCGGATAGCTACTCATATATCTCACCAAGAATATTCCACTAAGGCGCGGTATTTTTTATAGCTATCTGAGATATCTGAAGGGTTTTTCTTACAATTCAAAATTAGAAGTGGGAAAAACATCTCAGCAAAGGATAAATAGCAGCGAACGAAACTGGAAAACGGATTTGCTTGCCGAGAAGCTACTTGGACCCGGCTTTAGTCACTGTTATTTCAATTGTTGAAACGTTTGATTCTTGGCCCTCAGCTCTAACCAGTTTTTCAGTGCCGATGTCAATATTTTTTATTTCTAAATCCTTGACAAAGGCACGGCGAAGCAAATCGACAGTATCAACTGCTCTGCTGATCGCCCGTCCCCTTGCTTTGACAACGACCTTTTTTTCGCCAGCGTTAAAGAAGGTTATGCAGGCAACTACTTAGTTCATTACCGGTTTTCTTTCAATGAGGACAACGTTCTCGGCTTTGGTCGCCTTCTCTTTGGCTGCTTTCTCTTTTTCAGGTTTCGTCTTTTCTCGCGCCAAGTTTCATCCACCTCTTCATTGACACCAACGTTTGTTGTAGACTAGGCTACACGTTGAGTTGTAGTCTCATAGTTTTTCCCATTGGAACATTCCCTAAGTTGCTCATCGTGCAGATCGTTTTTCTCTACCGAGTTGTAGGCCCAGCTCAAAAGCCTTGACATTATTCTCCATTTCTCTTGGTGCGGTGACTTTTATTGCCTCGCGCAAACTGTCCGCTTTTAATGGAAGTAAACCGATTCCGGTGACGACGCCAACGAGTATTGTGTTCCCGAAAATCGCACTTCCGAACTTTTCTTTACCGAGGTGAGAGGCTTTGAGAACATGAATTTCTTTGGCGAAAGGCTTTATTCTCTTAATAATCTCGCTCATGGTTGGGTAAGGAATGTTGAAAAGGCTAGCGTAGATTGGCACCAGAGGATAATCATTAATGACAAATGTGGTTTTCTCTTTCCTAGCATAATAGGTTGCTCTCACTGCTTCTAACGCTTCAAAAGCAAGAATGAGGTCGGCGTTAGCTTGCATTATCCCCGGCGAAGACACTTCCTTCTCTGAGCCAAACCTAACAAAAGTGGGGATTACCCCTCCTCTCTGAGCAAGTCCGTGCAATTGAACCCCTCTAACATAATGGCCCTCTATGTTGGCTGCCCTCGCTATCATCACCTGCGTTGTTAAGACTCCTTCCCCACCAACCCCAGTTAGCATGACATCAAATTTCATTTTTCTCCCTCCCTTTTAACGATGTGAATGGCTCCCTCAGGGCATATCTGCATACATACTGCACAGCCCAAGCATATATCCGGATTTATGGAGTATACCGGTTCTCCTCCGGGTTCCACCGTCGCCTTAACTATTGCGGGACAAGCAAAATCGTTAGCGCATATGCCGCACTTCGTACATTTCTCTTGATCTATTTCGAACACTGGCAGGGTAAGCCCTTTTGCGCGGAATTGTCGCCTAGTTAATAGCCTACATCCTCCTCTGCTAACCAATCCTTTTGGTCCTTTGATGCTCTTGAGTTCTTGCAAAGCCTGAATCAATTGTTTTTGGCTGAAAGCATTTGAGACCTTCACTTCCGCTCCCAATGCCTTAACGACATCTTCTATTTTCACCGGTTCCACTTTCTCACCCATTCCGGTGAAACCTGACCCAGGATGAGGCTGGTGACCAGTCATTGCGGTGATGGCGTTGTCCAGAACAACCACGAGAGGAGTTTTTCCAGCGTCGTTAAATCTGTAGTTTAATAACGCGGGCATACCTGTATGAAAGAATGTGGAGTCGCCTACAAAAGCAACAACATCTTGATCACTCACTATGCCTATCCCATGAGACACTCCGATGCCCGCCCCCATGCTGATAGCAAAATCTTGCATGTTGATGGGGTCAAACACTCCGAGAATATAACAACCAATGTCTCCGGCGTAGATGGCGTCCTCTCCAAAAACTTTTTTGACAGCGTAGAATGTTGACCTATGCGGACAACCGGGACAAAGGACAGGCTCCCTTGGAGTAAGATTCTTCGATGCGGAGTCAACCATTTTCTTATGATCACTGAAGTTTATGCCTAATTTTTTCCCGAATATTTTCTCGAAGACTGGAATCACTTTCTCAAGGTTATATTCGTCGGATCTTGAAAGCAAATCTTTACCATGAATAACAAGGCGTGGGTTAACTTCTTTTGCGATTTGCTTTACAAAATTCTCTAAGATTGGTTCAAGTTCTTCCAAGACTAGGACAGCTTCTTTATCTTTAATAAATTCGCTAACAAAACTTTTTGATATAGGATGGGTCAAGCTGATTTTTACAATGGGCGGATTCAGTCCTAGCTCTAGCAATGCTTCCGTGGCGTACTCAAAACTAACTCCTGAAGTTATTAGTCCTATTTTTCCTTCTCCTGGAAACACCTTATTTAGCTTCTGACCATACCTTTCCTCTATTTGTTTGAGCTTTTCATTTAGCCTCTCGTGTAGTACTTGCAAATGGGGTCTAAGATTATAGTATTTGTCGGGGTCTTTTTGGAATTTGCCTCTTACCTTAGGTTTTTTCATTTCGCCAAGCTTTACGGTTCCGATAGAATGACTAACTTTTGTGGTAGTCCTGAGAAAAACGGGGATTTGAAACTCCTCAGACATGTCAAAAGCAAGTCTTGTAAAATCTTTACACTCTTGAGGGTTACTTGGTTCAAGCATCGGCATCTTAAACATCCTTGCGTAATACCTTGTGTCCTGTTCTGACTGTGCGGAACTCCAACCCCCAGGGTCATCGGCTACCATCACAACGAGACCCGCCCTCACTCCCGTATACGCTATGGGCAAAATGGAGTCTGTCGCAACGTTAAGTCCAAAATGCTTTTGACTACTCAGGGCTCTCACTCCCGACCACGCTGCCCCAGCAGCTGCATCAAACGCAACTTTCTCGTTAGGGGAGTATTCGAAGTAAAGCCCCACCTTCTTTGCTATCCTAGAAAAGGTCATTGGGACTTCGGAGCTAGGGGTTCCAGGATAAGCAGCAACAAATCCCACTCCAGCTTCAAGGGCTCCCCTTACAATCGCTTCGTTCCCCAGCAACACTGCCTTTTTACCAGGCTCCTCAAGTACGTCCATTTTCATTTTCCATCCCAATTATTCTCTTGTTAATTTTCATTAAAGATCGGTTTTCCTCCATCTAGAGATGAAACAATACCGATTCAGCAATATTAATGTTAGTTTCTAAGCCAACTAGATTCATTTGCAAACAGACCATAGATACAATTGAAAAAAATCACTGCGTCAGCCGATCGAAGGGTTGGATAACTTTGCTAGAAGCATCAATTAGGGGGCTTTATCCTCCTGGGGCACCGTGGAATGGAACGTTTTTCCAGAGAACGTCCCACCAGTCTTCTTCTGTTATGGTTTCTCCTCGAACGAGAATTTCTAGAACTTTCTTTAAGAGTTCATGATGTCTTTTCTCATCCAACAATATTGCGTTTAAGAGAAGCCTAACTTTCTCGTTTTCAATGTTGGGTATTATTTCACTAATTCTTTCAATCAGCTCTACCTCTATGCGTATATGTTCTTTCACTAGTTCTCTTTGTTTGTCGAGATGTTCTTGTGTAAGGGCTTGGGAAACACTCGTTAACAGTTTAACGGCGGCGGCATACATTTCTGCATGTTTCACAGAATCTAAAGATATTCCCTTCAAAACTCCCTTGACAGCGGGATTTCCTATTTCCCTTAAGGCGCTGTTTAACGATTCCACAATCTTGTTTTCAATCTTAATTTGCTCCTTAAGGAAAACCACTAATTCACCCTTTGAACTCAAAATATTGCCTCCTTGTTAAGGACATCTCACGTTGAAGCATAAGTTTTTCGGCAATTTTTCTTCTAAGCCATACGGCAATTTCGTATTCTTTTTAGAAAATTGTATATGTTTGGTTTTTCAATTAGGTTGAAAAGGCTTAACGGTGAAAAATGTCTTGAAAAAAATGTTAGAAGTCAGATGGCACGGCAGAGGCGGTCAAGGAGCGTGGACAGCCAGCGAACTCCTTGCACGAGCAGCAATCAACGAAGGAAAATACATCCAATCATTCCCAGAATTCGGTCCGGAAAGAATGGGAGCACCAATACGCGCCTTCACGAGAATTAGCGACGAACCAATCCAAATGCACTGCGCAGTTTACAATCCAGACGTAGTAGCCGTTCTAGACCCATCATTACTAAAGGCTGTTCCAGTAACAGAAGGGCTAAACGACGAGGGAATCCTTATCGTTAATTCTAAACAAGCCCCAGCGGAAATGCGTGAAATGCTTAAGATAGAAAAAAGAAAAATTTGGACGGTTCCAGCCACGGAAATTGCCATCAAGATTCTAAACAGACCCATCACGAACACGGCCATGTTAGGAGCTGTTGCCCGAGTAACTGGAATAGTCAGTTTGGAAAGCGTTGAAAAAGTTGTTTCAGAACGTTTCAGCGGAAGCATCGTGGAAAAAAATATTGGCATCATAAAAGAAGCCTACAAGGAGGTAAAATCAGAGTGACCACTCAAGAAAAAGGTTGGAAAGAAATTCCTATGGCTGGTGTCTGCTGGAAACCTAGCACCCAATATTTAACTGGAGACTGGAAAACCTACAAGCCAATACGGGATTTGGAAAAATGCACACGCTGCGTATTATGCGTGCTTTTCTGCCCAGATGGAGCAATCCATTGGAAACCAGAGAAAGAAGACATAGAGTTTGATTATAATTTCTGTAAAGGCTGTGGAATATGCGCTAATGAATGCCCAGTAGACGCCATTGAAATGAAGCTTGAAGAGGAGACGTGAGAAAATGGCGCTCGTCAAACAGAAAATGTTAGCCTTAAACGGAGACGAAGCTGTTGCGTATGCTGCAAAACAATCAGATGTAGACGTTGTAGCAGCCTATCCAATAACTCCTCAGACCATAATTGTGGAACGATTCAGCGAATACGTAGCCAACGGAGAAGTTGACACAGAATTTGTCTGTGTCGAATCCGAACATAGCGCCTTAACCGCATGTTTAACAGCGGCAGCCACGGGTGCGAGAGCTTTTACAGCAACAGCTTCTGCTGGATTAGCCTTAATGCACGAAATTTTATACGTAACCTCAGGATGTCGGGCACCTGTGGTAATGGCGGTTGTTAACAGAGCTTTATCAGCACCAATCAATATTCACTGCGACCATTCAGACAGCATGGTTGAACGTGACTGTGGTTGGATACAGATTTATGTGGAAAACTCGCAGGAAGTATACGATTCTATAATTCAAGCTTTCAAAATTGCTGAAAACCCGGGACTCTTGTTACCAGTAATGGTGGGATTAGACGGTTTCACATTAAGCCACACGTTAGAAAACGTGCAAACACTTCCAGATGACTTGGTGAAAACGTTTGTTGGAACGCGCCAATTTCCACTCGTAACCACTCATGAAGGAAAAACTGTGCCATTCAAACTTGACCCAAAAACTCCCGAGACAATCGGTCCTTTAGACCTACATGATTACTATTTCGAGCATAAGAGGCAACAGGAAGAGGCGATGCGGATTGCTCCCAAAATCATCCAGCAAGTGCATGAAGAATATGCTAAGATAAGCGGAAGACGTTACGGCGATGGATTAATTGAACCACACTATCTTGAAGATGCTGAAACGGCAATAGTGTGCGTGGGTTCAACCTCTGGAACAGTCAAAACCGTCGTGAACGAGCTTAGGTCAAAGAGAATGAAAGTAGGTTTGCTTAGGCTTCGCACTTTCAGACCATTACCAGTGAAGGAAATAACTAAAGCACTAGAAAACGTGAAAGCAGTAGCTGTTATGGATAGAAGCCTAAGCTTTGGAGGACACGGCGGCGCAGTATTCCACGAAATACGCCACATTTTGTACGACGCGTCTACGCATCCCTACGTAGTGAACTACATTTACGGACTCGGCGGAAGAGACACAAATCCAAACCTTATGCACAAGATCTACCGAGACCTGCAACGAATACTAGAAACTCAACGAATTGAGGAACCAGTGCAATTTATCGGATTAAGGGAGTGAAAGGAGGAATGGAAATGTTTTCTGAATGGAAATTCACTGCGAAAGACATAGCTGAAAAACCAGATTTGTTTATGTCTGGACACAGAGCCTGTGCAGGCTGCGCACCTGCAACAGTTCTCAGACTAATCATGAAGGCTTTGAGGGGACCGACAATAGTGACGTTTGCAACTGGATGCATGGAAGTGGTTTCAACCATTTATCCTTACACTTCGTGGAAAATTCCTTATATACACACCGCCTTTGAAAACGTAGCAGCAAACGCCTCAGGAATCGAAGCTGCACTCAAGATATTAAAGAAGAAGGGACGAATACCGCAGGAACATGTGGATGTCATTGCTTTCGCCGGTGACGGTGGCACATACGACATTGGCATTCAAGCCCTCTCAGGAGCAGTTGAAAGAGGACACGACTTCCTCTACGTATTATACGATAATGAAGCCTACATGAACACAGGCATACAGAGAAGCGGTGGTACACCTCATGGCGCTTCGACAACCACTTCGCCAGCTGGCACAGTCATACCTGGAAAACTAGAATACAAAAAGCCAATAGCAGACATTATGGTCGCACATGACATACCTTACGCTGCAACGGCGTCACCCCATTACTGGAAAGACCTCATAACAAAAGCCAGAAAAGGAATTGAAGTGAACGGTCCAGCGTTTTTGCACGTATTCGCGCCTTGTCCAAGAGGGTGGCGAAGTGACATAAGTAAATCAATTGAGATTTCACATCTAGCCGTGGAAACCTGTATCTTCCCGTTGTGGGAAGCAATAAACGGCGAACATCAACTATCCGCACCAAGCAAAGTGATGGCTTTAAGACCGGAAAGAAAGAAGCCCGTGAGAGAATATTTACAACTGCAAGGACGCTTCAGACACTTGTTCACCCCGAAATTCGAAAAGGTAATCGATGAAATCCAACGCATAACAGATGAACGATGGCAACGCTTACTCAAGAAGTGTAATATTGCCTAAATTGGGATCATCTTCTTGCTAAAGAAACATGAAAAGGAGAATCAAAAGAACACTAGCCGCTGAGAACAGGGACATGGCAAGTCTTTTGGCTTGTTTCGCTGTTCTATCAGCTACGAGGCACAGCTCCGCTATCCGTTTCTCCCCAATGACGTTGACGTTAGGTATTATTTCTGTGCGCCACGATGCCTCTGCAGGTTCCAGATTGCCTAATGCGTTTATCGTAGCTTGCCTAATATAATTAATCAGCTTTGATTGATCCATAACCTCGCCTAGGGGGTGATAGCCACGTGCTGTTCGCACGACACCGCACACCGCGTGAGTGTCGGTGGTGAGAACTTCTCCGTCAACGATACCGATTCCTCCAAGCTCTGAAAGAATCCTTTCCCTCAGTCCGGAGATCATGTTGTTTCCGTCGATGGTTACATAGGCTGCTTTCTGGTCGCCGACCCTTGTTACAATCACGCTTATTCCCCCAGGCCCCATACCCTCTTTCACGGTGAACTCTCTAGGAACAACCGTTGCCGCTCCTACTTCAAAGGAGGAACGTTCATAACTCAGCGCTTTTTTGAGGCTAGCTACAGAAGCCTTTCTAAGGGAGACAACAGCCTCGTCGACGTTGAAGGGACCCTCGATACTGTTGTGAGCGTCGATGACAAGGGCGGAAAGCCCTTGCTTCTCAGCCTCCTTGACAATGAACGAATCTAACTCTTGGGGAAGGTCTTCCATGGTTTTTGGCGCGATAGTTAACGTAAGAAGAACGCAGTCTTCAAATATTTGGCAGCTCGCCGTTGCTTCATTTTTTCTGGTTCGCACGAAGGGAGTGGCCTTAGAATAGTTAGGTGAAGAGTCAATAAAGCCAAGTATGCCTTTCACAACTCGTTGATTTTGAAACTGGGAAGAAAGGTCGAGCTCATGCCCAACCAATCCGTGGGGAACAGAAACTACGCATTGAAGTTTGTTTTCCAGCGTGGTTTGAATTAAAGAAGGGAGGAGACTGCTTCCAAGGTTTTTGAAGGGACCTGGATGCAAAGCTGGAACGACCATCACCGCCTTTATCCTTTTGTGGGTTCTGAACGTCAGCGTGGAAACTCTTACGTTTTGTTCGCTGCCAAGCTTTTCAAAGAAGACTTCAAGGGGCGCGTTCAAGCCCTCTGCCCAATTCGCGAAAAAGGCCTTAAACATGGAGGAAGAAGCTATTCCGAGGGTTCTTTTACCAACGCGATCTAGGAAATAGATGAAAAGAAACACTGTCAGCAAAGCTATGATGATTGAAACTAGAAGAAAGATGGGAAGTTGTACCTCCAAACCATACCCGATTACGGAACCCGTAAAAAAGATGGGAATGGTGCACAAGGCGGGTTGTAAGAGGGAGGAAAAAAACATTGTTCCGAAGTCAGCGAAGGATGTTGTAAAAAACACTAACAAACGGAGCATCAGTGCCCCACAAAAACCTAAAAAGAAAAATTTGATCCAAAGATTCGGGTTTTCAAGGAAGACGCTTATTAAACTGCCAAGAAAAATAACCCCAAACCATATCAGGCAGGAGAAAAGGGAAAGGGCAGAGCAACGTCTCAAATTGAAAATAGGGTCCCTCTTCATGGAGCTGCGACTAATTACAAAGTCGGATGCTAAAGTGAAGAAAAGGAAGATTCCACCGAACGTTATGCTTAGAGTAAGCCCGTCATAAGAAGGTTGGAAGGGTAGGATTGCTAGAACTCCACCTAGCAGACATAAGGCGCCAAGTAGGATAGCCATTGTAACGTGGGAAGGAAGCGTAAAGAGCGACGAATAACGCTTCACAGCCTTGCTAATGTACTCATCCAATGAACTATAGGCCAACCAAATATTCCTCGCCTATATCCTTCTGGAAGAGAGTTCAAAAATCTTGAGGTTACAAACTGTGACTTAGCGATCTCGAATGATGCATACACTGGTGCAAGAGAATTGAAGAACAGAATTTACATAATTCGGAAGATACGAGGAAATTGCCGCAATTACTTTTATGAGAAAAGTAGCGAAAAAGAGGGATGCGCGATCAGAAACAGCTCTTAAACGTTGATTGGGCAACCTGAAAAGGAAGGATAAAAGCTTTTATGCTTTAGTTAGGGTAACATTTTGTAGAGGATTATGTCTAAGGCTGGTCCGCCTCCAACGGTGTTTCATATTCTCGAGCGAAACATAGGTCGAAGAATGGTGGCCATATTAGATCCTTCGTATGGATTTGAAGGAACTTTAGTCGCTGTTACACTAGAACCTCCGGGTATTTGGCTTTCTGACGCTGAGATTGTGACATTGCGGTCAACGATAGCTCAGCCGGTGCCGCAGGTGGTGAGTAGGGAACACAGAAGTGAAGTTTTTATCAACCTAAGTTCGGTTCAACGCATCGAAGTTTTGCATGAGAGTTAACGTTGATTAGAAGAAGATTTGTGCCAAAATGCAGGCTATTATTAGTGCTACTGCCAAGATTACGGCTAGTTCGGGTTTCACCTTTATGCCCCTAGTTTCTTCTTCGAAGAATCTTAGTAGTCCAGCGCTTTGGGCGGGCATAGGTGCCCTTCTTTCGCCTTTTTTCTTTTTCCTCTTGCTCATGATGATTCTATTTTATGATTTTCTTGAGGCAAGTTAATTAAGGTTATGCTATTGACTGTGCGGTCGTTTATTTTCTATCTTTTTCTCCACTCTAGTTCTCTAGGGGAGGGGAGCTATATATGTCCTCAACATGATTCGTGACACAAAACACACAATTCACCTAGCCCCTAAAGAGTGGAAAAGGTGAAAAGGGATGCGACGAAAATTTAGAAGAGGCTGGCGAAGGGAGGTGTTGTTTTGAGAGAGCGAGGGGCAGTATTGTGGACTATAGGGCACAGTAACAGGTCTATTGAACAAATTGTGGCTTTGCTCAAAGAGCATAAAATTGAGGCTTTAGTCGACATCCGTAGTTTTCCCACATCTAAAATTGAGCATTTCAAGAAGGAGGAGATGGAAAGATGGTTGCCAGGGCATGGAATCAAATACGTTTGGCTTGGCAAGGAACTAGGTGGATATCGTCGAGGCGGATACGAGGCCCACATGAAAACTGAGTTGTTTAGAGAAGGCATAAAGAAGCTTCTTGAGGTTGCTAGACAAAGACGCGTATGCATTATGTGTATGGAGAAGAATCCAAAATATTGCCACCGCCGTTTCCTCACCGCCTACTTGGAAAGAAAGGGTGTGGAAGTGATACACATCCTTGAGAGGGGACAGGTGGGTCTTATGAAATTCAAAGATATAATAATGGAAAACAGCCTTTAGGTTTACGAATTGTTATGAGAGGGAGAAATGTGCACGTCCGTGAGTTTCAGAACATGATGCGTCGGATTTATTTTCACCGAGATTCTGAGCGTGGAGCGGTTGGAACATTCGATTGGCTTGTGGAGGAAGTGGAAGAGCTGGGAGAGGCTTTGAAGGAAAAGAATACAAAGGCTATAGAAGACGAGTTTGCCGATGTTCTCGCCTGGTTGGCTTCTCTAGCAAACGTTGTTAACGTAGATTTGGAGAAAGTTGCGATAACAAAATACAATAACAGGTGTCCTAAGTGCAGGCAAACACCGTGTAAATGTTCCTTTTTAAGAAAACGTAAATGAGTGGCTGCTGAACGGAAACAAGATAGCTATGGCATCCTTTATAATCTGCATATATTGTATATATTGTATATTTTAATAATAAAATATACGTGAACCGATGAAAACAATCAGAGGTGTGATAATACCCTATTGTTCGAAATGTGGAGCCGAATTAGATGAAGACATAAAATTTTGTCCTACTTGTGGAACTCTTGTTGGTCCACCAGTGGCTGAGCCCGAAAGAAGAAGAAAAGAGAGAAGGCCGATAAGTTCCCTAGCCCTTGTTTTGATCGCCCTCATTGTGGTCGCAACGATCATCGCCGCCATCACTGCCATCGCTTTCTTGCCCGTTCACACGGTGGGGCCTGCTACACGTCGGATGTCAGTCCCCTCCAAGTCAGGCGTAAACATACTAAATCTTGACCTTACCGCAGATGTTGCTGGCGTTAACATTGCCTTCGAAGACCTCACGGGCGAATGGCAGTCGCCATCGATCATCCTCAACGCGTCGGCAACCGCAAGAGTTGGAGTCTTTGGATCACCTGACTTTTTGGAACGTTACATGCCAGTTTGGCACGACACAACCGTAGGCAATGTCCTAACAGTGACACAGGAGGTTGACACCGTTGGTTGGCTAGGGTACTCTTCGTTAAATGTCACAGTTGATATCCGTATCGACCCCTGCATGAATACAAGTCTTGATGTTAAGACAAGCACCGGAGGAATTGCCTTGGGCATCCAGGCTGGAGTGGTTCTCAACTCTTTAAGCCTCGAAGCGACCACAGGCGGAGTTGAAGCTAATCTAGTGGAAGACGTCGTTGTCGCCGGCGACGTTTCCGTCAAGACTACAACAGGAGGCGTCAAATTCTCTTGGAACAACGTGAATGTTACAAACGATGTTCTAGTCAATGCTATAACAATCACGGGCGGAGTTGATGTGGATGTCACTCAGGATGAGGGGCTTCTAGGGAACGTTACATTGAGAGCCGAAGCCGTGACTGGTGGAGTCAACTTTGCTATAGATATTCGGGGTGACGTTGGAGCCAAGATTGAGTCCAGTGTCACCACAGGAGGAATAGATATAGTTAGGAAAGTTGGATTTTCTAGTCCGGAGGCTCTTTTGCAGTCAAGCAACTATCCTTCTGGCAGCAACTTCGATGTAAGTCTCAAAACTACTACTGGCGGAATTAACATAGACGCGAAGTACACCCCGTAAAGACAGCGTCTATGCTTCCTATTTTCACCATCTTAAGCTACCGAATTGCTTTTATATCCTAGCAACGAAATTGCCTCTTTAGAGGGCTGAAAATGCCTTACTGTCGAAAGTGTGGAGCTGAAATGAAAGAGGACACAAGATTTTGCCCCAAGTGTGGCACTCCTGTTAGCAGGCGCGTCAGAAGAGAGAAAGAACGCGAATGGTGGGAATGACCCATGGTTTATTGCACTAAGTGTGGCACCAAAAACGAAGAAGATGCTGCAGTGTGTGTTAAATGCGGAGCAAGTCTAGGCGCTCGTCCAGCTTGGAGACGCGAACGCAGGCGACCAGAAAAAGAATGTTTTGGACTCCCCCACGGCGGCGCAATCGTAGGCCTAATCATTGGCATAATAATAATACTTGTAGGACTCTCCCAGGTGCCTGGATTACTGCCTGGAATAGACCTTGATAAATACATAGGGCCACTCGTAATAATTGTCGTTGGAGTACTGATTATCGCCGGGGCCTTGTATACATATAGCCGCAGATCCTAACCTACCCTCTTTTTTCTATCCGCAAACTCACAGGTAGCAACTTTGCAAGCGTAACAAATTCTTTCATGATCCCACTGCGAAAGCGATATCCGCGTAAAAAGCCAAAAAAGAGTCAAAGCAACCAAAAACAGATCAACCGTAACGCTGTGAACCAGTTTATCGAATCCAATCAAGATGAAAAAGGTTCCCAAAACGAAAAAGATGTTCAAAACCAAACGGACAAAACTCCTAAATTTAAACTGGAACAGACCAAAACCGACTCCCAGAACTCCCATCCAAACTATCAAGGAACTGCTCTGCTCAACACGCCAGTTACTGAAAAAATGTAGAAGGGTTCCAACAAGAGCCGAAAGCCCTCCCAAAAGCAGCCCTGTGCATGCGGCACAAAATGTCTTGTCCCCTATTCGAAACACGTGAGCAGAGAAGTTTTCGCAATCAGGATGATGCCCTTGCAGAGTGGAGGAAGTCCGGTGAGAAGCAAACTTGCCGAGGTAGGAGTGACTGGGCTTCTTTTTTCCGAAATCAAAAACTCTTGAACACTGTGTTGGGAAAAAAACCGCAAGAATTCCAAAGACACAGATTAATCCGAAAATTGACCCAATCAATGGTTTTCGCCAAAGAAGGTTTTCCTGCACTCTTGGCGGGTAAACCGTGAGCATTCCTGCGAGAAACAATCCGAGGAATGACACAAGGATTAGATATGTTATGTCGAAGTTGCGAGGTGGGTTTTGGGACATGACTAATCGCTACTCAAAATAACGTTCTAAACTGGTTTACAATGCCTTGAGCAGCCATGTACCAATAGACTCTTCTCTTTATTTCTTTCCTTGAGAAAAGCCCCCCTAGTCTTCTACTCCAAGAACCGAAAAAACTTCGATAGCAATTGTAAAGTTCTTCCTGCACCTCTTCTCTCGACAGCGTCTCCGTAGGCATGATGGCGTGAACCATATCATAATTCGCCCAATTCCAATCCTCGATCCATCCATTCCGCTTAGCCTCCTCAAAAACTTCGGTGCCTGGAAACGGTGTGAGAATGGCAAAAATTGCCAGATCAGGATCTAACTCATTTACAAATTCCCTCAACCCGGCTATTGACTCAGCAGAATCTTTGCGTTCTCCAACAATGAACATTCCTTGCGCAAATATGTCATTCTTTTTTAACAATTTCACCGCCTCCTTAGCTTGTTCTGGATTCGTTTCTTTGTTAAAGGCTTCAAGGGTAGATGGTCTGTGGCTTTCTATCCCTAAGAGAACCCAGCGGAGGCCGGATTTTCTCATCTTAGGCAGAAGGCCATGATGCTTCACAAGGTCGTCGCATCTAACCTGCATGAACCACATCATATCGTCTGAAAAACCTCGCCGAATAAGCTCATCGTTTAGGTCTCTTGCACGTTTGCCCAAACCGAAATTATCATCAGTTAGCCATAGAAATCTGCTTCCATAATTTTCGTAGCAAAATTCGAATTCGTCAGCGATCCGTTTCGGTGACTTCTTCCTCCATTTTCCTCCCCAGTGCCTCCATTGAGAGCAGAAGGTGCAACGGTGTGGACAACCCCTAGACCCCTCGATTAAGGCGTACCTGGTTTTGGGTCCTGCCATTGCGGTGAAATGGTATTCCTGAATGACATCCTCAACAAAATGATACGCAGGGTAAGGCAGCTCATCTAGATTCTTGATCAACGGTCGAGATGCATTGTGCAAGATTTTTCCGTTGTGCCTGAAGGAGATACCTTTTATTCTGGCAAACGACCTATTTCCAGCGAAAACTTGGACCAGCTTCACAAAGGTTTGTTCCCCCTCTCCACGCACAATCACATCAATCTCGGGATACGTCTCCAAACTCTCATGAGCCGTAACCGTAAAGTGTTGCCCCCCGGCAACGGTTAGAACGTCTGGCTTCACTTTTTTCGCTGTTTCCAAGGTTCGGACGGCAACATAGGTATTGCAGGTGGCAAGAGCGCTGGAAGCCACGATATCGGGGTTAAAAGATTCAATGTGTCTTTCCAATCCTTTCCAATCTAAACGCTTGGCATTGCAATCTAACACACCTATCTCTACATCCTTGCGTTTGCTTTCAAGGAAAGCCGCAAGTTGAAGAATCCCGTAAGGGGGTGGAAGATACTCCCCCATAACGAACCAGTAATCCTTCGGAGGTTCTACGAAGAGCACTTTCATCTGTGCCATCTCGCTTAATGAGACGTCGTTACCTACCTTGATTCTTTTGCTAATTACGTTTTCGTTTATTCATAGAAGTTGCACTATGAAAACGGGGAAAGAGGACTAAAAGCCTCACAGCTTACGATGCTTCATTTTTTGATGCCTGCATTCGTTAGTCTCTGTTGTCCAGCGCCGGTTAACTCCCAAAGGTATGGTCTCTTGCCCTTGCATGTGAGGATGTTTTCAGCTTCGAGAAGATGAAGATGATGGAGAACCGAGGCATAGCTTAGACCTGTTTCTTGTGCAAGTTTTTTAGCATTAGACGCTTTCTTCTCAAGAATCAAAATTATCCGCGTTCTAGCCAACAAGCCTCGTTGAACGTTTCTCTTTAGAGTCAAAAAAGCCTTAGGATGGTGGGCTATCTTAAACATGGTTCCTCAAAACAAGTTATTCTTTGACACAAAAAAGGTTTCCAGTAGTTCTGCTAAACGATGAAATCTGCTAGGCTGATTTGTCTAGGTTTATTACCTTCGAACAACGATCTGATTTCTTCTTCAACTAGGGAAAGCCGTTGAGCGTAATATTCAGAGAGACCATACTTCTGAATGAGTTGGCGCGCCGCCTCCAAGTATTTTTCAATCCCTCCACGATAAACGGTTAGGGTCACGGTGCCTCCACAGTCTGGGCACGTGCCACGGAGAGGTAGCCTTCTAAACCGTTTGTTGCAGGATTTGCATCGAAAGTTTTGGGTGGTGAAAGCTCTCAGGTTGCCAACTATGTCGCGGATAAAGTGTGTAGTTAGAACCTTCTTCGCAACTATCTCAGCGTCGACAGCTTCAATCTTTTCCGCCAATGTAAGCTGGCTATGTAACTTGTTAATCATCCGCCCCAATTTCTTATACACGCTCTCATCATTGCCCATATTGATGTCAGAAACGGGAATCGTGTACTTGAAGCCCTGAAACTGCGCGGCGGTGTTTAATCGATGTTCAATGAGGTCTATGAGTTCGCTTACTTTCTGGGGCGCCGCCTTCTGCCAAGTTTTTTCATAAAAAAGGGATGGATACGTCGCAGCAACATCGACTTCATGAGCTTGCCGCTGCACCTCCAAGGGATTCACCACCGGGATGATGAACAGCGGAGCGTCCATTATTCCCCCTATCTGAGCAGGCAGATAAGCCTTAGAGAAACTCAAGATCGTGTCCAAAGCCAGCATTAGCGTGTCTTCATCGCCGTCGCAGTCCCTGCGCTTCGCTGAATGCCATAGAGGATGAGCGTAGCAAACGTTCAGACGAGTAAAGCCGACGATCCTCCCAAGGATGCCTACGGAAGTGTGGGGTGCCAAGCCCACAACAAGATGCCCAACCAGGTCATCAACTCGTTTAACGTTGTAGTACGGAGGAAGCTCATACACCTTTTCCAGAAGCTCGTCTAAAAAGTTGGCAACGCGAACAAAGTATTCCGCGCTCTTCAACGGTATAATCACATCCTGCACTTTGAGCTCGCATACCTGACTAGAATCGGTCAAGCTGTTTCCATCGTAGTCGTAGGAGTAGCCAAGCTGCCGAAGCTTTTCAACAGGCACACCGATTTCTGTTGCCTTAAAATGCGTCAATGGAGCGTTTGTAACGTCGAACCGTATTGTCCCATCCTTGAAAACGGACAGATCATGTTTCGCTCGCAAGATCCCCTTTTCAAGGATTTCCGCCGTCTTTGTTTCATTCGTTAAACCCTTTACACCCTTCACGAGTTTAGGGATAGGAAGATTAACCTTTCTGCAGGCTTCGTCCATCAACTCTTTAAGGTTAACCAATTGTTTCTCGTAACTTCTCGTTGGAACCCTGCAGATCGGACAAAAACTTTCTTTTAGACGCCTCCCGCATTTAGGGCAAGATTTCTCCACAACGGTTTCTGCGCCACACTGGGGACATTTTGTTTTGAAGGTTAACTCATTACACCCCAAACAACGACGCTTAACGAGGTCAACTTCTATCGCAACTTTGTTCGACGCCTCTGTAAGGTTTCGTCGAGAGCCACCAGCCAACCCGACGGGAAATAGGACGTGAACGAGTGGCCTCATCTCTCGCCTCTTAGCCTTTTCCGGGCGTCCCATTCTGGCACCGAGAAAGGTAGGGGCCTTTTTTCTGATAGAGATGCCTGTGAATTTCTGCATGATTTCAAAAACGGTTTTTGAACGAACTGTCATTTTTTTGGGGGCGTGTAGCCCAAGGCAAAAAGCGAAGATGTGCGCCTCATCGTTTCCTATCTTAATTTTGTTTTTAACGACTTCATGTGGAACACAAATTCTTTCAAGCAGAACTTTTATCGTTTCGTTCTTCGCGCCAGTTATTTCTTGGACAACACTGGCTTTGGTTTGCCTTTCGGAATTCAAGAGCCATTTCCTTAACGTTTGAAATTCTTTAGAGGAAATGCTGGACCAAAAAAAGGTGAAAAAAGGATGAAGAGGCACCTTGAACGTGGAAGACAACGCTATTGCCTCCTTGACGCTTGGCTTGTTTTTGAAAGGGTCGTTTAATATGCCTTCGAAACGGAGGGTGGAAATCTTGACGGCTGCAGCGGCCTTTTCTAAACTGCCGTTAAAATTTTGTTTGATGACCGCGCGAAGCTCTTCACGCCACCATTCTTCAGTGAAACCAGATGGAAGCAGAGGTTTATTATTGTATAAAAAGTCGCCAAATCCGATGAGAATGTCTCCAAGAAATAGAATTTTGTCAATCATGTTCTTGATTTGTTTAAAATTTTGAAGTGAAACACGAACAACGGACCCATTTCTTAATCGCACAATCGGGGGTTCTATCGTATCCACAGGGACGACAACTCCGGCTTTTCCAGGCCCTTCTATGCGCAGCTGCGTTCCTGCGGCGAGAAAGTTTTGGAGAACCCTCATGGTTGCGGGATGGATGCCCACTGCTGCAAGGCCTGTGTTCCTTGCTCTCCCGTAGCGAAGCCTGAAGCCCCCGGGTGTAGACGGAAATGAGAAAATTGGGCGGCCGGCGATAACGTCTTCCATAAACCCAGCTGTCCTTTTTTCCTCGATTTCCCTTATTCTTCTTAACCAATCCCATCCATCGATTCCCAGTTTCTCAACAATCGTCCATACTTTTGCAGAGCGCCCCACGACCCCGTCATTTACAACTCGAAGAGCCCCGCCTCGAACTCGGTTTGTTTCAATTCGAGGTAGGTTACGGAAGGATGAAACCTCAACTGGATCGGATTCTGTGCCGGTGACTTCCACTGGAATAAATTGAACAGCTCTCCTCAATTCCTCGTCTGAAACATGATACTGAAACCTAGCTACCGCCCGCTCAAATAATCGCACTTCTTCTATGAAACGCCTAACCTCCTCTTCGGTTGGTTTATAACGGTCCAACCCGAGCAGGCGACGAACAAAATCTCCGATCACTAAGGTTAAGGCTTGCTCAGTGCCACCCGCAGAGCGTATTGGACCAGCGTAATAAATTGCGAGATACTTTGTTCGATCAGGGTTAGATTTGATAGCTACCCGCGCCACACCCTGCAGGGGAGCAGCAGTAATCCCTTCAGTTAATATGGCGAGGGCGGTTCTTATCGCCCGCTCAGCTGCTTCACGTGCATCCATGTGCCCAAATTTTCCATAAACAATTTGCTCGGCAATCTTGAAAGCAAGCTCTTCTCGAGGTAACTTTTTGCTCAAATCTCGTATACTCTCAGCAACCCCAGGAGGGCCAACAAGTCCTTCGACGAGTTCGGCTAAATCCTTCGCTAGTTCAGGCTCAGGACTGAGGACAGGGTCTAGCCCCTTCTCTCTCGCCTTTCTTGCAACAGCATACACGCTCTCGAGACTTTTTTCTAAAACAGCCGTGTATTGCTGGTACTCTTTGCTCATCGCGATGTTCAAAATCGTCCTCCTTCACTAGAATTCTCGGAAGCGGATATTGAGTCTTTCTAACACAAAATAGATAAAGAGAGAAGAGCTCTTCGTAGGTTCAAAACAAAATGAAAGTTGACACGGTTCCTGTGTGAGGACCCCTCCCGTATTCTCCTCATAGATGTTTCATATTTTTTACGAGTTCCCTGATTTTGTCTTTCACTTTATACTCTTCTACAACGGTGCCTGTCACAATGATGTCTGCTCCAGCCTCTACTATTTGTTTCACTTGTTCACCGGTTCTTATGCCTCCGCCTACAATCAAGGGAAGATTGATAACGCTCTTCACAATTTTTATCATTTCGCTGGGCACTGGTTGTTTGGCGCCGGATCCCGCCTCTAGGTAAACGAAGTGCATCCCAAAAAATTCTGTCGCTAAGGCATGGGCAACAGCAAGTTCAGGTTTGTCGTATGGAATTGGAACAGCCCTTCCTACGACGCTGACTGCACTGCCCTCTCCCACAGCTATATAACCAAGCGGAATGGGTTCCAAACCGAATTTCTTGATGATGGGGGCACCCAAGACTTGGGCGCCTATAATAAAGTAGGGATCTGAGGAATTGAGGAGTGACATGAACCATATGGCGTCAGCGTATTTGCTAATGCCTGTTACGTTGTTGGGAAAAAGAATCACAGGGATTTTCACCGTCTTCTTTATCGCTTTTACAACCCGATCTAAATGGGAAGTTGAAACGATGGTTGATCCGCCGACCATGATGGCTGCTGTTTGGCAAGATTCCGCCTCGTGAACTATGCGGGATGCAGACGAGGGAGTTACCTTTTCGGGATCAACAAGAGTAATATGAACGGTTCCTTCTTCCGTAATCTTTTCTAGTAGGTATTTTTCCACCGGACCAACCATGCATGATCCCACTAGGCACTAGTTGTTCTTGAGTAAAAATTGTCAGTGAATTGACAGTATACGTCAATTTCTCGAAAAGCAGGCCTAATGGACAGTTCATCCGTTAAGCCGCAACTTCCACACAGCACCCTAGCGCGTTCTTGACCTGACAATATCTCAACCCTAATTGCTTCTTTTCCACATTTGGGGCATAGGTAAACCTTGGGCAACTTCGTTTTAGGGATTCGAACTACTTTTCTTCGCCTTCTACCCATGCCAAGTCCTCGGTTACGAGCATAACATTAAAAGTCGCTACTTTAACCACACGTGTCCAAGTACATAGTAATGGTTTAAATATTTGTCCTAAAGCGGTATTTAACGAAACTAGAAATGAAAGGAAAATACGAGTTATTAAAAAGGGGACTCGATAGTAGAGATGCAAGGTGAGCACGTTGAAATTGACGAGTGACGCTTTAAAATTAGACTTGCCATCAGTCGAAAACAGAATCAAGCGGTTCATCAAAGATTACGTGGAAAAATGCGGAGCGGAGGGCGTGGTTTTGGGCGTATCAGGTGGACTTGACAGTTCCGCAACGGCGGCTCTCGCCTCCCTTTCTTTGGGAGGCCATAAGGTGCTAGGTATCGCAATGCCCGAGGAGGAAACGTACGACGTCACCGATATTCAACATGCAAAACTTCTTGCAAAAAAATTCGGTTTCAATCTGCAGATAGTTGACATTTCCTCTACATTGAAAGCATGCTTCCAATCTCTTCCAATTTATGATGCCGCAGACAAACTTAGCAAGGGCAACGTAAAGGCGAGAATTAGAATGGTTTACCTTTACTATTATGCCAACAAACTTAACAGACTAGTGTGCGGCGCTTCAGACAAGTCTGAAATCATGGTGGGGTATTTCACAAAGTGGGGAGACGGAGCCGCAGACATCTCACCCATCATGGACCTTTACAAGACTCAAGTTAGGCAGCTGGCCCTACATATAGGTGTTCCCGCCGAGATCGTGTCGAAACCCCCATCTCCTAGACTTTGGCCAAACCAACTAGCAGAAAAAGAGTTAGGCATTAAGTATGAGACCCTAGATTTAATTCTATTCGGCTTAGAACATTTTATGAAACCGAAAGAAATCGCCGAGCAACTAAATCTACCCATAAAACTCGTTGAGGACGTTAAAAGACGGTGGCTAGCCACAGAACACAAGCGGCGACTACCCTTAACAACTAAACTTGGGTACAGAACCGTTGGAAAAGACTTTAGGCTTCCCCATAAACCATACTAACCTTTTTCTAAACCTCTGCAAATTAAAACTAGGAGTGAGACTATATGCCAGAAAAAGTTAACGTGGCCCTCGCACAAATAAGTTGTAAAGTTGGAGATAAGAAACACAACATTAACGTCATGAAGAACAATATCAAACGGGCAAAGAAAAAAGGCGCAAACCTCGTTATTTTCCCAGAATTCTCATTAACCGGCTACTTTAGTCGAGACCTCGCATACGAGTTGGCGCAGCCCATTCCAGGCCCTTCCATTTACTCCTTGGAAGAGATAGCAAAGAAAGAGAACATACACATAGTT
>Ga0114921_10000280_pt1 | contig 21333 bp, 14 predicted proteins | sample BentaG_FD_87016 | JGI IMG/M metagenome (GOLD analysis project Ga0114921, IMG submission 87016) | Deep subsurface microbial communities from South Atlantic Ocean to uncover new lineages of life (NeLLi) - Benguela_00093 metaG | ecosystem: Environmental > Aquatic > Marine > Oceanic > Sediment ... | reverse complement strand
TCCCCATAGGTCTTGAAGTCATCCTTACGCTGCGCCTCCTGCGCCGAACCGAGCGCCGCCTGCACCTCAGCCAGCGCGGTCGCCTTCGCCGGCGACAACTCGACTGGGCCGCCTGGCACCGGCGGGACCGCCGCGACGGGCGGTGTCGATGCCTCCGGCGCCTTCTCCGGCGGAGCGCTCCCAGGGGCCGTCCCAGGAGCCGCAGCCGTGGCCGCCGACGCCGCCGCCGGTGCATCGTCGTCGGCGGGCGCCGGGCCGGTGGCGGTGGCACCGGCACCGGCACCGAACACCTGGTCCAGAGCCTCACCCACAGTCGGGGCGTAGCCGACCTTGTCCTTGTACATCATCGCCACCCGGATCAGTCGTGGGTAGGTCGACGACACGTCGCCGGTACCTGGCGAGGCGTACACGGGTTCGACGTAGAGCAACCCGCCTTGGGCAACCGGCAGGGTGAGCAGATTTCCGTACTGGATCTCGTTCTGGCGCTTGATCATGCCCAGGTTCTCGGCCACCCTACTGTCGGTGTTGATCGCATTGTTGGCCAGCTTGGGCCCCTTGACCTGCCCCGGGATGGTCAGCACGGTGATCTTGCCGTAGGTGTCCGGGTCGGAGCTGGCGCTGATGTAGGCCGCCAGGTAGTCGCGCTTGAACCGGTTCATCGCGCTGGTCAACTGGAAAGCCGCTGACTTATCGCCCTTGGCAAGGTCTTTCGCGACAATGTAGTACGGCGGTTGGTAACTGCTTGCCGTCGGGTTGGGGTCCAGCGGGACATCCCAGCGGTCCGAAGTGGAGAAGAACGTCAAAGGATCGTCGACGTGGTACTTGGCCAGCAGCTCGCGCTGCACCTTGAACAGGTCTTGCGGATAGCGCAGGTGCTCAGCAAGGTTCGGCGAAATATCGCTCTTGGGCTTCACCGTTCCGGGAAAGACCTTCATCCACGCCTGCAGCATCGGATCCTGCTCATCCTGCGCGTACAGCGTGACAGTGCCGTCGTAGGCGTCGACGGTGGCCTTCACCGAGTTGCGGATATATGACACCTGCTTGTCCCGACGCAGCCGGTTCACCGCCACATCACGGGAATCGGCGGTCGCTGACGCCAGCGACATCTCCTGGGAGTACGGGTAGTTGTCCAGCGTGGTGTACCCGTCGACGATCCACACCATCCTCTTGTTGACAACGGCCGGGTAGACGTTGCTGTCGGTTTCCAGCCACGGCGCCGCAGCCTCTACCCGTTCCGAAGGGTCACGGTTGAACAGAAGTTTGCTGTTCTGGCCGATTTCGTTGGATAGCAGGAATTTCATTTCTGCGAACTTCGCGGCGAACACACTGCGCGACAACATGTTCCCGATTTGCACACCCCCGCTGCCGGTATAGGTGTACTTCTTGGTCTCGGTGTTGGTCTCGTAGTCGTACTCACGATCGGCGCCGTTCTTGCCGACAATTGCATAGTCAGCGGAACTGTCGGCGATGACGGGTCCGTAGTAGATCCTGGGCTGATCCAGCTGGGCTGGGCCGTTGGAGATCACCCGTCCGTTCGCGCCGACGACGTTGACCAGGAACTCCGGGTATCCGCCGTTCTGGTTGGGGTCATTGGCAATTCCCCGCACGGTGTTGGCCGGCGAAGCGATGAAGCCGTTGCCGTGGGTGTAGACGGTGTGCCTGTTAATCCAGTCGCGCTGATTGTCGATCAACAGGTCCGGGTTGAGTTCACGTGCCGCGACGACGTAGTCGCCCAGTTTGTTGTCCGAGTCGTGATACCGGTCGATGGAGAGCTGGGCGGGGAAGGAATAGAAGTTCTTGCCCTGCTGGAACTGGGTGAACGCCGGGCTCACGATCGTGGGATCCAACAACCGGATGTTCGACGTGGTGGCCCGGTCGGCAGCCACCTGCGCAGCCGTGGTCTTGGCGTTACCGGTGTAATCACGGTAGGTCACCGCGTCATCGGTAAGTCCGTACGCCTGCCGAGTCGCTGCAATACTTCGGCTGATGTACTCGCTTTCCTTCTGTGCGGCATTGGGTTTCACGCTGAACTGCTCGACGATCAACGGCCATCCCGCACCGACGACCACCGACGAGAGCAATAGCAGCGCCAGGCCGATCGCCGGAATTCGCAAGTCCCGCAGCACGATCGCGGAGAACACCGCCACGGCGCAGATCAGCGCAATGGCCAGCAGGATCAGCTTGGCCGGCAGCACGGCGTTGATGTCGGTGTAGCCGGCGCCGGTGAAGGTTTTGCCCCCGCGGGTATGTGACAGCAGCTCGTAGCGGTCCACCCAATAGGCGACTGCCTTGAGCAGTACCAGCATCCCCACCAGCGTCACCAGCTGGATACGGGCCGCGCGGCTCACCGCACCAGTCCGGCCCGACAGCCGGATGCCGCCGAAGATGTAGTGCCCCACCAAGTTGACGATCAGCGCCAGGAACACCGCCACGAACAAGTAGGTGAGCACCAGGCGGTAGAACGGCAGATCGAACGCGTAGAAACCGAGATCCTTGCCGAACTGCGGATCGGTGACGCCGAAGTCTCCGCCGTGCAGAAACAATTGGATGCGCACCCAGTAGCCCTGCGCAACAAGGCCGGCGAGCAGCCCGATCGCGGCCGGGATACTGATCCTGACCAGCCGCAGCCGCGACATCACCGCGGTGCGATACGCGACCACCGGGTCGTTGGGCCCGCTAGCCGGCACGAACACCGGCCGGGTGCGGTAGGCCAGGGCCATCCCGGCGAACACGACGGCGCCGATCAGCAGCGCGACCACCAAGAATACCAGAAGGCGGCTGACCAGCACAGTGGTGAAGACCGAGCGGTAGCCGAGCTCACCGAACCAGAGCCAGTCGACATAGGTGTCGATCAATCGTGGACCGATCAGCAGTAGCCCGACCACCACCACTCCGATGACGATCAGAATCCGGCTACGCCGAGTCAACTTCGGCATCCTCGCGGGGGGCCGCATACCCACTAGCTAATCTCCCTGCTCTTGTAATGCCCGGCTTCTTCGTCCAGGTTGCCGCCTAGATCTTGCCGGACATTCCCAACTCTACGCACGGCAGCCCCCCGCTACCTGCTAGCAGGTAGGTGGACGGCTACCGGTGGCCAGCCCCTCCAGCGCGTCCACCGCCTGGCCGAGGTTCTCGACCTTCACCAGTTCCAGGCCATCATCGCCGTCCGACCGGGCCTCGAAGCAGTTCTCGGCCGGCACCAAGAATACCGTCGCGCCGGCGTCTCGGGCGGCGACGATCTTGTGAGTGATACCACCGATGGGTTTGATCTTCCCTTCCGGCGTGATGCTTCCGGTGCCGGCCACGGACTTGGATCCGTTGAGGTCACCCGTGGTCAGCTTGTCGACAACGGCGAGGCTGAACATCAGCCCGGCCGAGGGCCCGCCGACATTGGCCAGATTGAAGTCGATGGTGAACGGCGCCCATGGCGCGTCCCGAACTGCTACACCCAGATAGCCGTGATCGCGGTCTGGATTGGACCCCAGGGTGATCCGCGCGATGCCGGCCGGCGCGTTCTTTCGCCGGTAGTCGACGACGACCTCCTCGCCGGGTTTGGTGTCCTTCAGCAACGAGACGAACTCCTCCAACCCGACCACCGGGGTGCCGTTGACCGCGTCGATGGCGTCACCATCCTGCAACTTGCCCGACGACGGCCCGGGATCGTTGACCCCTTCGACAGTGACTGCCGACGGGTATTTCAGGTACTTCAAAGCGGCGTACTCGGCGCTGTCCTCGGACCGCCTGAAGTCGGCGCTGTTGGCCTCGTCGACGTCTTCGCGCGACTTGTCCGGCGGGTAGACCAAGTGGCGCGGGACCAGCTGCTCACGCCCCGACATCCACAAGATCAACGCCTGATACAGGGTCAGGTCGTCGCGCTGGGACACCGTGGTCATGGTCAGGTGACCCGACGTCGGGTGCGTTTGAGCTCCTTGGATGTCGACTACCTCCTTGCCGTCCACTTCGCCCAGCGTGTCGAAGGTCGGGCCGGGGCCCAGTGCTACGTAGGGCACCGTGACTGCAACCGCCAGCACGCCGAAAGCCATGATCGGCACCAGCGCCACCATCAGGGTCAGAATCCGCCTGTTCACGCCGCCCAGGGTAGACGGACGCCATCACGAGGCCGATTCGCTCATGGCGTGACCGCAGACCGCCCCCGAAGCCCGGCGGGTGGGTACCGTTGGTGTCATGGCTGACCCGCCTTTCGGCTTCTCCGCCGAAGACGACCCCGACCGCGACGAGCGTCCGAAGAACGACCCGGACTCCGGTTCGGGCTCTGCTGACCCGTTCGGCTTAGGCGGCGGCGAATTCGACATGGCCGGCCTGGGGCAGATCTTCACCCGCCTGGGTCAGATGTTCAGCGGCGCCGGCAACGTCATGTCCGGCGGCTCGGACTCGGGTCCGGTTAACTACGACCTGGCCCGCGAGCTGGCAACGAGCTCGATCGGGTTCGTGGCGCCGATCGGAGACACGACGAACTCGGCTATCGCCGATGCGGTGCACCTGGCCGAGACATGGCTGGACGGGGCCACCGCGCTGCCCGCCGGCACCACCAAGGCCGTCGGCTGGACTCCCACCGACTGGATCGACAACACCCTGGACACCTGGAAGCGGCTGTGCGATCCGATGGCCGAACAGATCACCACGGTGTGGGCCTCGGCGCTGCCCGAGGAAGCCAAGAGCATGGCAGGCCCGTTGCTTTCGGTGATGTCGCAGATGGGCAGCATGGCGTTCGGCTCGCAGCTCGGCCAGGCGTTGGGCAGGTTGTCCCGTGAAGTGTTGACGTCCACTGACGTTGGCCTGCCGCTTGGCCCCAAGGGGGTGGCGGGGCTGCTGCCGGAGGCCGTGGAAGCGCTCTCGGAGGGACTCGAACAGCCCCGCAGCGAGATCCTGACGTTTCTGGCCGCCCGCGAGGCCGCACATCACCGGCTCTTTAGCCGCGTGCCGTGGCTGGCCAGTCAGCTGCTCAATGCAGTCGAGGCCTACGCCAAGGGCATGAAGATCGACATGAGCGGTATCGAAGAGCTTGCCAGCAACTTCGACCCGGCCTCGCTGACTGATCCGGCCGCCATGGAACAGCTGCTGACCCAGGGCGTCTTCGAGCCAAAGGCGACACCGGAGCAGACCCAGGCGCTCGAACGGCTGGAGACGCTGCTCGCGTTGATCGAAGGCTGGGTACAAACAGCAGTGACCGCAGCGCTCGGCGAGCGGATTCCCAGCGCCGCGGCACTCAGCGAAACGCTGCGCCGACGACGTGCCACCGGAGGTCCGGCCGAGCAGACGTTCGCCACACTCGTAGGCCTTCAGCTGCGCCCCCGCAAGCTGCGGGAGGCCGGTGTGCTGTGGGAGCGGCTGACCGAGGCCGTCGGTGTCGATGCCCGTGACGCGGTCTGGCAGCACCCAGATCTGCTGCCCGACTCCAGTGACCTCGACGAGCCCGCCGCGTTCATCGACCGGGCGGTCGGCGGTGACGCCAGCGGCATGGACAGTGCCATCGAAGATGCGATTGCCGAGTTTCAGAACGGCCGTGATTGCGGGGATTCGCCGGACTCCGGGGACACGGCCCGCAAAGACTCGCCGGACGACCGGCCGGACGGAGCTGTGGATAACTGAGCCGGGCGGCGTGGCCGCCGTGGCACATTCTGGCTATGACGCGGCTGTACGCCCTGGACCCGGCAATGCCGGTGCTGCTGCGGCCCGACGGCGTCGTGCAAGTGGGCTGGGATCCCCGCCGCGCCGTATTGATACGCCCGCCGCGTGGGCTGACCGCGGTCGGGCTGGCCGCGCTCCTGCGATCGATGCAATCACGCATCGGAATGGATCAGATACGGCACGAGGCGCAGCAGCACGGGCTGACCGACACCGACGCACTGACAGCTCTGATCCGACGACTGGTCGACGCCGGCGTCGCCAGCACCGCGCGCCGGCAGCGTCGAACCCGGTCGGCGTCGATCCGGGTGCACGGCCGCGGACCGCTATCGGATCTGCTGGTCGAGGCGCTGCGCTGTTCGGGCGCGCGGATCACCCACACCAGCGCACCACACGCCGCGGTGACCGCGGCCACCGCCGATCTGGTGATGTTGACCGACTACCTTGTCGCCGACCCGCGGATCGTGCGCGATCTCCATACCGAGCGCGTGCCGCATCTTCCCGTCCGGATCCGCGACGGCGCCGGGTTGGTCGGCCCGTTGGTCCTTCCGGGTGTGACCAGTTGCCTGGGCTGCGCGGACCTGCACCGTGGTGATCGGGACTCGGCGTGGCCGGCGGTCGCCGCCCAGCTGCGCGACACCGTCGGCAGCGCCGACCGGGCCACCGTGCTGGCCACCGCCGCGCTCGCACTCAGCCAAGTGACCCGAGTGATCGGGGCGGTGCAAGCCGCGGAAGGAGCGCCGATTCCGGGCCCGCCGACCACACTGGACATCACACTGGAACTCGACGTCAACTCCGGCTCAGTCGTCACGCGACGCTGGACCAGGCATCCGCTATGCCCGTGCTGACCTCGTTTGTTGTCAGATCGATGGTGGCCGCGCCGAGCAGTCATGGATGATGGACTGGTGGCAGAAATAAAGAAGGGGCGGGCGGCACGAAACGCGAAGTTGGCGTCACTACCGATGGGCATTGCCGGTCGCGCTGCGCTGGGATACGGGAAGCGGCTCACCGGCTCATCAAAAGACGAGGTCAACGCCGAGCTGATGGAAAAGGCGGCCCATCAGCTCTTCACCGTCCTCGGCGAACTCAAGGGCGGGGCAATGAAGGTCGGGCAGGCGCTGTCGGTGATGGAGGCAGCCATTCCCGAGCAGTTCGGCGAGCCGTACCGCGAAGCGCTGACCAAGCTGCAGAAGGACGCTCCGCCGCTGCCGGCTGCCAAAGTGCACCGAATGCTCGACGCCCAGCTGGGCACCAAGTGGCGCGATCGGTTCAGCTCATTCGACGACACCCCGGTGGCCTCGGCCAGCATCGGCCAGGTGCACAAGGGGGTCTGGTCGGACGGTCGTGTGGTGGCGGTCAAGATCCAGTACCCGGGCGCCGACGAGGCATTGCGCGCCGATCTGAAGACCATGCAGCGGATGGTCGGCATTTTCAAACAGCTGGCGCCGGGCGCGGATATCCAGGGCGTTGTCGACGAGCTGATCGAACGCACCGAGATGGAGCTGAACTACCGGCTGGAAGCTGACAACCAGCGGGCCTTCGCCAAGGCCTACACCGACGACCCGCACTTCGTCGTCCCACACATCGTGGCGAGCGCTCCCAAAGTGGTGATTCAGGAGTGGATCGAGGGGATCCCGATGTCGGAGATCATCCGCAACGGCACTCAGGAACAACGTGACCTCATGGGGACCCGGCTGGCGGAGCTCACCCATGGCGCTCCGGGCCGGCTGGAGATGATGCACGGTGACGCCCACCCCGGCAATTTCATGCTGATGCCAGACGGCCGGATGGGTGTCATCGACTTCGGCGCCGTAGCGCCGCTGCCGGGCGGGTTCCCGATCGAACTGGGGCTGACCATTCGGTTGGCCCGGGATAAGAACTACGACCTGCTACTGCCGACCATGGAGAAGGCCGGGTTCATCCAGAGGGGCGAGCAGGTGTCGGTGCGCGACATCGACGACATGCTGCGCCAGTACGTCGAACCAGTCGAGGTGGACGTGTTCCACTACACCCGCAAGTGGCTGCAGAGGATGGCCGGGGTTCAGATGGACCGGTCGGTAGCCCAGATCAAGACCGCGCGTCAGCTCGATTTGCCTCCCAAGCTCGCGATACCGTTGCGGGTGATCGCCGCGACGGTCGCGATCTCCTGCCAGCTAGATGCGCATGTGCCGGTAAAGGCGATAGCCGAGGAACTGGTCCCAGGTTTCGCCGAACCCGACCCGGCTGCGGTCTAGGACTCGACGTCGGCGCTGCGCCGAATGTGCACTGAACCACCTCCGGGACCGGCCAGTTGCACTTTCGGCACAACATCACCATGCGGCCGTCAGGCGGCTTCCGGGCGCAACACCCGGCTCTTGCGAGGACGGCCACGGGGCCGCTTGCGGCTGATGATCGCTCCGCGATCGAAGATCTCGCCGCCCCACACGCCCCACGGCTCTTCTCGTTGCAGCGCCGCGGCCAGGCACTGACGCCGGATCGGGCAGTCGGTGCACAGCATCTTGGCCCGCTCCAGGTCGGCGGGGCTTTCGGCGAACCACAGATCGGGATCGCCGACATGACACGGCAATGCCCGGAGCGTCTCTTCACCAACTGTCAGTGTCGACATATCCGCTTCACCTGCTTCCTGATCTGCTGCTGTCGGTCTTCCCTTGCAGAGATCCGGACCAGGTGGGGGGTGCTCCCCCAAAAAGTTGGCCACGGATCCCTGTGACTTCGGGTCCGTGGCCATTTGGCGATATCGGGTGTGTATCTAGGTGCAACCCCGATTTACGGACGCGTCAGTCGTGGTGGCGGCGCGGCGCTTGCGCTGCGGCGCCACGGCGGCGTGCGCGGCACGGACATGGAGGATCCCAGCGCTGTGCGACATACCGGCCACACTGAACGTGTTGATGGTGATCATGGTCGGGCTCCCCCTTTCGTCTCGCGCTCGTGCCGCAGCCACAGAAGCTGCCAACCAGAGGTTAAGGCTAGCAGCCAAAGTGCACAAACGATTTTCTGACCTGCATGTTCGTGTGCTAGCTGCGGGCCCGGACCAGCTCCAGCACCTCGGGGCCGAACTGCTCCAGCTTGCGCGCGCCGATGCCCGGGATGGCAACCAACGCAGCGTCGTCGGCGGGCAGTAGTTCGGCGATCGCGATCAGCGTGTTGTCGGTGAAGACGACGAAGGCAGGAACCTTGCGCTCCTTGGCGGTCTGCAAGCGCCATTCCCGTAGGCGTTGCAATAGCTGCTCGTCGATGTCGGCGGCGCAGGTCTCGCAGCGCCTCAGCATCACCGCGGCCGGGGTCTTCAGCGCATCGTTGCAGACCCGGCAACGGGGCGCAGCGCCACGGGGGCGGCGCACCCTGCTCGGAGCCGGCCCGGCGCGCGTCTGCGGGGCGATGCCGTTGAGGAAGCGTGACGGCTTGCGGCCCCGCCGCCCGCCGGGATTTCGCGACAACGCCCAACTTAGCGCCAAATGTATTCGGGCCCTGGTGATTCCGACATAGAGCAGCCGACGTTCCTCTTCGACGGGTTCGCTGTCCGCGCCGTGGGCCAGCGCGTGCGAAATCGGCAGCGTGCCGTCGGCCAGCCCGACCAGAAACACCGCATCCCATTCCAGGCCTTTGGCGGCGTGCAGCGAGGCCAGTGTGACGCCCTGCACCACGGGTGGGTGCCGCGCTTCGGTGCGCACCCGCAGCTCGGCCAGCAGCCCGGGCAGATCCAGCTGCGGGCGCGCCGCCACCTCGTCGTCGACCAGCTCGGCCAACGCGGTCAGCGCCTCCCAGCGCTCGCGCGCCCGGGTCCCGGCCGGCGGAGCCGCGGTGAGCCCCAACGGCTCCAGGACCCCGCGAACCACGTCAGGCAGTGCAACCCCGTCGATGTCACGTCCGGTGGCGCGATGCAACGCCAGCAGCGCCTGCCGGATTTCCTGCCTGCTGAAGAAGCCCTCACCGCCGCGGACCTGAAACGGGACACCGGCCTCGGTGAGGGCCTCCTCGTAAGCCTCGGATTGTGCGTTGATGCGATACAGCACCGCGATCTCCGCGGGCGCCGTCCCGGACTCGGTCAGCCGCTTGATCGACGCGGCGACTGCGGTGGCCTCAGCGACCTCGTCGGGGTACTCGTCAAAGGACGGGGCCGGACCGGGATCGCGTTGGCCGATCAGGTGCAGCTTGCTGCCCGCCACGCGGCCGCGGGCGCCAGCGATCACTCGGTTGGCCAGCGATACCACCTGCGGGGTCGAGCGGTAGTCACGCTCGAGGCGCACCACCGTGGCGTCGGGAAACCGCCGGGAGAAGTCGAGCAGGAAGCGCGGCGACGCGCCGGTGAACGAATAGATGGTCTGGTTGGCGTCACCGACGACGGTCAAGTCGTCGCGCTCCCCCAGCCACGCAGAAAGCACCCGCTGCTGCAGCGGCGTGACGTCCTGGTATTCGTCGACGACGAAGCAGCGGTACCTGTCCCGGAACTCCCCGGCCACCGCCTCGTCGCTCTCGATCGCGGCCGCCGTGTGCAGCAGCAGATCGTCAAAGTCGAGCAGCGCCGGGCCGTCCGCGCGCGCCTTCAGCGCCTCATATCCGTCGTAGACGCCGGCGACCTTAGCGGCGTCCAGCGGGATGTCGCGGCCGGCTGCGGCCACCGCGGCCGGATACTGCTCCGGGCTGATCAGCGACGACTTGGCCCACTCGATTTCGCCGGCCAGGTCACGCACATCGTCGGTACTGGACTGCAGTCCTGACCGGCTGGCGGCCTGGGCGACTACGGAGAACTTGCGGTCCAGCAGTTCCCAGCGGGTGTCCCCGACCACGCGCGGCCAGAAATACTGGAGCTGGCGTCGCGCCGCTGCGTGGAAGGTCAGTGCCTGCACCGTGTCGACCCGCGCACTGGTCTGGGCGGCCGCATCCAGTGCGCGCAACCGGCTGCGCATCTCACCGGCTGCCCGCGCGGTGAATGTCACCGCCAGCACCTGCCCGGCTGCCACATGACCGGCGGCGACGAGCTGGGCGATTCGCCGGGTGATGGTGCTGGTCTTACCGGTGCCGGCGCCGGCCAGCACACAGACCGGGCCGCGGGGCGCCAGCACGGCTTCGCGCTGCTCGTCGTCGAGGCCGGCGATCAAAGGCTCTGCGGTCACCGACACGGCGTCCATCTTGACAGGCATGGCCGACAAATCCCGGGCATCGCCGCGCCCGAAGACCGGGCCGGCGTCATCAGTCCAGCGCCGCCCAGGACTCGATGATTTCCCGGGCAATCGAAATCGACCCGGGCAGCAGGAGTTTCGCGTCCGAAGCGCTGCTCCAGTCGCCGACCGCGAGGGCGGCCCGAACCTCGTCGCGGGTGAACCACGCGGCCTCCGCGATCTCACCATCGGAGAAGCAGAACTGCTCGTCGGGATCGCCGATAGCGTGAAAGCCCACCATCAGTGATCGCGGGAACGGCCACGGCTGGCTGCCCAAGTAACACACATCGCGAACCGTCAGGCCGATCTCCTCTCCGATCTCGCGGGCCACACACGCCTCGAACGACTCACCGGCCTCGACGAACCCCGCCAACAGCGAGAACAGCCGCTCGGGCCAGCCGGTCTGCCGGGCCAGCAGCGCCCGCTCGCCGCCATCGTGCACCAGGCAGATCACCGCCGGGTCGATGCGCGGGAATTCCTGGTGACCGGTCAGCGGGTTGATCCGCGCCCAGCCGCCCCGGATCGACTTCGTCTCCGACCCGTCTACGGCGCTGAACCGGGCGCTGTCATGCCAGTTCAGCAACGCAGTGGCCGACGCGACCAGCTGCGCGCTGACGTCGTCGAAGATCGGCCCGGCACGACGCAGATCCAGTACTTGTGTCTCCAGGTCTTCCTGGTCTTCCTGGTCTTCCTGGGCTTCCCGGCCGGTGCGCTCTGGTGCTTCCAGCGCGCCACGGATTGCCCACACATGACGCCCGCCCTCAATGCGCCCAAGAAACACCGCGCCCGGCGGCGGCTCCCCGGCATGCTTGATCGCATCGCCGAGAACGACCCGTCCGCCGGCGATCAGCACCTGATTGCGGGAATCCACCCGCAGCAGGGCGGCCTGCGCCCACTGTGCGATAGCCGCCTCGATGTCGGTGCGCAGCTGATCAGCTCGATCTGCCCCGACGCGGGAAAGCAACGGCACATTGCGCAGCCGAAAACCCACCGTCACTTCCCAACGCTGCGGATGAAGAGCAGGCGGTCAGCGGGCTCGATGGCGTCGACCTCCGGTGCGTCGACTCGCAGCAGCTCACCGTCGCGCACCACGCCGAGAACGATGTCGGACAGGTGCCGCGGGGATCCACCGACCTCGGTGGGCTCGACCTGACGTTCGGTGACGGCGAACCCCTCGTCAGGTGTCAGGAGATCCTCCATCATGTCCACGACGTTGGGCGTAGTGGTGGCGATACCGAGCAGGCGACCGGCCGTCTCCGAGGACACCACCACCGAGTCGGCGCCCGATTGCAGTAGCAAGTGCCGGTTCTCGGCCTCCCGGATGGACGCCACGATCTGGGCTTTGGGCGCTATCTCGCGGGCTGTCAGGGTGGCCAGCACCGCGTTTGCGTCGTTGTCGGTCGCCACGATGATCGAGGCCGCGTGTTGCGCGCCGGCCAAACTCAGCACATCAGACTTGGTGGCGTCACCCCGCACGGTCACCAGCTCGGCGGCCTTAGCATGTTCGAGGGCGGCCGGGTCGGTGTCGACGACGACGATCTCGCGTTTGGCCACCTCGTCACCACGCATGGCGACGACGGCGGTGCGCCCCTTGGTGCCGTAGCCGATAACGATGGTGTGGTTGCGCATCGTTCTCCTAAAATGCTGGATCTTGAGAGCCTGGCGGGATTGAGTGGTGAGCGTTTCCACCGTGGTGCCGATCAGGATGATCAGGAAGGCCAGCCGTAGCGGCGTGATCACCAGTACGTTCACCAGTCTGGCCGACGCGGTGAAAGGGGCGATGTCGCCGTAGCCGGTCGTCGACAACGACACAGTCGCGTAGTACAGACAGTCCAGAAACGACAGTCGGTCGCCCTGGACGTCGTGGTAGCCGTCGCGGTCCAGGTAGACAACGATCACCGCCGCGAGCAGCGCCGCTGACGCGTACCCGATGCGGCGGACGATTCGCCGACCCGGGCTGACGAACTTCTCGGGGATGCTCACCAGGTCGACCAGTGCCGCATCCGGCCGGCCGGTCAGCGTCTCGTCGCTCGGGGCGGGCTGCCGCCGCCATCTACCTATACCACTGCGATTACCACTGCGATCTGTCATCGGCTCAACTCGTCGCACGACACAATGTAACCATGACGCCCACGACACCAGTAGCTCCGAGCGCCGCCAGCCAGGCGCGCGCATTTCGATTGGCAGCGATGCTGCTCGGAATCGGCACCACGCACTTCCTGGCCCCGAAGCCGTTCGACGACATCGTGCCGACCGAACTTCCCGGCAGTGCACGGTTCTATACCTACGCATCAGGCGTGGCTGAGGTGGGCACCGGTGTGCTGCTCCTCGCCCCACGCACCCGTCGCCTCGGCGCCACGATGGCGGCGGGGTTGTTCATCGCGGTCTTCCCGGCGAACATCAACATGGTCAGGCTGTGGCGGGACAAGCCGTGGCCTATGCGCATCGGCGCGATTGCCCGGTTGCCGATGCAGATTCCGATGATCACCGCAGCGCTGAAGGTCAGGCGCGACGCATAGCACTCATCGCGGGGGCAATCCGACGGCCGATGAGCCGGCCAGCAATGCCGCCAGCTCGTCGGCACCGGGAAGCGCCTCGGGGACAACCGTCTGCCCGGTGCGCACATAGTGGAACGCGGTTCGCACCGACGACTCGGGGCAGCCCTGCAACGCCGCCCACGCCATCCGGTACACGCCGAGCTGGACGGCGGCCTGCCGGTTGGCCTCCGGCCCGTCCGGCGGTGCTCCGGTCTTCCAATCCACCACCGTCGCACCGCCGTCGGAGTCAGCGAACACCGCGTCAATGCGGCCCCGGACCACCTTGTCGCCGATAGCCATCTCAAAAGGCACCTCGACCGCGACGGGTGTGCGGGCCGCCCAGGGTGAGGCGGTGAACGCGGCCTGCAACGCGGCCAGATCCTCGGTTCCGGTGCCGCCGACATCGCCATCCGCCGCGCCCGGTAGGTCGTCCAGATCGAACAGCAGCTCGGCGCGAAAGAACCGCTGCACCCAGTCGTGAAACGCCGTGCCCAGCAACGCATGCGGGTCCGGGCGCGACGGCAACCGCCGGGTCAGCCGCTGCACCGCACCGGCAGGGTCACGGCTCAGATCAACCAGGCTGCTAACCGACAACTGACTGGGCAGTTCACGAGGAGGCGGCCCCGCGACGCGGGCCCGTTCAGCGAGCAGCGCATCGACGTCGGCCACCCAGCCGTCGGTATCGACCCTCGGCTCCGGAAAGGGCTCCGGAGCGTCAGCCGACATCGCCGCCGCTACCAGTGCGGCGCCATGTTCGACATCGGGACGCCGGGACGCCAGCGGATCAGCGGGCCAAACTGCTTCGACAACGTTGTCGCGCAGCGGGTTCGGCTCACCGTCGGCCGGCGTCGGCGCCCAGTGTTCCACCACCCCGCACGGCTCGACGGTACTCGGCGAAGCCGCCGCCGACGCGTCGATGATGTCCCTGAGCTCGCAAAGGAAGTCCGACGGCCCACGCGGCTTGTTCTCGGCGACACCCCAATGATGGCCAGACAGCAGCAGGGTGTCCTCGGCGCGGGTAATTGCGACATACAGCAGCCGGCGCTCCTCATCGACACACCTCTGCGCCAACTGGCTGCGGTGCGCGGAAATCTTGTCAGAGAGCTGCTTTCGATCGGTGACGTCCGACATGTCCAGAACCGGAACGCCGTGCGCTCCCAGAGCCGCGTTGTCACCGCGCAGCAGTGGAGGCAGATCCCCGGCATCGGTGAGCCAGCTGCGAGTCGCGGCCGTCGACGGAAATATTCGCGCACTCAGGTGCGGCACAGCCACCACCTGCCACTCCAGGCCCTTCGCTGCGTGCACAGTGAGTACCTGCACCCGGTCTAGGGCGACGTTGATCTCGGCCGGCGCCAAGCCGTTCTCAACGACGGTCGCCGCGTCCAGATAGGCCAGCAGGCCGGCCACCGAAGCCGCCGGCCGCTCGGCGTAGCGTGCCACCACGCTCGCGAACTCGTCGAGGTGCTCGGTACCCGTCTGGCCGGCCGCTGTGGCGTCAGTCAGCCCGACCGCCTGCACTTCGATGTCCACGCCCACAACACGCCGCACCTCGGAGACGAGGTCACCCACACCGTGGCCGAGATGAGCTCGCAGCCTCGTCAACTCGTCGGCCAGCGCGACGATGCGCCGATATCCTGCTGTCGAGTACGCCGACACGGGCCCCGGGTCGGCGACGGCGTCGGCCAGGCACGCGGTATCGACGTCCAGCGCTGCGAGCGCCGCAATCTGTTCGGCGGACGCGGTGCCGCCGGATGGCCGGCCTTCGTCGAGGTCGAGCGCGCGGTGCCACAAGGCGGCGACATCGCGGCCGCCCAGCCGCCAGCGTGGACCGGTGAGCACCCGCATCGCCGCGGCGCCGGCAGTGGGGTCGGCAACCAGCCGCAGCATCGCCACCACATCGGCAACCTCCGGGATGGACAGCAATCCGGTCAGGCCCACCACCTGCGCCGGGATGCCCCGGGCCCGCAGCGCCTCGGCCATCGGCGCGGCGTCGGCGTTGCGCCGTACCAGCACCGCGGCGGTCGGCGGGGCAATTCCGTCGGCCTGCGCCTGTTGGTAGAGCTGGGCGAAATGGCCTGCAGTCCAGTCACGTTCGGCCTGAACATCGGACAGCAGCGCGCATCGGACAGTGCCTGCGGAAGCGTCCGGCCGCGGCCGCAACGCCCGCACGGCCACCGTTCGACGCCGCGCCGCCGCCGACACCTCGTTAGCCAGATGCAGTACCTCCGGCGGGTTGCGCCAGCTGGTCCGCAGCTCCAGCGTCGGAGCCGGGGTGCCATCGGATCGAGGGAAGTCGGTGGTGAACCGGGGCAAGTTCGTCGCCGCCGCGCCGCGCCATCCGTAGATCGACTGAATAGGATCCCCCACCGCGGTCAGCGCCAGCTCGTCGTCTACCCCGCCACCGAACAGCGACGTCAGGGCGAGGCGCTGCGCATGGCCGGTGTCCTGGTACTCATCGAGCAGCACCACCCGGTAGCGGCTCCGCAACTGCTCACCGACCTGCGGGACCGCCGACACCAGCTGCGCCGCCGACGCCATTTGCAGGCCGAAGTCCATCGCATTCTCGGCCCGCAACCGGCGATGCAGGGCCTCGATCAGCGGCACCAACACGGTGCGTTCGGTCTGGGTGGCCAGCAGCCTGAGCAACCATTGGCTGGGGCCGCGATCGCCCTGGTACCGCCCAGCCGGCAGGGTGTGGATCAGCCGCTCAAGCTCGACGTGAGTGTCTCGCAGTTCGTCGGTGTCCACCAGGTGCTCGGCCAGTTGACCCGACAGCCGCAACACCATCGACGTGACCGCGGCCGGTGTCTTGCCGGTGTGCAGCTCACGCCGGTAACCGCTGACGACATCGAAAGCCAGCTGCCACAACTCGGTCTCGCTCAACAGCCGGGTGTCCGGCTCGATGGGGGCCAACAACCCGTGGTCGCGTAACAGCGAGCCGGCGAACGCATGGTAAGTGCTGACCACCGGAACCTGTGCGGGTTGGTCCCCCGGCACGGCGATGGTGCTGCCGAGACCGGTGCCGGCCAACCGGGCCAGTCGGGACCGGACCCGGCGCAGCAGCTGCCCGGCAGCCTTGCGGGTGAACGTCAGGCCCAGCACCTGGCCCGGTTCGGCGTAGCCGTTGGCGACCAGCCACACCACCCGCGCCGCCATCGTCTCGGTCTTGCCGGCGCCCGCCCCTGCGATGACCACCAGCGGGCCCGGCGGGGCAGCGATGACGGCGCCCTGCTCAGCAGTCGGCTGGAAAATACCTAGCGCAGAGGCTAATTCGGCTGGACTGTAGCGCGGCGTCACGACCGGCCCGATCCATCGGTCCCGCCATCGGCGGGGCAGCTCGGCCGCACCGGGCAGTGCGCGCAGCCCTCGTTGACCCTTGCCGCGAACTGAGGTCCGGCGGTCGCTGCCGCTGCCCGTCGCACCAGGGCGCGCCAGTCGTCGCGTGCTGCCGGTGTCATTGCGTCCTGCTCGCGTTCGGTGGCGCCGCTGGCATTCGGCTTGCCGAGGTAGACCAGGCGGGCGCCGCCGGGATCGTCGCCGTGTGGCAGCAGGCCCTCGGCAACCGCCAGCTGATAGGTCGCCAGTTGGGCGTGCCGCTGTGCGTCGTCCTTGCTGACCGGGTGCTTACCGGTCTTGACATCAACGATCACCAGCCGGCCCGCGGCGTCGCGTTCCAGCCGGTCGACCCGGCCGCGCACCCGGACGACGGGGGCATCGCCCGGGCCATCGCCAGGCTGTTCGATGATCCCGTCGACGTCGACCTCGGCGCCGACCTCGGTCAGCATGTGACGGGTCTGGGCCCGCCACTGGATAAACGTTTCGATCATCGCGCGGTGCCGGGCGAGCTCGTTGGCCGAATACCAGGGCGCACCGAGCGGCAGCCGCCGCCATACGGCTTCGAGCTCGGCCAGCAGCTGGGCTTTGGTCTTGGCCGGGTCGGCGATCAGCGCATGTAGCACCGATCCGATGGTGGAACGCAAATCGCGGGCGTCGGTTCCGCCGTGGCGTTCGGCCAGCCAGCGCAGCGGGCAGTCGTCCAGGGTCTGCAACGTGGACGGTGACAGTGTGACGACGTGGCCCTCACCGCGCCACAGTGGTTCGCTGGTGCTGACCGGGATCATGCCGTACCACCGGGCCGGGTCGGCGCCCGGAACACCAGCTTTGGCCAGCCGCGCCAAATGAGTTGCCGCGCAAGCCCGAGCAGCGTCGTCCACAGAACCCTGCGGAGCGCAGACCACACTGCGCAACCGGCCGACAACGGCGGCCGGCGACAACACCGACGGCGCCGTGACCGGCTCGATCATTTTCCTCGACGGTCCGTCGGCCAGGCCCTGGCCGTGGCCGGTGGCCCATTGTGCGATCTCGAAGAAGAATGGCGACGGAAACGCCGCTGCATCACCGCCAACGCCGTTGTCGCCACTCTCGACGGCGGTCACCAACAGCCGGCTGCGTGCGCGGCCCACCGCCGCGACGAGCAGTCGCCGCTCCTCGGCCAGCAGCGGCGCCCGTTCCGAGACCTCTTCGGTGATCCCGTCCAGCACGTCCAGCAGCCGCTGCGTGCCCAGCACACCACCGCGGGGAATGGTGTTCGGCCACAGGCCTTCCTGCAGGCCCGCGATGACAACCAAATCCCACTCCCCTCCGAGCGCCGCGTGTGCGCTGAGCATGGCGACCGAATCAGTGGGCGCCGCCGGTTCGGGGGTGACCGCGGGCAGTCCCAGCGCAGCGACATGGTCGAGGAGCCCGCCCAGCGAGACTCCAGCCGTGCGGGCCACGTACTGGTCGGTGGCGTCGAACAACGCGGTCACCGCGTCCAGATTCTCCGCAGCCAGCCCACCGGCGAGCCCTCCCCGCTCACAGGCGTTGACCCACCGCCGCGACAGACCGGACCGGTGCCACGCCTGCCACAGTGTGTACCGCGGATCTTTGCCCTCGCGATCGCTGCGCACCGCCGCGGCCAGCACCGCGCGTACCCGGCGCAGCGGCCGCGCGGCCCGCGCAGGCAAACCCCTGAGTAGGCCGGCGGGATCGTCGCCGGTCAGCGCTCCTAGCAGCAGATCGCCGAATTCCCGTGGCGGGCAAGCACCGTCGGCGCGGCGTAGCGCCCGGCGCAGCTGACGCAGCGAGATCGGATCGACGCGCCCGATCGGCCCCGTCAGCAACGAAAGCGCCTGCTCACCGTCCAGCCCGTCGACCGCTGCTGCCAGCACCGTCAGCAGCGCCCGCGTCGCGGGTTGTTCGGCTAGCACCGCCACGGCCGCAGGAACGGCCACCGGAACCCCGGCTCCAGCCAGGGCGCGCGGCAAGCCCTCGGCTGCCCGCGGCACCGACCGAACGATCACTGCCATCTGCGACCATGGCACTCCGTCGATCAAGTGAGCGCGCCGAAGGGTATCGGCGACCAACGCGGCCTCCGCGTGTTGCGAGGCGACCAGCCGGACCGTCACCGAGCCGGAATCCGGACCGGCACCAGTAATCCCGGCGCTGCCGGTGGGCAGACGGGTCGCGATCCCGGTGACGGCGCGCGCCACTGCGGGCTCGCAGCGATGTGACGCTGTCAACCGCACGACCGGCGAATCGTCGTCGGTCAGCAACCCGGCTTGTCCACCGCGGAAGCCGAACACCGCCTGGTCGGGGTCACCGGCGAGCAGCGTCAGGCCCGTCCCGGCGGCAAGCACCCGGACAAGCCGCGCGGCCTGTGGGTCGAGCTGCTGCGCGTCGTCCACCAGCAGGTACCTGATGCGCGCCCGTTCGGCGGCCAGCAGCTCCGGGTCGGCTGCGAAGACCTCTAGAGCCGCTCCGACCAGCTCCGCGGCGCCCAGCGCCGGCAGGGTCGCCTGTGGGGCCGCGGTCCCCACCGCGCTACGCAGCAGCATGACCTGCTCGTAGGCCTGCGCGAACCGGCCCGCAGCCGTCCATTCGGGGCGTCGCGACAGTCGGCCGAGGCGTTGCAGTTGCAACGGGTCCACGCCACGCTCGGCGCACCGCGCCAAGAGATTGCGCAGTTCGGTGGCGAACCCGGCCGTGCCCACCGCCGGCCGGAGCTGCTGCGGCCAGGCCGTGGCGGAGCTCAGCCCGTCCTCGATGTCGCCGGCCAACAGCTCTGCGATGATGCCCTCCTGTTCTGCGCCGGTGACCAGTCGGGGCGGCGAGTCATCGGCGCGCTGAGCGGCCAGCCGCAGCACCGCGAACGCGTAGGCGTGCACAGTGCGCACCAGCGGGCCGCGCACCACCGCGCGGCCCGGCCCCTCGGTGTGGAACCGCAGCATCGCCGTCGTCAAGGCAGTACGCGCCTGCATCCGGAGCCGGCCCGTGCCGGTGAGCAGTAGAACCGATTCCGGTTCGGCACCGGAGGCGATGCGGGCCGCGGCGGCGTCGGCAAGCAGGCTGCTCTTGCCGGTACCCGGGCCGCCGAGCAATCGGACCCGGCCGCTGCGATCCGGATCCAGCACGGCGCGGGCATCGCTATCCCACCGCCGGGGCGGGGCGAGGAGGGTGGACGGGACGGCCATGTCGGCATGACACCACGGGGGTCTGACAAATCCGGCCGGGCCGGCCGGTGCGGGTGTTCGCCCGGCTGGCACCATCGACGCGTGAGTGACCGGCTCTACGTGCACCGCTACGGCCCCGCCGGGCCTGTGCAGCTGTTGGCGATCCACGGGTTGACCGGCCACGGGCAGCGCTGGCAGCTCCTGGCTGCCCGCCATCTGGCCGAGGTCGCGACGGCCGCACCCGATCTGCTCGGTCACGGGCGTTCGTCGTGGGCGGCGCCGTGGACCGTCGACGCCAATGTCACCGAACTGGCAGCATTGCTCACGGGCAGCGCGGAGGCGCCGGTTGTGGTGGTCGGGCACTCCTTCGGCGGCGCGGTCGCCTTGCAGCTAGCCGCCCAACACCCGGATCTGCTCTCGTCGTTGGTTCTTCTGGACCCGGCGGTCGGCCTGGACGGGGACTGGATGCGCGAGATTGCCGAGGCAATGCTCGCCTCGCCCGATTACCCCGACGCCGCTGAGGCCCGCTTGGAGAAGGAATCGGGGTCCTGGGCCGACGTTCCACCTGCCGTGCTGGACGCCGAGCTCGAACAGCACCTAGTCGAGCTGCCCAACGGTCGGTGTGGCTGGCGGATCAGCCTGCCGGCGATGATGTCCTATTGGAGTGAGCTTGCCCGCCCTATCGTGCTGCCACCCAGGGGAACCCCGACGACGTTGGTCCGTGCCCGGCGCACCTCGCCGCCCTACGTCAGCGACGAGCTGATCTCTGGCCTGCGCAAGCGGCTGGGGCAGGACTTCCATCTGGTCGACATGGATTGCGAGCACATGGTGGCCCAGGCCAATCCCGTCGACGCCGTCGCCCTTATCCGGGACCGGATGGGCCCGGCCTAGAAGTCAAGAACCAGATGACCGCATCTGGGACGCTGTGTGGCCGGGCGGGATGTCCAACCCTTCGGAGGTGATCGAGCAGCTGTGACACCCGGCGCTGACCGAACCTTTCGCAGCCTCACACTGCGCGACCGGCTACCGAAGACCTCAGGAAAGGCCGCAGCGATTCTGAAAATCGGCCTTCGGTTGACGAATGCCCCGGAGATCAGCTTTGGCCTGCGGGTTGCCGTCCAGATAGGTCTGCACATCGGCCCTGATCTGATCAACGGGCCGGCCCGCGAGGCTAGTAAAAAAGTCGTTGACGTCCGGATGGGTGAACAGATAAGCAGACGCCGCGGCCTGTACACCGGCAAGCATCGCCCGTCGATCCGCAGCGGTGCAGTTGGGAGGCGGGTCGGCCAGCGCGGGCGTGGCGACGGCAAACATCGTACTGGCCACCGCGCCGACGCCGATCGCACCAACAACCCAGCCACGGACCGAACGGGCATTGAGCAACATGGTCGGACTCCCTCAGTCAAGTGTGAATAGTGGCTCGGAGCTAGCGCGGGCCGCCACCCGGTCTACCGCCTCCGCCACCCGGTCTACCGGGTCCACCGGGTCCATCACCGGGTC
>Ga0114921_10000279_pt1 | contig 21357 bp, 20 predicted proteins | sample BentaG_FD_87016 | JGI IMG/M metagenome (GOLD analysis project Ga0114921, IMG submission 87016) | Deep subsurface microbial communities from South Atlantic Ocean to uncover new lineages of life (NeLLi) - Benguela_00093 metaG | ecosystem: Environmental > Aquatic > Marine > Oceanic > Sediment ... | reverse complement strand
TGCCGCTGCGCAGCCACGCCTCGGCGATTACCGGCGCCGTCTGCGATACCGACAGTGTGGTGACCAAAGGGGACAGTCCCTTGCGCAACAGCGCCCATCCGGCGATCTTGGCGTGCCCGAAGGTAGCTCCCTGTTTCTGGTGTCGGTAGACCGGGCGCAGCAGCGAGTCGATGTCCAAAAACGCCCGCTCGGCGATGCCGGGCAGCAGCGCGGTGCGCGCCGCCAGCGCCGCCAGATGCTCGCGGGCCACCGCAGCGAGCTGGTTGAAATGTCCGAAGGTGAACTCGCGCAGCACGATCCCCAGCGTCGAGGGCGCATACACCTCGTCAAATACTCGGGGCGTGCCGCCGGCGCGCAACAGGTTTACATCGTCGATGCTGTTCGCGCCGCACATCATGCCCGCGATGATCGTGGTCAGCTTCCCGGCCGCATTGACCGCGCCCGAGGCCACCCGTGTGCTGGGCAGCTCGACACGCTCGTCGATCAACCGCGAAAGACCGGTCTGCTCAGCCAGTTCCATGACCGGCACCAAACCGGCCGCCGACACCAGATTCGGTTCGTCAAACACCGCCGACCCGACTGCGAAGCGATACGACGATTGCACCGGAAATGCCTTCCTGAACCATGGACGAACACGACTGGGGTTGACCCCTGATGGTGGACACCTGACTGGTGGGACTGCTGGTCCTGCAGGAAGGTTGTCCATATGTCGGGCAAGCGTAGGAAGTACACCCCGGAGTTTCGGGAGCAGGCTGCCCGCCTGGTGATCGAGACCGGCCGTCCGGTGGCCCATGTGGCCGCGGAGATCGGTGTCGGAGAACAAGTGCTGGGTCGTTGGGTGCGCCTAGCCTGGGAAGCGGATTCGGTTGGTGATACTGGCGTGGTGCTTGATGCCGATGAACGCGCGGAGCTGGAGCGTCTGCGCCATGAGAACGCTGAATTACGTTTGGACCGTGCATTTTTGAAAAAAGCCGCGGCCTTCTTTGTCTCCGAGCAGAACCGGTAGATGCTTACCGGGTGATCGAGGCGGAGAAGGCCACCTACGCGATCAAGCGGATGTGTTGACTGCTGGAGGTGTCGCGCTCGGGGTTCTACAAGTGGCGCGCCAGCTGTCACCGTGACCCCAATCAACTACGAAACCGCTGCGGCCGCTAACCGGCGAGCCGCATAGAGGAAACCTCCACGATTCGAGGGGAACCACACCGCTGCTGATGACCAAATCCGGCCACACCAGCATCCGCACCTCTCCCGCTACAGCCGCCCCTCGGTCGACGCACTCGCCCGCTGGCAAGACGACCACGACCCCGCCCGCCGCCGCTAGCTCATCAACGAGGACGCCACTGGCCCAGGCCGACACGCCCCTGAAATCCGGCCGTTCAGGATCCTGTACCAATCCTCGTCACAGGCCTAATTGCTACCCGACGGCAGTTGGTTGCGCCCTGCTTTTCCAACGATGGGTTGCGCCCGGTCCGCTATCTTCTGGGGCCTTCGGCGGCCGATGGTCGAGGATCGACCACCAGTAATCCTCGGGTATCTCGGCGTTGGACCGCAATACCACTGCCAGCCCGGTGGCCATCGCGACGCCAAGCACGCCAAGCCACAGCCCGGTCAGGCCGATAATGGCCCAGAGCACTGCGGTGAGAGCCGGCCACGGCGACAGCACCACAAGCACCGGAGCGAAGAGGAAGGCCGATCCGACGTACCACGACGAACCGGCATGGTCGCAGCGCAACACGAAGCGCAACCACCGTGGGATCGGTGGGTCGATAGGCGCTGGGCTGGTCGGTACGTTCACGCTCACTCCCGTTGCCCTGAAATCGCTGAAATCTCCGCCATCAACCACATTGCCGCCCCGCGGCCAGGAATTCAATTACCTGAAGGGCAGTGGTTGGTACTAAACTAGAACACGTTTCAGTTCGCGTACGCCCGACGAAGGAGCACGCATGCATACCGCTCTCTGCGACCAGCTCGACATCGAGTTTCCGATCTTCGCCTTCACGCACTGCCGCGACGTCGTCGTCGCGGTGAGCAAGGCCGGCGGATTCGGGGTTCTCGGCGCGGTCGGTTTCACGCCGGAGCAGCTCGAGATCGAACTTGAATGGATTGACCAGAATATCGGTGACCATCAGTACGGGGTCGACACCGTGATCCCTAACAAGTACGAGGGCATGGACGCGAACCTGCCGGCGGACAAGCTGACCGACATGCTGCGGTCGATGGTGCCGCAGGAGCACCTGGACTTCGCCCGCAAAATCCTTACCGACCACGACGTTCCGGTGGCCGAGGCCGGCGACGACACCCTGAAGCTGTTGGGCTGGACCGAGGCCACTGCAAGTCCGCAGGTCGACGTTGCGCTACGGCACCCCAAGATGACCCTCATCGCCAATGCGCTCGGCACCCCGCCGCCGGACATCATGAACCAAATCCACGAGGCCGGCCGCAAGGTCGCCGCACTCTGCGGATCGCCCTCGCAGGCGCGCAAGCACGCAGATGCCGGTGTCGACATCATCATCGCCCAGGGTGGTGAGGGCGGCGGGCACTGCGGCGAGGTCGGCTCAATTGTGCTGTGGCCGCAGGTTGTCAAGGAGGTCGCGCCAGTACCGGTGTTGGCTGCCGGCGGCATCGGCAGCGGCCAACAGATCGCCGCGGCACTGGCCTTGGGTACACAGGGCGCGTGGACCGGCTCACAATGGCTGATGGTCGAGGAGGCCCAGAACACCCCGGTTCAGCAGGCCGCCTACGCGAAAGCCGGCAGCCGCGACACCGTCCGCAGCCGTTCAGTCACCGGGAAGCCCTGCCGGATGCTGCGCAACGACTGGACCGAGGCCTGGGAGCAGCCGGGCCACCCGGAGCCGCTCGGCATGCCGCTGCAGTACATGGTCTCGGGCATGGTGGTCGCCGCCACCCACAAATACCCTGACCAAACCACCCATGTCGCGTTCAATCCGGTCGGTCAAGTCGTGGGGCAGCTGACCAAAGTCGAGAAAACAGCGACCGTCATCCAGCGGTGGGTGCAGGAGTACCTCGACGCCACGAACACCCTGGACGAACTCAACGCCGCCGCAGGCTGATCCGAGGTTTGCGCCGAAGCTACCCGTCGGCCCCTTCGTCGTCTGGGGAGTCGTCATCGTCTTTGCCCGTGACCATCTCCTTGACTTTGTCGACAGATTGGGTAGCGATGTCGACCGAGTCCTGAATGATGCGACCGGTGCCGCCGGCGACGTCGCCCTTGACGATGTCTCCGGCGTTTTCGACGATGTCCGAGGCTTTCTCGATGGCGTTCGTCGCAATGTCCCGGGCTGATTCGGCCGCGTCCTTGGGGTTAAAGCCCATCAGAGTCTCCTATTCGTTGACTTGTTCCCAACCCTAGTCGTCGATCCGGCAGTGGTTAGGTCGGAAACCACCCGTCGCCGGTGTGCACACCTGGCCGCCATCCCTGATCTCCCAGACAACGCATTGGGCGCCCATCGGGAGCCTGTGCCGCCGACTTCGGCCCCGGGCATGGTGCGCCGATCTCCTGCACTCCGTGCAGCGGATACGAATGGACCCAGAAGCCGGTGTACACCGGCGGCCACTGGTTGGGGATATAGCGGCATATTTCGGTCATACCGCCCGGGCCTCGCCCGAAAACGAACACATCCCAGCTGTAGCACGGTCCGCCGAAGGATGCGTCGTAGCTCATTCCGGGCACATCGCCGTCGTAACGCTGATCGTCGGCCGCCGCGGACGGCGCCGTAACGACAGCGGCAGCCGCGATGGCCGCCGCGGCGAACAGTTGGCGAATCATGTCCCACCCTCTTCTTCCGACGTTCGGCAACCCTGCCATGTTGCATGCCATCTTGCACGTTGCCGGCGCCGCTCGGGACGACTTCGCTGCCGTTGGGTCTTCGAGCTAGGCGACACGCTCCACTGCGGCTATGTTGCGTTTGCCGCGACGCAGCACCAGCCAGCGACCGTGCAGGAAGTCCGACGGCTGCGGCGCCCACTGATCGCTGTCGATCCGTGAGTTGTTGACCGACACGCCGCCCTCGGCGATGGTGCGCCGTGCTGCGCCTTTGCTGGCCGACAGGTCCGTGGCGACGAGCAGGTCAACGATGGTCTCCGGGCCGCCTGGTGCCAACTGGGCGACGGAAGTCTCCCGCAACGCCGCCGACAACGTGGCTTCGTCCAGCCGGGAGAGTTCGCCGCGACCGAACAGCGCCGCACTGGCGTGCTCGACCGCCGCGGTCGCAGAGTCGCCGTGCACCAGTGCGGTAAGTTCTCGGGCCAGCCGCCGCTGCGCGGCACGCTCGTGCGGTCGCGAGACCGTCGCCTCGTCCAGGTCGGCGAGTTCGCCGGCGGGCAGAAAGGTGAACCAGCGCAAGTACCGGATGACGTCGGTATCGGCAGTGTTGAGAAAGTACTGATACCAGGCGTAGGAACTCGTCATGTCGGGGTCCAGCCACAGGCTGCCGCCGCCGGTGGACTTGCCGAACTTGGTGCCGTCGGCCGCGGTGACCAGCGGCACCGTCAGCGCGTGCACCGTGGCACCCAGCTTCTGACGAACCAGCCGAACCCCGGCCACGATGTTGCCCCACTGGTCGGATCCCCCGATCTGCAGTGAGCAGCCGTAGCGTTGGTGGAGTTCGAGGTAGTCATTGGCCTGCAGCAGCAGGTAGCTGAACTCGGTGTAGGAGATGCCTTCGCCGTCGAGGCGGTGCCGGATGGTGTCGCGGTCCAGCATCACGTTGACCGAGAAGTGCTTCCCCAAATCGCGCAGGAACTCGATCGCCGACATCTCGGCGGTCCAGTTGAGGTTGTTCTCGATGACAGCACTGGTGGGTGACTCGTCGAAGCCGACGAAGCGTTCCAGCTGCCCACGGATGCGCTCGGCCCAACCGGCGACGGTGTCGGCCGCGTTCAGGGTCCGCTCACCGGCTTCGCGGGGGTCACCGATCATCCCGGTGGCCCCGCCGGCCAACAGGATCGGCCGGTGGCCGGCCTGCTGGAAGCGGCGCAGCGCCAACAGCGGTACCAGGTGTCCGGCGTGCAGGCTGGGCGCGGTCGGGTCGAAGCCGGCATAGACGGTGAGTGGCCCGCCCGCCACTTCGCCGGCAAGCGCCTCGATGGCGGTGGACTGCGCAATCAGTCCACGCCATTCCAATTCCTCGAGGATGGTCGTGCCCATGGCGTCGATCCTCCCGCACCCTGAAGTCGTGATCACGCCCGACCGGCCGTTTGCGACGGCGTGGACGCGCGACAGGTTAGTCGTTGTCGTCGGGTGCCGGTGCGCGCGGGCTGCGCCGGTAGGCCGAGACCTCGCGTCGGTCCGGCAGCCACAGCCGCCAGGGCCGGTCGGCGGCGCGGCCGACGCCGACACGTGGCCCAGCGACGGCAAGCGGACTGTCGTTGAGCCGCAGCGTCACCGGACTATCGGCGTCGAAAAGGTCAATACCGTTGTCGTCCATGGTGATTCCTAACGCCGAGCACAGGTTGCCCGGGCCGCGCGCGAGCGCGAATGGTCGAACCGTCTCGCCACGTCGACCCTTGGCAACCCTGACCCCACCGACTACGGCCGCGGATCGCAGCAGCACGGCCGCGGCTGTCCCCTCGGGCCCGCAGGCGACGTTGGCGCAGACGTGGATCCCGTGGCTGCGATAGGTGTAGAGGCGTCCGGCGGGCCCGAACATCACGGCGTTGCGCCCGCTCGGTCCGCGAAACGAGTGCGACGCCGGATCCGGCCACGGCCCATCCGGAACCCCGCCATAGGCCTCGACCTCAACGACGGTGGCGCTCACGGATCGTCCGGTGATGGTGGCGCCCAGTACGCGGTGCGCCGCTGTAAGCGGATCGACGGCCAACTCGTCTGCGCTCACCGGAGAGATTCTGCCTGCCGGCTGTTGACAATGGCGCGACCGGGGCGCATATTCATCACATGTTGACTTCATCAAGTGATGAATTACTTGCCGGTGGCGCCGGCCCTGCGGTCGACATCGACCACCTGCGGGTCATCCGTGGCAAACGCCCGGCGTTGCATGACTTCTCGGTGCAGATCGCCCGCGGCACCATCACCGGCCTGCTGGGGCCGTCCGGCTGCGGCAAGACCACCCTGATGCGTTGCATGGTCGGCACCCAGATCGTCGCCTCCGGCTCGGTGACGGTGCTGGGCCAGCCCGCAGGCTCAACGCCGCTCCGGCACCGAGTGGGCTACGTCACCCAGGATCCGACCATCTACGACGACCTGCGCGTTATCGACAATGTGCGCTACTTCGGTGCGCTCTACGGGGCGCCCTCTTCTGCCAGCGACGAGGCCGTCGACGCCGTCGGGCTACACGAACTCCGAACCGCCAACGGCGGCAACCTGTCCGGCGGCCAGCGCACCCGGGCCTCCCTGGCATGCGCGCTGGTCTGCCACCCTGACCTCCTAGTGCTCGACGAGCCCACCGTCGGGCTGGACCCGGTGCTGCGTACCGACCTCTGGGCGCAGTTCACCGCGCTGGCGCAGGCCGGAACCACGTTGATCGTCTCCAGCCACGTCATGGATGAGGCCGACCATTGTGGGGATCTGCTGCTCATGCGGGAAGGCAACCTGCTCGCTCACACCACCCCCGCGAAGCTACGAGAGGACACTGGATGTCAGTCACTGGAGGAAGCGTTTCTGTCGGTCATCCGGCGCAGCACCGTGCCCGCGGCAAGCTGAGCCCGCAGGCCTACCTGGCCACCACCTCACGGATCCTGCGCCAGCTGGCTGCCGATCACCGCAGCGTCGCGATGATCTTGCTCGTCCCGAGCCTCATCATCGCGCTGATGTACTTCATGTTTCAGAACGCCCCGATCCGCCCCGGCGAAGTCTCGCCGTTCAACAATGCGTGCCTGATTCTGCTGGGCCTGCTGCCGCTGGTGGTGATGTTCCTCATCACGTCGATAGCAATGCAGCGAGAGCGGGCTTCGGGAACGTTGGAGCGCATCCTGACCACGCCGCTGCGCCGGCTCGACCTGCTGGGCGCCTATGGCACCGCGTTCTCGATCGCGGCGGCCGCACAAGCCACGGTCGCGTGCATCCTGGCGTTCTGGCTGCTCGGCTTCACCACCGCCGGCAGCGCGATCTGGGTCTTCGTCATCGCGATCATCAACGCGGTGCTCGGGGTCGGATTGGGCTTGTTGGCCAGTGCATTCGCACGCACCGAGTTTCAGGCAGTGCAGTTCATGCCGGTCATTGTCATTCCGCAGCTGCTGCTGTGCGGCATCATCATCCCGCGCGAAATGATGCCCGACTGGCTGCAGTGGATCAGCAATGTTCTGCCGGCCAGCTACGCGCTGGAAGCCCTCCGACAGGTTGGGGCCTATCCGGATCTGACCGCCACTGCCCTGCGCGACATTGCGATCGTGGTGGGCTTCGCAGTTGTGGCGCTGTGCCTGGCTGCCATGACCCTGCGCCGACGGACGCCGTGATCCATATGGAAGCGACGATCCATTGGTGACCGACGCGAACCGGAAACGTCCCGGACGTCCGACCGGCACCTCCGATTCCCGCGATCGTATCCTATCCAGTGCGCGGGAACTGTTCGCCCGCAACGGAATTGACAAGACAACTATCCGGGCGATCACCGCCGGCGCCGGCGTTGATCCCGCGCTCGTACACCACTACTTCGGAACCAAGCAGCAGTTGTTCGCCACGGCTATTCACCTCCCGATCGACCCGGCGGAAGTGCTGGGACCACTGCGGGCAACGCCAATCGAGCAGTTGGGGCACGAGTTGCCGTCGCTGCTGCTGCCGCTGTGGGATTCCGCATTGGGCTCGGGCTTCATCGCGACACTGCGGTCACTGATGGCCGGCTCCGATGTGAGTCTGGTGCGCTCCTTCCTACAGGAAGTGATCGCCGTAGAAGTGGGTTCCCGAGTCGACGACCCGCCGGGCTCGGGAATGCTCCGTATTCAATTCGTGGCATCGCAGATGGTCGGCGTGGCGATGGCCCGCTACATCCTTGAGTTGCAGCCATTCGCGTCGCTGCCGGTCCAGCAGATCGCCGATACGATCGCGCCCAACCTGCAGCGCTATCTCACCGGGGATCTGCCAGGTTTGACCGCGCCATGAGCCGCTCATGCTCGTCGTCGCTCACCTGGGTCGCCTCGTCGATAAGTAGCACTGGGATGCCTTCGGAGATGCGATAGGCGCGCCGCAGCCGTGGGTTGTAGAGCAACTGATCCCCGGCATCCCCAATAAGCAGCAGCGAACCACGGTCGGCGGGGCAGACCAGAATCGTCAGCAGTTTTTCGTCGAGCATTGACGCCGGACTAGCCCCCGCCGAAGGTTATTCCGCCGTCAAAGGGAGCCCTCGAGTTGGACTCCTGCCCTGGCGGCAATTGGTTGATACCGGTGACCTGCGGGTCCGAAACCTGCTGCATGTGTTGCTGAGTCCTTAGCTGGCGGGCCACCGTCACCTTCAACGCGTCGATCAACGGAGTCTGGTTGGGACGATATCTCAGTGCGTCCTGGATCTCGGCATACTCAGCCTGCGTCGGCTTGAAACCCATGGCCCGCAGCTCTAGCGCTGTGTTCAGAAGGTTGGCCACCTGGCCTGCTCCCCGAGCCGTGGTGAATTCCTGCTCAAGTTCGTCCAGGCCATCGGCGTGGGCCGTCGCCGAGCCGAAACCTAAGGTCAGGCCCACCGCAAGGCTGGCGCTGACCACCAAACCGATCAGGGCACGTCGCCAACGGGAGCCAGTCGACTCCTTGGCCTGCGATGTCATGCGTCCTCCAGCGCGCGAATGGGCGGTGCGGTGAGTACGTCAGTCGTTTGACTGGTCAGTCGTTTGACTGGTGAGTCGTGTGACTGGTGAGGCTCACGTGGCACCCCGGTGATCAACGGGAGCCTAACAGGGTCAGCCCTTCGCGGCACAGTGTTGCCGGGTCGCCAATGGCGATCAGCGCCCTCAGGGCGAGCCGGTAATGGTGGTTCGCACCGCTGTAGTGAGGAGCTTGTACTGGTCGGTGCCGGTGTCGAGATACCACGCGTGGCGGCTGGCCTTCGGTATTCCGGCCGCGCGCAGCGGGCCGACGGTCGGGCGGAAGCTGACGCTCAGCGTCATCTCCGGCACCACGTGCACGATGTCGGGCCCGTGCCCGACGGGCATCCCCGCGACCGCCTCGGTGATGTCAGCCGCGGTGAGCGTCGCACCCGGCCGAAGGGTGACGGCGGCCAGCGCCACCGAGCTGTCGCGCACGGGCACCCCGTAGGTCACCACCAGGTCTACCGCCGGGATGCTGCCGACGGCGTTGGTGATCGGCTCGGGGTAGACCACTGCGCGTTCGGTGCGGATCACCGAGCCGCGATTCCCGATCAACCAGAAATCCCCGTCGGTGTCGCGCCGGAAAAGGTACTCGGTGGAGATCCAGGTGTCGGCCGGCGCGAATACGCCGCGCTTGACCGCCGCAGTCGGATCGATCGGTCCGCGGGGCTTGGCGAGCAGCACCCCGACCTCGTCGGTATCGGCTACCTGCACGAACCCACTATCGTTTTCCAAGATCAGGTCGTTCTCGGGGTCGTAGGTAGCCAGTTCCACCTCCCCCCCGCCGGGCAGTGGGCGCCCCTTGCTTCCGATCTTGGCGCCGGCCACGTTCGCTAGTACCGCCTGGCCGTCAGTGGTGGCGAAGAACTCGACGACACGGGCCGGCGCGAACGCCTCGACAACACGCTTCCACAGCCCAGTCGGCATGCCGGAGCCGATGAACAACCGCACGGGGTGGTTGCCGTGCAAGACCAAGCCTGGATCGTCGACCACCGCGTCAAGCATCGCCCAGGTGTAAGACACCACGGTAACGCCGTACTGCCGGACCTCCTGGACGAACCGATCCGGATTCAGGCCCGTTGACAGCGCGATGCGGGCACCGCCGACCACCGCGCCGCCCAGGCTCACCAACAGGCCGGACTCGTGGTGCAGCGGTGTGAGGCAGTACACGGTGTCACCGCGGTCCAGCGTGGCCGCCGACGCGGTGCCAAACGCCGACAACGCCCAGCGGTAGTTGGTGATCTGCTTCGCGACCAGCTCGCCACCGACCTTGCTGAACGCGACGAACGCGAGATCCCGGGCAAATCCCGGGTTGGCGCGGTACCAGCCGGGCAGTTCCACCGCGTCCGGGTCGATCTGTTCCATGTCGACGACGTCTGCGTCCTCGGGCAGGTCCAGATCGCGCGATTCGCCGCCGCCGAGCACCAAAACCTGGTGGGACTGCCGGCGGGCGACCTCCAGATTGGTGGGATCGGTGAGGATCTCAGCGACCCCGCCTATCCGGGCGGCGGTAGCCAGGTCCCCGTCGGCCCGCAACAGGACCGCCACGGCGCCCAGCCGCGACAGCGCGGCAATGGCGACCAGCGCACTGGGGCGGGTCTCCATCAGCACACCGACGTGGTCGCCCTGGCGCACGCCCACCTCGATCAGGCCACGAACGACGTTGTCGATGCGCCGGTTCACGGCTTCGTAGGTGTGCACACGTCCGTCGAACAACAGAAACTCGCCGTCCGGGGCGTCCTTAGACTGCTCCTCGATGATCCGGCTCAGCGAGATTCGGGTGTGGTCATTGATCTGGCCGAGCCGGGCCAATCGGGGCAGCGTCCGGATGGTCTCAATCGCCAGCGTGCGCACGGATTTATTCGCCGCGACGACCGCGTCGCCCGCGCCGCGTACCAGTGCCAACGCTGCCCCGGAGGCCTCTCCCAGTCCGAGGGCCACCCGGGAGCTGATGGCCACGCCGCTATCGGTTTGTTCGTCCGGCTGATCCTCCATCGGCACGACGCCGGTCGGCTTCGGCCCCTGGTCGGACAGCCAGAGCGCCCAGCCTGCGACGGTGGGCCAGGTGAGTCGCGCCGCCTTGGATCCGACGACCAGACCGAAGTGACCGGCGGGCAGCAGATATTCGTAGACATCGGCGTTGGGTGCCGCGCGACGGATGCCCCGCACCGCCACCGGCTGGCCGATGTCGTCGACCTCGCCGACGAATGCCAGCACCGGGCAGGTGATGTCGGTCAGCGTGACGAGCTGACCGTTGATGGCGAAACCGCCTGTCATCATCCTGTTGTGCGCGATGAACTGCTTGAGCAGTTCGGAGATCGCCGGCCCCGACCAGGCGATCCAGCCCTCCGAATCAAGGAACCTACGCTGCTGTTCGCGCGGCAGCAATGCTTCGCGGTCATGTAGCTGAAGCAGAAAATCGAGCCGGGCCTTGGCGGTCTTCAGCGGGTCCATCATCTGAAACCCGGCACGTGCCAACCAACTTGGCATGTCCAGCCGGCTGAACACATGGTCAGCCATGAAATCGGCGACACCGGCCGCGAAGTTGGCCGGCAACCCCATCGGCAGCGCAGCCAAGGTGTCCACCGGTGAACCGAACCCCACGATGCTGGCGACGTCCTTCGAGCGTCGGTAGGCCCCCACCTGGTAGGCGAACATTCCACCTTGGGAATAGCCGGCCAGGTGCACGTCGCGGCCGGTGGCCTCTTTCATGGTGTCGATTGCCTGGCTGAGCGCGACGATGTGGTCGGCGAGGTTTCGCCGCATCCCGCCCTCTATCTCGTCGGGTGAGCCGAAGTCGATGACCCAGGGATCGAGGCCGGCGGTATGCAGGATGCCCACCGCGCCGTCTTCTTGGGTGACGTCCCACATGTTCGCCGACATCATCATGGGGTGCACCAGCAGCACCGGTGGGCCGGCGGCCAGCTGACCGGGCCGGCTGTCCGGCGGGAAGTACCGCCGGAGCTTGTACATCGGCACGGTTTCCACGATCTGGAACGGTGACTCCACCGCGCCGGTCTCCAGGCCACCCAGCCGCAGGACTTCCAGGCCGTTCTGCGCGGTGGCCACCAAGCGCTCGACCGGCCGCGTGACCGCCGATAGATTCAGATCCACCTGTCGCTCCCATGCAGTGGTATTCGCCGCCGTATCCAGGCTCGATAACGTGGCAATCATGGCACATCGCCGCACAGCACCGGGCGCGTCCCGCCGCTTTTCTCCCACGTTGGGCGCCCGCTACCCTCGGCGCGGTGGCACACCTGCTCGGGGCCGAGTCCCTGCACCTTCAGTACCCGGCACAGGTTGTCTTCGAGGCGGTGACGGTCGGGGTGAACGACGGTGCCCGCATCGGCATCGTCGGCCGCAACGGCGACGGAAAGTCCAGTTTGCTGGGGATGCTCACCGGCGGGGTGACCCCGGATTCGGGCCGGGTGACCCGTCGCGGCGGGCTGCGGGTCGCCGCCCTTGACCAGGCGGACACCCTCGACCCTCGGCACACCGTCGGCGCCGCGCTGGTCGGCGATCGGGCTCACCACGAATGGGCCTCCGACTCGCGCATCCGCGGGGTCGTCGACGGACTGGTGTCCGACATCGCCTGGGATGCGCCGATCGCCACCCTGAGCGGCGGCCAGCGCCGCCGGGTGCAGCTGGCTGCGCTGCTGGTCGGCGAGTGGGACGTGATCGCGCTTGACGAGCCCACCAACCACCTCGACATCGATGGAATCACCTGGCTGGCGGCCCATCTGCAGCACCGCTGGGCCCGCAATGCCGGCGCGCTGCTGCTCGTCACACACGACCGCTGGTTTCTCGACGAAGTGGCGACCACGACGTGGGAGGTACACGACGGGATCGTGGAACCGTTCGACGGTGGCTACGCGGCCTACGTGCTGGCGCGCGTCGAGCGGGACCGGCATGTTGCCGCCGCGGAGGCCAGGCGGCAGAACCTGATGCGCAAGGAGCTGGCGTGGCTGCGACGGGGTACGCCGGCGCGTACGTCGAAGCCGAAGTTCCGGATCGACGCCGCCAACGAGCTGATCGCCGATGTGCCGTCGCTGCGCAACACCGTCGAGCTGGCCAAGTTGGCGATCTCACGGCTAGGCAAGGTCGTAGTCGACCTGGTCGACGTATCGGTCTGTTTCGACGGCCGCCCGGTGCTGCGCGACATCGACTGGCGGATCGGCCCCGGCGAACGCAGCGGAATCGTCGGGGCCAATGGTGCCGGCAAGTCCACCCTCTTAGGCCTGATTGCCGGCACCATCACCCCTGACTCCGGCCGGGTCAAGCACGGCAAGACCGTGCGTTTGGCGATGTTGGACCAACACTCCGGCGAGCTGGAATCGCTGGCGGGCGATCGGGTTCGCGAGGTGCTGGGCCGGTTGCCCGCAGGGTATCGAGTTGAAGGCGCCGAACTCACCCCGACCCAACTCCTGGAGCGGCTCGGTTTCGCCCGTGCCCAGTTGTCTGCACGGGTCGGTGATCTTTCCGGCGGTCAACGTCGCCGGCTGCAGCTGATGCTCACAATCCTTGCCGAGCCCAACGTGCTGGTGCTCGACGAACCCACCAACGACGTCGACACCGACATGCTGACCGCCACCGAGGATCTGCTGGACTCCTGGCCCGGCACGCTGATCGTCGTCTCCCACGACCGCTATCTGCTGGAACGGGTCACCGATCAGCAGTACGCGATCATCGACGCCCGCCTGCGGCATCTGCCCGGCGGCATCGACGAGTACTTACGCTTGCGATCGGATATGTCGAGGCGCACAAACGATTTCGAATCAAAACAAAACGATACCGCCGGCGCCGACAAGTACGCCGCACGCAAGGACCTCAGTGCGGTTGAACGCAAACTCGACAAACTGGCTGATCAGATCGCCGTGCTGCACGACCAAATGGCTAGCCACGACCAGAGCGACTACGCGGGGCTCACGGCACTGACTGCGCACCTGCGTGACCTCGAAGCCGAGGTCACCGCGTTGGAGAACCGCTGGCTGGAGCTGTCGGAACGGATCGAGTAGAACCACAGCGCCGAGCGTGAAGCCATTGCGCGTTTCAGCCCACCGATTCGCAACTGGTTCACGCTCGACGGTCAGCGGCGCAACCGAAGCCGCAGCTGATCGGCAGTCTCTGTGACCGCGCCGAGCTGCGCGGCGACTTGAATCGGCGCGGTGCCACCGCGCGAGTTTCGTGACGACACCGAGCCGTCGACGGTGAGCACGTCACGCACGTCTGGGGTCAGGTCGGCGCTGATGGCGGCCAGTTCGTCATCGCTTAGGTCGGCCAGTCCGACGCCCTTGCGCTCCGCGGCCTTGACCGAGGCGCCGGCTGCCTCGTGGGCAACTCGGAACGGTACGCCGCGACGCACCAGCCACTCGGCGATATCGGTCGCCAGCGTGTATCCGGCAGGCGCCAGCGCAGCCATCCGTTCAACATCGAACCGCAGCGTGCTCACCAGCCCGGCCATCGCCGGCAGCAGGAGCTCCAACTGCGCCACCGAGTCGAACAGCGGTTCCTTGTCCTCCTGCAGATCGCGGTTGTAGGCCAGCGGTTGTGCCTTCAGTGTCGCGAGCAGGCCGGTCAGGTTGCCGATCAGCCGGCCGGACTTACCGCGGGCAAGCTCAGCGATGTCGGGGTTCTTCTTCTGCGGCATGATCGAGCTGCCGGTAGACCACGAGTCGTGCAGCGTGACATAGCCGAACTCAGTTGAGCTCCATATGATGATGTCTTCGGCCAGCCGTGACAGGTCGACGGCGATCATCGCGAACACGAACGCCGCTTCGGCGGCGAAATCCCTCGCAGCGGTGGCGTCTACCGAATTGTCAGCGGCTGTGGCGAAACCCAATTCCGCGGCGATCGAGTCCGGATCCAACCCCAGCGACGAGCCGGCCAGCGCGCCGGAGCCGTACGGCGACACCGCTGTTCGCTCGTCGAAATCGACGATCCGGTCGACGTCGCGCAGCAGCGGATGAGCATGGGCCAGCAGATGGTGCGCCAGCAGAATCGGCTGTGCCGACTGCAGGTGCGTCTTGCCGGGCATTATCGCGTCCGGGTGCGCGGCAGCTTGGGACGCCAGCGCCGCGACGACGTCAAACGCCCCCGCGGCCACCCGTCGCACGGCATCGCGCAGCCACATCCGGAACAGCGTGGCCACCTGGTCATTTCGCGACCGACCGGCCCGCAGCCGGCCCCCCAGGTCGGGTCCGACCCGATCGATCAACCCCCGCTCCAGCGCACCGTGCACGTCCTCGTCGGTAACCAACGGCCGAAATGAGCCGTCGGCGATGTCCTCACCCAGGCTGTCCAGCCCGGCCAGTAGCCCGTCACGCTGCTCCCCGGTGAGCAGACCGGCCTTGTAGAGCACCCGGGCGTGCGCCCTGGACGCGGTGATGTCATAGGGCGCCAGCACCCAGTCGAAGTGGGTCGACTTACTCAGCGCCGCAAGCGCATCCGCGGGGCCGTCGGTGAATCGCCCACCCCACAGCGATCCCTCATTGGTGCTCACGGGGTCCTCACGCCAGATCCCGGCGGGCGGCGATTTTCGACGACAGGCCATGCAGATCCACGAATCCGCGGGCACTGGACTGGTCGAAGCTGTCGCCCTCGTCGTAGGTGGCCAGGTTGAAGTCGTAGAGAGACTCGGCGCTGCGGCGCCCATTGACCGCGATGTGCCCGCCGTGCAGCACCATCCGGATCTCACCCGACACATGCTCCTGGGTCTTGGCGACGAACGCCTCCAGCGCGGCTTTCAGCGGCGAGTACCACAACCCGTCGTACACCAGCTCGGCCCAACGCTGATCGGTTCGGCGCTTGAACCGGCCGAGTTCGCGTTCGAGCGTGACATGCTCCAGCTCGGTGTGCGCAGTGATCAGCGCCATCGCACCGGGCGCCTCGTAGATCTCGCGGCTCTTGATACCCACCAGGCGGTCCTCGACGACGTCCAATCGCCCGACGCCCTGCGCGCCTGCGCGTCCGTTGAGCTCCTCGATCGCCTGCAGTACCGACACCGGGTTGCCGTCGATCGACACCGGTACGCCGCGTTCGAAGCCGACGATCACTTCGTCAGGAGCGCCCCAGTTCACGGTCGGGTCTTCGGTGTAGTCGTAGACGTCCTTGGTCGGCGCGTTCCACAGGTGCTCCAGGAAACCAGTTTCTACAGCGCGGCCCCACACGTTCTGGTCGATGGAGAACGGCGAGCGTTTCGTGACGTTGATCGGGATATCGTTCTCCTCGGCGAACGCGATGGCCTTCTCCCGGGTCCAGGCGTAGTCGCGGACCGGCGCGAGCACTTCCAGATCGGGTGCCAGCGAGGCGAATCCGACCTCGAACCGGACCTGATCGTTGCCTTTGCCGGTGCAGCCGTGCGCGACGATGCCGCCGCCGTGTTCACGCGCGGCCGCCACCAGGTGCTTGGCGATGAGCGGTCGGCTGATCGCCGATACCAGCGGATACCGGTCCATGTACAGAGCGTTGGACTCGATGGTGGGCAGGCAATACTGGTTGGCGAACTCGTCGCGAGCATCGACGATGACCGCTTCGACCGCCCCGCAATCCAGCGCCCGCTGGCGTACCGCCGCCATGTCCTCGCCGCCCTGGCCCAGGTCGATCGCGACCGCCACGACCTCTCGGCCGGTCTCCTTGCCGATCCAGCTGATCGCCACCGAGGTGTCCAAACCGCCGGAATACGCCAAGATGACGCGCTCGGCCATGAACCACTCTCCTTATCTCGTACTGCTACTTCAGGATCTCGTACTGCTACTTCAGGTTCGCTGTTTACAGATTTACTTCAACTGCTCCAGGACGGCTGCGAGCTCGGCGCCGGTCATCGGCTCACGTGCGATAACGAAGATGGTGTCGTCGCCGGCAATGGTGCCGACGACGTCCGGCAGTGCCGCCCGGTCAATAGCGCTGGCGAGGTAGCCGGCCGCACCCGGTGGGGTGCGCAGCACAGCGAGGTTTCCACTGGCATCGGTCGACACCAGCAGATCGCCGAGCATTCGCGACACCCGTTCGGTGCCGCCTGTGACACCACGCACCGGACTGCCGTCCTCTGGAATCACATAGACACCCGCGCCGCCGTCTGCGCCCCGCAGTTTTACCGCGCCCAGGTCCTCCAGGTCACGCGACAGAGTGGCCTGGGTGACCTCGATGCCTTCGGCGGCCAGCAGCGCCGCCAGCTCCCCCTGGCTTCCTACTCCCTCGGCAGACACGATCGCTACGATCCGCGCCTGCCGCCCGGCGCGGGTGGGACTGATCTCGGGTGCGGTTTTGGAGCCGCCGGCGCTCATCGGGATCGCTCCAGCAGCCAGACCAGCAGTGCCTTCTGGGCATGAAGCCGATTCTCAGCCTCATCCCACACCGCGCTGTGCGGCCCGTCGATCACCTCGTCGCTGATCTCCTGCCCGCGGTGCGCTGGAAGGCAGTGCAACACCACAGTATCCGGGTCAGCGAGGTCCACCAGGTCGGCATTGACCTGGAACGGCCCGAACGGCTGGACCCGGTCAAGCCCGTCGTTCTCCTGGCCCATCGATGTCCAGGTATCGGTCACCAGCACGTCGGCCCTTTCGGCGGCGGCCCTGGGGTCGGTGGTCACCGACACCGACGCGCCGGTAAGCGCGGCGCGCTGCTGCGCTGCGGCAACGACCAAGGGGTCGGGTTCGAAGCCGCCGGGGCTGGCGATCGTCACATGCACGCCCGCGGTGACACCGCCGAGCAGCAGCGAGTTCGCCATGTTGTTGGCGCCGTCGCCGAAGTAGGACAACCTCAGCCCGGGCAGTGATCCCTTGCGTTCAATGAGCGTCTGCAGGTCAGCCAGAATCTGGCAGGGATGGAACTCATCGGACAGTGCGTTGACCACGGGCACGGTAGCCGTCTCGGCCATCTCGGTCAGTCGATCCTGGCCGAACGTCCGCCACACAATGGCGTCGACGTAGCGGGACAACACCTTTCCGGTGTCGGCCAGGGTTTCGTCGCGGCCCAGCTGGGTGTTGCGGCCGTCCACGACCACGGCGTGGCCACCAAGCTGGGCGATGCCGACCTCGAACGAGAACCGGGTGCGGGTCGAGTTCTTGTCGAAGATGACCGCAACACCGCACGGCCCGTCGAGCGGACGCCGGCTCAGTGGCTCGCGCTTGAGTTCGGTTGCCAACAGCAGGATTTCAGCCTGCTCTTCCGGTGAAATGTCGTCGTCGCGCAGAAAATGCCGCGGCGCAGATCGATGCTCTTCATCCAAGCGGTTCATCGCACTCATGCGGCCTCCTGTGCGGCGTCGAGGATGTCGGGCAGTGCGGTGAGGAATCCGTCGATCTGGGCGTCGGTGATCACCAGCGGCGGTGCCAGCCGGATGACGTCGGGCGCGGCCGCATTAACAAGGAAGCCCGCATCGCGGGCGGCGGACTCGACGGCCGTGCCGGACGGAGCGCTCAACAAAACGCCGAGCAGCAGGCCGCGCCCGCGGACGTGGCAGACCAGCGGATGGCGCAGTGATTCAATGCCGTTGCGCAGTGTCTTGCCCAGCACCCCGGCGCGAGCCACCAGGTCGTCTTCGGCCAACACCCGCAGCACTGCCAATGCCGCCGCGGCACAGACCGGGTTGCCGCCGAATGTGCTGCCGTGGGAGCCCGGAGTCAGTAAGTCCGCTGCCGCGCCGACTGCCAGGCACGCCCCGATCGGCAAACCGCCGCCCATCGCCTTGGCCATGGTCACCACGTCGGGGGTGATGCCGTCGTGCTGGTGCGCGAAGAAAGCGCCGGTGCGCCCCATTCCGGTCTGCACCTCGTCGAGGACCAGCAGCGCGCCGTGTTGGGCGGTGACCTCCCGAGCGCTCGCCAGATAGCCGGCGGGTGGAACTATGACGCCGCGCTCCCCCATGACCGGCTCCAGGAACACTGCCGCGGTGTCGTCGGAGACCGCGGCAGTCAGCGCGCCGGCATCGCCGTATGGCACATGGACGACCTCGCCGGGCAACGGCGCGAAGGGTTCCTGCTTGGACGGCTGGCCGGTCAGCGCCAGCGAACCCATCGTGCGACCGTGGAACGCCCCTTGTGCTGCAACGAGTTTCGTGCGACCGGTCAGCCGGGACAACTTGAAGGCGGCTTCGTTGGCCTCCGCGCCCGAGTTGCAGAAGAACACCCGTACCGGCGCGCCGGCGCCCAGCAGGTCAACCAGCGCCTCGGCCAGCGCGACACCCGGTTCGGTGGCATACAGGTTAGAGGTGTGACCCAGTGTGTTCAGCTGACGGGTGACCGCGTCGATGACGGCCGGGTGCCGGTGGCCCAGGATGTTCACCGCGATGCCGGCGAGTAAGTCGAGGTACGTCGTGCCGTCGACATCGGTGACCAGGGCACCATCACCGCTGGCCAACGCAAGCGGCGGCGTGCCGTAGTTGTCCATCATCACAGCCGACCAGCGCTGCAGCAGGGTCTGTCCCCCGTCGCTGCGCTCTACCCCCTGGGACGTCATGTCGCGACCACCTTGGTGCCGGTGCCTTCGTCTGTGAACAACTCGACGAGCACACAATGCTCGACGCGGCCGTCGATGACGTGAGCGCTGGGAACTCCGCCTGTGACGGCGCGCAGACAGGCTTCGATCTTGGGAACCATGCCCGCCTCAAGGGTCGGCAGCAGTTGTGTCAGCGCCGCCGAGCCGATCTCGCTGACCAGTGACTCCCGGTCGGGCCAGCGGGTGTAGAGGCCTTCGACGTCGGTCAGCATCAGCAGCTTCTCCGCGGCCAGCGCTTCGGCCAGCGCCGCCGCGGCGGTGTCGGCGTTGATGTTGTGCACCACACCGTCGGTGTCCGGTGCGATCGTCGAAACAACCGGAATCCGTCCTGCTGCAATGAGATCGAGCAGCGCTGCGGTGTTGACCCGGTCGACGTCGCCGACCAGCCCGATGTCGGTGGCCACCCCGTCGACGGTGACACTGCGCCGCACGGCGGTGAACAAATGCGCGTCTTCCCCGGTGATACCGACCGCGTACGGGCCATGCGCATTGATCAGGTTGACCAGTTCTCGACCGACCTGGCCGAACAGCACCATCCGCGCCACGTCGAGCACTTCCGGTGTGGTGACCCGGAATCCGCCCTTGAAGTCACCGTCGATGCCGAGCCGGGAGAGCATTGCACTGATCTGCGGGCCGCCGCCGTGCACGACGACGGGATGGATGCCGCAGTTGCGCAGGAAGACCATGTCCGCGGCGAACGCCCGCCGCAGTACGTCGTCGGTCATCGCGTTGCCACCGTACTTGACCACGACGATCTTGCCGTGCACCGCCTTGAGCCACGGCAGCGCTTCGGAAAGCACCTGCGCCTTGACTTCTCGCGAAGTGGCAACGGCCTGAGAATACTGAGAAGAAGAGCGAGTCATGAGCTGTAAGCCGAGTTCTCTTCGACGTAGGCGTGCGACAGATCGGTGGTGCGGATAGCTGCTTGCCCGCCGCCGACACCGACGTCGACGGTAACATCGATGTCGGTACCCGACAGGTCGACCTCGCGTGCGCCCGGAGCTCCTACCCCGTCCACGCATACAGGAAACCCGTTGAACGACACGGTGATCCGATCCGGATCAAGTGCCACCGGCGCCATCCCGACGGCGGCCAGCACCCTCCCCCAGTTCGGGTCTGAACCGAACAGGGCAGTCTTGACCAGGCTGTCTCGGGCGAGGATGCGGGCGGCGGTGAGAGCGTCGTCCTCGGTGGCCGCACCGGTCACTGTCACGGTCACGCGTTTGGTGACGCCCTCGGCGTCGGCTTGCAGCTGGGCGCACAGATCCTCGCATACCCGAAACACAGCATCGTCGAGATCGTATTGGCCGGGGGCGATTTCGCTGGCTCCGGACGCCAGCAGCAGTACGGTGTCGTTGGTGGAGCAGGCCCCGTCCACGTCGAGGCGATCGAATGTGCGTGCGGTAGCCCCGCGCAGCGCCTGCATAAGCGCCGCGGCGTCGGCGACAGCGTCGGTGGTGATCACGCACAGCATGGTGGCCAGCGATGGGGCCAGCATACCGGCGCCCTTGGCCATGCCGCCGACCGTCCACTTGCCGGCGTGATGCAGCGCAACCTGTTTCGGCACGGAGTCGGTGGTCATGATGGCCCGGGCGGCTTCCTCGCCGCCGGTCAGGCCGCCGGCCATCTCGTGGACGATCTCCTGCACACCGGCCAGCATCTTGTCCATCGGCAGCCGGTCGCCGATGAGCCCGGTGGAGCAGACCGCGACCTCGATGGGCGCCGTTTCGGTGCCCCAATCCGACAGCGCGGCGCCCACCGCTTCGGCGGTAGCGTGGGTGTCCTGAAAACCGCCCGGACCGGTGCAGGCGTTGGCTCCGCCGGAGTTGAGGATCACCGCCCGCAGCCGTCCGGTGGTCAGCACCTGCTGGGTCCACAGCACCGGCGCGGCCTTGACCTGGTTGCGAGTGAACACCCCGGCCGCGGCAAGATCGGGATGCTCGTTGAAGACCAGCGCAAGGTCCAGCGCGCCGGACGCCTTGATCCCGGCGGAGATTCCAGTGGCCCGGAAGCCGGCCGGGGCAGTGACGCCCTGGGTGCGCAGCAGCCGTGCGGTGTCGGTCAGTTCGGTCACGGTGCCACTCCCACCACGGA
>Ga0114921_10000277_pt1 | contig 21392 bp, 34 predicted proteins | sample BentaG_FD_87016 | JGI IMG/M metagenome (GOLD analysis project Ga0114921, IMG submission 87016) | Deep subsurface microbial communities from South Atlantic Ocean to uncover new lineages of life (NeLLi) - Benguela_00093 metaG | ecosystem: Environmental > Aquatic > Marine > Oceanic > Sediment ... | reverse complement strand
TAATTCCTTCAAGACCTGCTGCTAACATCACTGAAAAGGCTAAATATGGATTACATGCAGGATCAGGTGCTCGATATTCTATTCGAGTTGCTTGTTCCTGACCATACCTATAAACAGGAACTCTAATTAAATCAGATCTATTTCGTAAAGCTTATGAAATATAATCATTAGCTTCATATTCTGGAGTTAATCTCTTTTATGAATTTACCCATTGATTGGTTACTATTGTTATTTCAAGAGCATGTTTAAGAAGTCCTGCTATAAATCTTTTAGCTTCAATTGAAAGTTTATATTTGTCATCTGGATCAAAGAAGATGTTCCTGCCATCTTTATATAGAGACATATGTATGTGCATACCACTTCCATTTATTGCAAATACAGGTTTAGGCATAAAAGTTGCGTAAACACTATTTTGAACTGCTACTTCTTTAACTACTAATCTAGAAGTCATGGTATTATCTGCCATAGTTAAAGCCTCAGCAAACTTAAGGTCTATTTCATGTTGGCTAGGGGCTCCTTCATGATGGCTACATTCAACCTCAATCCCTAATGCCTGAAGAGAAAGTATTGTCTCTTTACGCAGGTCTGTTGCAACATCCAGAGGTGTCAAATCAAAATATCCTCCTTCATCAAGACCCTCAGGTTTGCCTTCAGAACTTTTAAAATAAAAGTATTCAAGTTCCGGTCCAACAAAGAATGTATAACCCATATCTTTTATAAATTTTAAGTTTTTCTTTAAAACCCACCTCGGATCTCCTTTGTGAGGAGATTTATCAGGTTCTAAAATATCACAGAACATTCTTGCATCAACTTTATCTTTTGTTCTCCATGGAAGGATCTGAAATGTTTGAGGATCAGGCATAGCTATCATATCACTTTCATCAATTCTGGAAAATCCATGAATTGATGAGCCGTCGAATCCTGTTCCTTCCTCTAATGATTTCTCTAATTCATTGACAGTTATAGTTACACTTTTTAGAAATCCAAGAATATCTGTAAACCATAGTCTTATAAATCTTACATCTTCCTCTTTCACCTTCTTAAGAACATATTCTTTATTTTTTATAACCATTTTCAATCTCCTAACTATTTATTATTTCTTAATTATAACTTAGTATTTTATGCTGATTATTTTCTTTATATCAATTTAGTAATTGAACCTGTTAAATTTGTTAAATCAATGTTTGATTTGAAATATTTTTTTTAAATTTGAAAAATATTTCATGAAAGGTTTTTAATATTAATTTCCTTTAGTAACATAGATATCGCCAATATCAAAATATCTGAATTTGAAATAGATAGGTAAAAAAATGAATAGAAAAATAAAATTTTTATGAATTTTCCTTTGAAAGATTTTTTCTACCTACTTTTTGATATTATGTTACTGTTATGATAACTACAAATCTCTTTTGTCCTAATAGTTACCTATTAGTTTTGTGAGACTGCTTCTTGGGGAAAGATTAGAAATGTTAATATTCCTAAGAGGCATCCGCTGATCTTTCGATTTTCCTGATAAATATTATATTTATCAGTTAATACTGTTTTACAACAGTAAACCTCCTCTTCGTCAACTGAAATTTTAAATGATATTAATTATTAAAATCTCAGTCCATGCGCTATCTCCCCTTTATCTTTCTAATAACATCACCTCCATAATTTTATTAGATCTTGAATGTTAATAATTGCTACTTATGATAATAATCAATTTTACTTATTTCAAAATATATCAGCCAATTATAGCAATGTCAAATATACTTATATATCCATTTAATTATTAGATTCTCCTTTAAAATTATTAATACAAATAAATCTTCTAGCAGAGATAATTATACTATGGTATTAAAAATTTAAAATTCAATAAGAGAGGCGAGTTCTTTTGCTATAGAATCTGCTAATTTAAAAGATGTGCTTTCAACCATTATCCTTATCACAGATTCTGTTCCTGAAGGTCTTATATAAATTCTTCCATCACTGTTAAGTTCTTTTTCAAACTCTTTAACTTTTTTCCAAAAATGCTTTGCATTAGATAATTTTAATTTATCTTTTACTTTAACATTTATTAATACTTGTGGAAATTTTTTCATTATTTTTGAAAGTTCAGAAAGTGGTTTGTTTCTATTCATTAAAACATTAAGTAATGCTAAAGATGTTAATATTCCATCTCCAGTTGTATATTTATCTATTAATATTATATGTCCTGACTGTTCACCTCCAATTGTTGCACCAGTTTTCAACATTTCTTGAAGTACAAATCTATCACCAACATCAGTGGTTAGAACTTCAATTCCTAAATTATTCATAGCTTTAATAAAACCTAAATTTGCCATTTTTGTTGTAACAAGGATATCTTTTACAAGTCTTTTCTCACTCTTTAGAAAATTTGCAATAATTGCTATTATAAATTCACCATCTAATATATTTCCTTTTTCATCAGAAACTATCATCCTATCACCATCTCCATCAAAAGCAAAGCCAATATCTGATCTGTTTTTTTTAACTATATCACTAATATTTTCAGGATGAGTGGAACCACACATGTAGTTTATATTATCACCTGATTCTTCATTATTATGAACTGATAAAGTAGCACCCAGTTTCTCATAAACTTCAGGAGCTATAAAACCTGTAACACCATTAGCACAATCTATGGCAATTTTAAAACCCTTTAAATTTAAAGGATATATTTGCATTAAAAAATCTATATAAATATTTATTGAATTTCTTCTATCACTTATTCTTCCAATATTTTTTCCCACTGGTCTTAAAGAAACTCTATTAATATTACCCATTTCCTTTTCAATTTTAATTTCAGTTCCTTCATCTAACTTAAAACCATCACTGGAGAAAAATTTAATTCCGTTATATTCAGATGGATTATGAGAAGCTGATATCATAACACCACCACTTGCAGAGACTTTTTTTATAAAGAAAGGTAATGCAGAGGAAGGAATTATCCCAAGTTTTATAACATTTACACCTGCAGAACATATTCCAGAAGTTACAGCTGCTTCAAGCATGTCTGAAGAAGGGCGGTTATCTTTCCCTATTATGATATATTCACCTAAATTGGCTAACTTCTTAGAACCTGCAAATCCTATTTTATATGCCAGTTCACATGTTAACTCTGTATTTGCTATACCTCTTACACCATCTGTTCCAAAAAGTTTCGGCAAATTCATCTTCATTTTTATCTCTTGGAATATTGAGGAGCTTTTCTTGCTTTCTTTAAGCCATACTTTTTTCTCTCCTTCATTCTTGGATCTCTGGTTAGAAGTCCTGCTCTCTTGAGTATTTGTCTGTAATCATCATTAGCTTGCAGTAATGCTCTTGCTATTCCATGAGTAATTGCACCTGATTGACCTGATACTCCTCCTCCATTCACATTTACCATGATATCAAATTGAAATTCTGTTTGGGTAAGAATTAAAGGTTTTAATATTTGCTCTTTATAAGTTCTTTGTGGAAAGAACTCATCTAAACTTCTTCCATTTATATAAAATTTTCCTTCACCAGGTATCATCCTCACCCTTGCAATAGATGTCTTTCTTCTACCTGTAGCTCTATATATTAGTTTATTCAAAATGATAATCCTCCTGTTTTTTAGATATCAATAGTTTTTACTTTCTGAGCTTGATGTGGATGTTTAGAGCCTGAATATACCTTCAATTTCTTAAGCATTTTTCTGCCTAATTTATTTTTTGGAATCATTCCCTTAACAGATTTTTTAAAAACAAACTCAGGTTTTTCCTTCATCAAGTCCTCATAAGATTTCACTTTCAACCCACCCGGATACCCCGAATGGTGATAATATTTTTTAGTAGATAGTTTTTTACCAGTTAAGACTATTTTATCAACATTTATTACTATTACATAATCGCCAACATCTAAATGTGGTACAAAAATAGCTTTATGTTTGCCCATTAGAATGCCTGAAACTTTACTGGCAAGTCTTCCTAATATCTTTCCAGTCGCATCAATAATGTACCAATCTCTTTTTATATCTTTTTCCTTTATGATTGTTGTTTTCAACCTAATTTCATCTCTCTCAATAACAATATTATACTTTTTTAAATTTAATTTTCATTAGTAGATTTGTGACATAGTTTCCTAGACATTTTACCTTCCCCCTCTCCCTTTCCCTCTCCCACCAGGGGAGAGGATAATTGGTAAATAAATTATGCTCAAATCTGATATGTCTCATGTCAAGATCTGATACTTAATTATGGGAGAAACTATGCCCAAATCTTTCAACAGTTATTCTATTTTTTAATAATTAATCTTAGTTAAATAAAGACCTTCTGCAGGAGCTGCTTTTCCTGCAAATTTCCTTTCCCCTTTTATTAATATTTGTAAAATTTCATCTGGTTCTCTCCTGCCGAGACCTACTTCTACTAATGTTCCTACAATTATTCTAACCATCTGATGAATAAATGAGTTTGCTATTATCTTTATTACTATAAAATCTTCTCTCTTTTTAATTTCAATTCTTTTTACTTCACGAGCTGTATTTTTAACCTCTAATGAATCTTTGCAAAATGCTTTAAAATCTTTTTCACCAATAAGATATTTAGAAGCTAAAATCATCAATTCAATATCAAGTTCTTTGTTAATTAAAAAATAATTTTTATTAAATGCAGATGGAAATCTCCTATTTAGAATATAATATTCATATTCTCTGCTTTTAGCATCTCTTCTTGAGTCAAAGTTCCTCTCAACTCCTACTACCTGTTTTATAACTATATCTTCTGGTAATATTGCATTCATTGATCTTTGAAGCTTATTTGTGTTTAAAATATTTTCTGTTAAAAAATTAATAACCTGTTCTTTAGCGTGAACTCCCGCATCTGTTCTACTCGCATATTTTATTTTTATTCTTTTTCCTAATATGGTACTTAAGCAATCCTCCAATCTCTTTTGTATTGTGTCCAATTTTTCTTGAATTTGAAATCCAATATATTTAGTTCCATCATATTCTAAAATTATTTTTATATTTTGCACTAAATTCTTTCTATAAATATTGAAGTTTATAAAATTAAATATCTAAATTAACTCTACAAATACCATGGGGGCAGAATCCCCATATCTCGGACCAACTTTAATTATCCTTACAAACCCTGAATCTTTATGGTGATAGCGAGGAGCTATATCATCAAAAAGTTTTCTAACTGCTTCTCTGTTATGTCTAAGTATCGCTAACACTTTACGTTTAGAATTCAGGTCATTTTTCTTACCTAAAACTATTAACTTGTCAATGAGTGCTTTTACCCTCTTTGCTTTTGCATCAGTAGTTTTAATTCTATTATGTTCTAATAAGGATATTGCCAGATTAGCAGTTATAGCTTTTTGGTGACTTGGACTACTCCCTAATCTTCTTCCTTTTTTTGGTTTAACCATACTACTAACCCTCCTTGAGTGATAACTCTCTTTCTTCTAATTTACTTTTAATTTCATCTAGTGATTTTATGCCTAAGTGCCGGATGCTTAAAAGTTGTTGTTCTGAGTAATCACAAAGAGTAGAAATATTATCAATACCTTCCTTCTTCATACAATTGTAGGCTCTTACCGATAAGTTCAGTTCCTCTATTGAAATATCCTCTTCAACCTCTGGTATCTCCTCTTCCTTTTTAAAACTTTCAAACATTACAACCTCAGTAATACCCATAAGAACTCCCATGTGATCAGAAAATATCTTTGCTGCCTGACTTAAAGCAAAATCAGGAGTTATAGAACCATCAGTCTTAATTCTTAGAGTCAATTTATCATAATTGGTTTTATAACCAACTCTAGTTAAATCAACATCATAACTGACATTAAGTACTGGAGTAAATATTGAATCTATAGGAATCAAACCAATTACTTCAGTATTTCCTTTATTTTCCTCAGCTGATACATAACCCCTTCCTCTATCCACATTGATTTCCATTTTCAACTTTCCTTTTTTATTCAAACTTGCTATATATAAGTCCTTATTTACTACTTCTACTTCACTTGGAGCAATTATATCTTTGGCATAAATCTCGCATTTTCCTTTTTTGTCTATTTTTAATGTAACAGGTTCTTCAGATGAGGATCTGAGTACCAATTTTTTAAGATTTAAAATTATTTCAGTTGTATCCTCTCTTACTCCAGGAATTGTTGAAAATTCATGAAATACACCTTCTATTTTAATAGATGTTGCTGCAGCACTAGGTATAGAGGAAATCAAAATTCTTCTTAAGACATTTCCTAAAGTATGACCATATCCTCTCTCTAAAGGTTCAATAATAAATATACCCTCAGTAGGTGTATTTTTTATAATCTTAATTTTAGGTTTTTGCATATTTAACAATTGATACTACCTCCGTTAAAAAATTAATTCAGAGAGCTATCTTGAGTATAGCTCAACAATCATTTGTTCTTTAATACTTTGATCTATATCCTTCCTTTCAGGCAAAGAAACAATATTACCTTTAAATTTTTTATGATTAACCTGAAGCCATAGTGGAATCTCTTTTTCAGATGACTGGGCTATTGATAGAGTTATTGCTTCTACTTTCCTGGACTTTTTATTAACTTCTATTTCTTGACCAACTCTAACCTGATATGAGGGAAATGTTATTTTCTTTTTATCTACCAGAATATGTCCATGATTTATAAATTGACGAGCCTGCGGTCGGGATATAGCAAACCCTAATAGATAAATTACATTATCTAAACGCCTTTCTAAAGAGATCAATAGATTTTTACCCTTTATACCCTTGGTCTTTAAAGCTTTCTTAAAATAATTTTTAAACTGCTTTTCCAAGATTCCATATATTCTTTTTACCTTCTGTTTCTCCCTGAGTTGCATCAGGTAGTTAGTTTGTTTAACTCTTACTCTTCCCCTCTCTCCAGGTGGGTAACTTTTTTTCTCAAAAGGGCATTTATCCATGTAACATTTTGACCCTTTTAAAAATAATTTTTCACCTTCTCTTCTGCAGAGTTTACAAACTGCATCAGTATATCTTGCCATATAATCCTCCTAAACTCTTCTTTTCTTCCTCTCTCTACAACCATTATGTGGAACAGGAGTCACATCTTTTATATCTAAAACTTGAAGTCCTAAAGCCTGTAGTGACCTAACAGCAGTTTCTCTCCCTGAACCAGTCCCTTTAATATAAACATCAACCTGTTTTACTCCATGTTCCTGGGCTTTCTTTGTAGCTGATTCTGTCGCTAATTGTGCAGCAAAAGGTGTTCCTTTTCTTGAACCCTTAAATCCTACTGTTCCAGAAGATGCCCATGATATTGTATTTCCTTTTAAATCAGTAAAGGTAATAATAGTATTATTAAATGTTGAGTGAATATGTACTGCACCATGAGGTATATTCTTTTTTACTTTTTTTCTTGTTTTTCTTTTTGTTCTACCTTTTTTAACCATATGGATTTCCTCTAATTATTTCTTCTTACGTTTAATTCCTACAGTCTTCCTGGGACCTTTCCTGGTCCGAGCATTAGTATGAGTTCTCTGTCCTCTCACAGGAAGACCTATTCTATGCCTGATTCCTTTATAACAACTTATTTCAATTAACCTCTTTATATTCTGTGAGACCTCTCTTCTTAAACTACCCTCTACTTTAACATTCTTATCAATATATTTTTTTATAACAGAAATCTCCTTCTCAGTTAGGTCCTTGACTTTAAGTTTTAGCTCAATTTCGGACTCATTGAGTATTTTTTTAGCTAATGACCTACCAATTCCATAAATTCTAGTTAATGCGATATCTATTTTTTTATTTTTTGGTAAATCCACACCTACTATTCTTGCCAAAGTTAATTAACCTCCTATCTAAGTTTTTTGTTTAACCCTGTCTTTGTTTATGACGAGGATTTTCACAAATAATTATAACTCTTCCTTTTCTTTTAATTATTTTGCATTTTTTACACATCTTTTTAACAGATGATCTTACTTTCATAAAAATCTCATACCCTTAAAAAATAATATTTAAATTCTTCTATCTGAATCTATAAATTATCCTTCCTCTCGTAAGATCATAAGGTGAAAGTTCTACAATAACTCTATCACCTGGAAGAATACGAATATAGTGTAGTCTGATCTTTCCAGATATATGAGCTAATACCTTATGACCACCATCTAACTCAACTCTAAACATAGCATTTGGTAAGGCTTCTAATACATTCCCTTCTACTTCTATTTTCTCCTCTTTGCCTGCTATAATAACTCTCCCTTTTAAAATTTTTCCCATTTATAATTTTTTTAAAACCTAATAATAAAGTAAACTTAAAAAATTTAAATAAAGCTAATTTCCTGGTTATATTTTTAATTGTTATTATAAATTTAAATTATCTCTTAACTATGTTAATATTAATGGCCCATTTTTAGTAATGGCTACTGTATGTTCAAAATGAGCTGAAAGTTTTCTGTCTTTAGTTACAACCGTCCACTTATCTTCCAAGACTTCTACCTCATAAGTACCCTGGTTTAACATTGGTTCTATTGCAAAAACCATACCCTCTTTTAAAATTGGCCCTTGATGAGGTAATCCATAATTTAATATTTGTGGTTCTTCGTGTAGATCGGACCCAATTCCATGACCGACAAATCTTCTTACAACAGAAAATCCATTCTTTTCAGCGGCAGTCTGAATAGCATTTGATATATCTGAAAGATGATTCCCTTCTACACATTTTTCTATTCCCTTATAAAGAGCTATTTTTGTAATATCTAATAATTTTTCTGCATCATTTGATATCTCTCCAACACCCATTGTAAAGGCAGCATCTCCAAAGTATCCATCAAACTTTACACCAACATCTACTGAAATAATATCACCTTTTTTAAGTTTCTTATTATTTGGGACTCCATGAACTACACAATCATTTATACTTGCACAGATTGTTGCTGGATAACCATTATAGCCAAGAAATGCAGGAATTGCACTTTTATTTACAATAAAATCATAAGCGAGCTTATCCAACTGAACCGTAGTTATTTCTGGTACTATATGTTTTTTTAACAACTCCTGTGTCTCTATAACTATGTCACAAGCTTTTTTAATTTTATCTATTTCAGCAGGAGATTTTATCTTTATCAAATATATCCTCCAAAATTCTTTTTATATCTTTAAAAACAACATCTAGGGAATTTTCCCCGTCTATTTCAATTACTAAATTATCTTTATAATAAGGCTTCAGTGATGATTCTGTATGTTTTCTATAAACGTTTAATCTATTTCTTACTGTTTCTATATTATCATCATCTCTTATCATCAACTCACCACTGCAGATTGGACATAGCTTTGTACACATATTCCAATTTGGTTGATAAATATTATAGTTTCTTTTGCAATTACTACAAACTCTTCTTCCCAATATACGCTTTTTTATTGTTTCCTCTGATACAATCAGATTAATAACTCTATCTATTGGTCTTCCCATCTCTTCTAATAAAGAAGTTAAAACTTTTTGTTGTGTTAGATTTCGCGGAAAACCATCCAGAATAAAACCTGATTTGCAATCTCCTTTTTCTATTCTCTTTTTTAATATTTTTATTACTAATGCATCAGGGACCAAATCACCCTTAGAGATAAAATTGCTTGCCATTTTTCCCAATGAGGATTTTTCCTCTATCTCTTCTCTTAACATATCGCCTGTTGATATATGCGGTATGGTAAAATGTTTACTAATTTTTTTAGCTTGTGTTCCCTTTCCTGATCCAGGCGGTCCAAAAATTATCAAATTCATGTTATCTTTATTTTATTAAGAATTTAATATTTTATTAAACTTAATCCTATAAAATTCTGACTTTTTAATTGACCTAATACTTTATTAAACTAAAACTCATACATGAATTAATTATTAATTTTATTTTAGAAATCCCTCATAATTTCTCATAATTAGCTGAGCTTCAAGTTGCTTCATAAATTCCAAGGCAACACCAACAGCAATTAAAATAGAAGTACCTCCAAACTGAAATGGAGCATTGAAAAAAGACCAAAAAGCTGTTGGAAGTAATGCAATTATTGCTAAAAATATTGCTCCAGGTAAATTTACTCTATTTAATATATTGCTTAAAAAGTTCACTGTAGGTTTACCAGGCCTTATTCCTGGAATAAATCCACCATATTTTCTAAAATTATCTGCAATGTCCTCTGGATTAAATGCTATAGCTGCATAAAAATAAGTAAACCCCAAAATCAATAATGCATATAGAATAAGATACCAGGGCTTCATCTCCCCTAAAGTAGGTGGACCAATAACTGTTGCAAGATTTTGAACCCAGGGAACTGGTACAAATTGCGCTATGGTAGCTGGAAAGGCCAACAGTGAGGAAGCAAAAATAACAGGTATAACTCCAGATTGGTTAACCTTTATTGGTATATATGTTCCTCTTCCACCATAAACTCTCCTTCCTCTGATCTGTTTTGCGTATTGAATTGGAACCTTTCTTTCTCCTTGCTGAATTATAATAATAAATACTATTACTGCCAATGCAATCAAAAGCACTATAGCAAGTATATGAATATCTTCTGGCCACCATTGATTCACAGATTTGAATATATAACCCGGAAACCTTGAAATGATATTAGTAAAAATAATAAGACTCATGCCATTTCCAATTCCTTTTTGAGTTATCAGTTCACCTAACCACATTATTAGAGCAGTTCCTGCAGTTAGCGTTACTGCTACCATAAACAACATAGGCCAGGTGTTACCTTTTATAAAACCTAATCCTCTAAAATAATAAAACATACTTACAGATTGAAATATAGCTAACCCAATAGTAATATATCTTGCTATTTGGTTTATTTTTCTACGACCGGCTTCTCCCTCTTTTGCAATCTGTTCCAATTTTGGAAAAATTATTTGAAGTAACTGTAGAATAATTGTTGCAGTAATATAAGGCATTATACCTAAAGAAAAGACTGCAAAATTTGACAATGCACCACCTGAAAAAAGGTCAAGCATTCCCAAAATTCCACCCTCAAAAAACTCCTCAAGTCCTTCTAATCTAACACCTGGAACTGGAATATTTGCCCCTAATCTATAAATGGCTAAAATTGTCATTGTAAAAAGTAATCTTTTTCTTAAATCAGGTATCTTAAAAGCATCTCTTAGAGCTTTAAGCATTTAGCACCTCCACCTTACCTCCTATATTTTCTATCTTTTTCTTTGCACTTCTTGAGAAAAACTGAGCTTTGACCGTCACCTTTTTCTCTAAATTTCCGTCCCCTAGAACCTTTACTGGTTTATCCAATTTTTTTATAAGTCCTTTTTTATAGAGTAATTTTGGTGTAATAACTTCATCATTTCTAAACATGTTTAAAGATTTTACATTTACTATCTGATAATCTATTCTATGAAGACTTCTATTTCCATAACCTCTTAATTTTGGAATTCTTCTAGCCAGTGGCATCTGTCCCCCTTCAAATCCAGGTTTAACTCCTGCCCCTGATCTTGCTTTCTGCCCTTTATGACCTCTTCCTGAAGTCTTTCCATGACCTGAGCCCTCCCCTCTTCCAACTCTCTTTCTTTTCTTGATTGATTTAGGAGATGATTTTAAATCGTGAATTCTCATTTAATTTTCTCCTCAAGAATTACTCATTTCTAGTTTACAATTTTTATAATTTTAACTTTCTTTTAATTCTTCCATCGGTGAAAAAAGCTGTTTTAGTTTTTTTCCTCTTATATCTGCCAGTTGAGATGGTGATTTTATTCTCCTTAGTCCATCTTCTGTTGCACCTACAACATTTTTTATATTTGAACTCCCTAAAGATTTTGTAAGAACATTCTTAACTCCGGCAAGTTCCATTATAACTCTGACTGGTCCTCCTGCTATGACACCTGTACCTGGAGCTGCTGGTTTAATTAAAATCCTGCTTGATCCATATTTACCAGTTATATGATAAGGTAATGTACCATCTCCAACTAAGGGTATTTCAAAAACTGTCTTTTTTGCATTAGAAATAGCTTTTGAAATAGCGACTGGAACCTCATTTGCTTTCCCAAATCCAATACCTACATGACCATTCTTGTCTCCCACAGCTACCAATGCAGAAAAACTAAATCTTCTTCCACCTTTTACAACCTTGGCAACTCTATTCACACTTATTACTCTTTCTTCAAATTCTACTTCTTGTTCTTGATTTTTTGTTGATACCTCTTGTTCTTTATTTCCTATCAATATTTACCTCCTATAAGTTCAGAAAGAAAGTCCAGTTTCTCTGGTACCATTAGCCAAAGCCTTTACTCTACCATGAAATTTGTATCCACCTCTATCAAATACAACTTCTTTAATACCTTTCCTTTTAGCTTTTTTCCCAAGCTCTTTACCTACTAAGTAAGCAGTTTCTAATTTATTTTTTCCCTCTTTTCCTTTAAGTTTTGGAGAAGAGTAACTTAACAAAGTAAGACCTTTTATGTCATCTATTAGTTGAGCATAAATATTTTTATTACTTCTAAAAACATTTAATCTTGGTCTTTTTTCAGTACCAAAAACTTTAGCTCTGACTCTCTTATGCCTTCTTTTCCTATCTAACACTTTTTTTAACTTTGCCAAAATAATTGCTCCATATAATTTATAAATTAATATTTCATATTTTATTAAAATTCAGTTGAAATCCCTGCCTTTCCAACCTTTTTTCTAACCTTTTCACCCTTATATCTTATTCCTTTTCCCTTATAAGGTTCTGGAGGCTTCTTTGATCTTATCTTTGCTGCTACTTCCCCTACTAATTGCTTATCAATACCTTTCACTATTATTGTTGTTGGATTAGGTAATTCTATCTCAATGCCCAGTGGATCCTCCATTACAATTTGGTGTGAATATCCCAGAGATAGTTCTAAATTTTTCCCTTTTTTGGATGCTTTATATCCAACTCCTATTATCTCAAGAGTTTTTGTATATCCTTTAGTCACTCCTTTAATCATATTTGATATTAATGTCCGATATAAACCGTGAAGTGATTTATGATATCTGGAATCGGATTGTCTTCTTATAAGAATTCTATCTTCTGATAAATCAACTTCAATCCCTGGTTTCAGTTTTTGTCTTAATTCCCCCTTTGGACCAGTCACAATAATTTCATCTTCTTTAATTTTTACTTTAATGTTCTCTTTTAGAGAAATTGGCATTTTACCAACTCGAGACAAATTAACTCACCTTCACTTTTTAATTCTTATTAAAGATTTGTAGCATTGTTTCAAAGTCATTTTGAATTCCCCCTCTCCCTTTCCCTCTCCCACAAGGGGAGCGGATAATTGGTAAAGAAACTATACCCAAATCTTTCTATATTTATTTTTTTAATTAGAATTTAATATCTTATTGGATTTAATGAGATTCACTTCCCCTTCATTATATTCAGGGTCGAGTGAATGCTTTAGTCACTAAAGTTTACACTTGTCCATTCGCTTCGCTCAGAGCTTGCCCGGAAAGGAGATCCTTCGCTAATGCTCAGGACAAGCTTAGCGAAGTGCTCCTTCAGACTAGTTCCTTCGATTATCTCAGGACAAGCCTTGAACAGAGTGAAGGAATGACATAAAATTTAATTCTCCTTTATTTTAGTTTTATATGTTACCAAACGTAACAGATTACTTCTCCCCCAACTCCTAATTTCCTTGCATTCATACCTGTTATAATCCCTTTAGAAGTTGAAATAATAGAAATTCCTAAACCACCTAAAACCCTTGGTATTTCATCTTTTTTTGCATATACTCTAAGTCCTGGTTTGCTAATACGTCTTATACCAGTTAATGCTTTCTCTTTATTTGGACCATATTTTAAATATATCTTTATTCTATCCTGTACTGGATTTCTCTCAATCTTATAATCTTTTATATATCCCTCCTCCAGAAGAATTTTAATTATTTCTAATCTCATTTTTGAGGAAAGTACTTCGGTTACTAAATGATTTGCAGAATGAGCATTCCTTATCTTAGTTAATAAATCGCCAATAGTATCTGAAACAGTCATCTTATTCCCCCCTTAACTTACCAACTGGCTTTTTTTAATCCTGGAATTTGTCCTTTATGAGCCAATTCTCTAAGACAAATTCTACATAAACCAAACTTCCTGAAATATCCTCTTGATCTTCCACATCTATTACAACGATAATATTCCCTCACTTTGAATTTTTGTGTTCTCTTTGCTTTTTCAATCAAAGATTTTTTTGCCAATATAACCTCCTAAAATTAAGCCTGTCTTTCTTCCCGAAAAGGCATTCCTAAATATTTTAAAAGCGAGAAACCTTCCTCATTATTATTAGTTGTAGTTACAATTGTTATATCCATTCCCCTTGTATGGTCTACACTTTCAACATCAACTTCAGGAAAAACAAGCTGCTCATTAATTCCAATAGTTAAATTTCCTTTTCCATCCATTGATTTATAAGAAATTCCTCTAAAATCTCTGGTTCTTGGTAGAGCAATAGATAAAAACCTATCCAGAAACTCACACATTCTATTGCGTCTTAATGTAACTTTGCAGCCGATTTTCATACCAGCTCTCAGCTTGAAACCTGCAATTGATTTCTTTGCTTTTGTAACTATTGGTATTTGACCTGTTATAGCTTTTATATTTTTAATAGCTCCTTCCAACTCATCAGGGTTTTGTACTGCAGAGCCAACACCCATATTGATAATTATTTTCTCAAGTTTAGGAACCTGCATTTTATTTTTATATGAGAACTGTTTCATCATCTTTGGTATTACTTCTTTTTCAAATTTTTCTTTTATTCTTGGTCTATACATCAATTTCTCCTATTAAATCAGTAATATTAAAATATCTTAAGGAATTTGAGCTCCGCATCTCTTACAAATTCTAACTTTCTCATTATTACTAAGAATCTGCATTTTTACCCTAGTTGCTTTTTCGCAGGAAGGACATACTAACATCACATTACTTACATGAATTGATCCTTCCATCTCAATAATTCCACCTGGTTCTTGTTCGCTCTTTTGTCGTGTGTGTCTTTTTATAATACTCTTCCCTTCTACAAAAACTCTTTTCTTTTCTCTATCTATCCTTAGAATCTTCCCAATTCTTCTTTTAAAGGGTTTACTTGAATCTTTACCTTTTAATACAATAACTGTATCTCCCTTTTTTATCCTTAATTTTGTCAATTTTTCCTCCTAAATAACTTCTGGAGATAAAGATACTATTTTCATATATTTTTTATCCCTTAACTCCTTCGCAACTGGACCAAATATTCTAGTTCCTCTTGGATTATTTTGGTTATCTATTATAACAGCAGCATTTTCATCAAATTTTATATATGTACCATCTTTTCTACGATAGTTTTTTTTAGTCCTTACTACTACTGCTTTAACAACCTCACTTTTTTTTACAACACCATCTGGTGATGCTGACTTTACAGTAGCAATTATTACATCACCAATTCGAGCATATCTCCTTCCAGATCCACCCAATACTCTAATACACATTATTTCTTTAGCACCGGTATTATCTGCCACCTTCAGTCTACTAACTGATTGTATCATTTTTAATAACCTTTCTTATCTTACTTGACTATTTTAAGAATATTCCACCTCTTTGTTTTACTAAGTGGTCTAGTTTCTATAATAGATACAAAATCTCCAACTTTGCATCTACCTTCTTCATCATGTACTTTATATTTCTTCACTCTTCTCAAAGTTTTTTTATAAACAGGGTGACGGAATCTTGTTGTTACTTCAACAACAACAGTTTTTTCCATTTTATTGCTTATAACTTTACCTAATTTCACTTTCCTTCTACTTCTCATCAATTTCCTCTCTTTGCTTCTCGTATTCCACAGTTAAAATCCTTGCTATTTCCTTCTTTATTTCTTTTATTTTTGCTGTGTTTTCAAGTTGGCCAACTGCCAATTGAAATCTAAGATTAAAGAGATTCTGTTTAGCCTCTACTAATTTCTTATTTAGCTGTTCAAAAGTCAACTCTCTTAGCTGACCTGCTTTCAAATTACTCGCCTCCTCTTTTACTGAGTGATACAAATTTACATTTTATAGGGAGTTTATGAGAAGCTTTTCTCATTGCCTCTTTTGCAACTTCCTCAGAAACACCTGAGAGTTCAAACATAATACGACCCTTTTTTACAACTGCTACCCATTTATCAGTAGCACCCTTTCCGCTTCCCATTCCGGTTTCAGCTGGCTTTTTAGAAACTGGTTTATGAGGAAATATATTTATCCAAATCTTTCCTCCCCTTTTTACAGATCGTGTAATTGAAATTCTTGCAGCCTCTATCTGTCTGCTTGTTATCCAGGATGACTCAAGTGCTTGAAGTCCGTACTCGCCAAAGGACAATTTTGATCCTCTAATTGAAATCCCTTTTAACCTTCCTCTAAATTCTTTTCTATGTTTTACCCTTTTTGGAAGTAACATTTTTTCTCCTATAATGCCTTACTCATTTGTTCAATGAATATTTAGTTTCAAATTAAACTAAATTTAAAAATTCTATATATTCTTATTATTTTTGTGATTCCTTTTTTAACTCAGCTTGTTCACTTGAAGATACAACTGATTCCTCTTTTGAAGTAGATTCTCCTCTATTTATCCATACCTTTACACCAATAACTCCAAATTTTGTATTTGCATCCATTTGTCCATAATCAATATCTGCTTTCAGAGTATGCAGGGGTATTCTTCCTTCTTTAAACCATACCGTTCTCGCCATCTCTGCCCCACCTAATCTACCTGAACATGAAATTTTTATTCCTTTTGCTCCCACTCTCATTGTTAAAAAAATTGATTTTTTCATTGCTCTTTTATAAGAAACCTGCCCCTCTATCTGTTGTGCTACACCCTCAGCAACTAAACGTGCATCCAATTCAGGTTTTTTTACTTCAATTATATTTATAGAGATCTGGTGATCAGTTATTTTTTCCATGGATGACTTTAAAACATTTATATTTGTACCCTTTCTTCCAATTACTATACCTGGGCGTGCTGTATAAATATTTATTGTCATTATTCCCGCTGTTCTTTCAATTACAATTCTTGAAACAGCAGCATTAGGTAACTGACTCATTAAGACTTCTCTTATCTTTATATCTTCACATAGAAACTTACTGTATTCCTTGGTTGCAAACCAATGAGTATCCCAATTTCTATAAATTCCTGTCCTGAACCCCACAGGATTTACCTTTTGTCCCAAATTAACTCTCCTCTCTTTGAGAAACATAAATAGTAATATGGCTTGTTCTCTTTCTAATTCTATCTGTCCTACCTCTTGCCCTTGGTTTCCACCTCTTTAAGGTTGGACCCGGATCAACATATATTTTGGATATATATAAATCCTCTTCTTTCAATCCGTGATTTTTAACAGCATTTGCAATAGCACTTATTAATACTTTTTTAACTATTATTGCTGACTTTTTTGGAGTAAAATTCAGAACTGTTTTAGCTTTAATAACATCCATTCCTCTTATCATATCAACAACCAATCTAGCCTTTCGCGGACTTACTCTAATGTATCTTAATACAGCTTTCGCCTCCAAATTATCCTCCTGTATTTTTTCTTCTCTTTATTTTAATGATGTTGATCTTTCTGCACGACTACCATGCAATCTAAAGGTCCTTGTAGGAGCAAATTCACCTAATTTATGTCCAACCATGTTCTCAGTTATAAAAACAGGAACATGTTTCTTACCGTTATATACGGCAATTGTATGTCCAACCATTTCCGGAATTATTGTACAAGCTCTTGACCAGGTTTTTATCATTTTCTTTTCCTTCTTTGAGTTCAATTCAAGAATTTTCTTATAAAGTTTCTGGTCAATATAAGGACCTTTCTTTAAAGATCTAGACAATTTTCCTCCTTATTTCCTCTTTTTAATTATCATCTTATTTGATCTTTTTCTCTTTTTCCTTGTTTTATATCCAATTGCCTTTACTCCAGTAGGAGATGTAGGAGGTCTTCCTGCTTTTCCTCTTCCTTCACCCCCGCCAAGAGGGTGGTCTACTGGATTCATTACTATCCCTCTTGTAGCTGGTCTAATACCTAACCATCTACTCCTTCCAGCTTTACCTTTTGACATAATTTCATGCTCGATATTGCCAACTTGACCAATCGTTGCTCTGCAATTTAAATTAATGAGTCTTATTTCACCTGATGGGAGCTTTACATGTCCATAAATACCCTCCTTAGCAACTAACTGAGCACTTGAGCCTGCTGATCTAGCTAATTGACCTCCTTTACCTTGTTGCATTTCTATGTTATGCACAAATGTCCCAATAGGAATCTTTCTTAATGGAAGAGTGTTTCCAGTTTTGATATCAATGTCATTTCCAGAAATTACAGTATCTCCTACTTTTAAATCACGGGGTGCTAATATATAACTTTTTTCTCCATCTTTATAAACAATCAGAGCAATATTACATGACCTATTAGGATCATACTCAATTGTTCCCACTTTAGCTGGAATATTGTCTTTAATTCTTTTAAAATCTATAATTCTATATTTTCTTTTATGTCCCCCTCCCCTATGACGAACTGTGATTCTACCTGAAACATTCCTTCCTGCTTTTTTCTTAATAGGCCTTGTTAGTGATTTCTCAGGTTTTTTTCTGGTTATATCAGAGTAATCAACTCCCACTAAAAATCGTCTACCTGGGCTTGTGGGTTTATATTTTTTGACTGGCAAATTATCTCCTCTTATTTAATAAACAGATTTGTGGTATACTTTCGCAGGCATTTTCAGCCAAGAAAGTATACCCAAAGCTTAAAATATTTAAAAATAAAATTAATATTTTTTTAACTGGCAAATTATCCCCTCTTATATATTCTTATTTTTGATAACTATTTATTATTATGATAAATTTATTTTTATAGAAGCTTTAAGATATACTTTCGCAGACATTTTCAGTCAAAAAAGTATACCTAAAGTTTCTTTTATTTGCCTTCAAATATCTGTATACTATCACCTGGTTTTAAAGTAACAATTGCTTTCTTATATCCAGGTTTAAAGCCCATTGAAGCTCCTAATTTTCTTGGCTTTGGAGCCATTTTAACTGTATTAACCGAAATAACCTTAACATTAAAAATCTTTTCAATTGCAGCCTTTATCTCAGTCTTTTTTGATTTAGGGTGAACTATAAATGTATATCTATTTTGTTCAACCAATGAATAACTTTTTTCAGATATAATTGGTTTAATTATTACATCTCTTGCGCTTTTCATTTTCCATATACCTCCACTGTTTCTTCCAGCGACTTTTTAGTAAATATTAATCTCTCTGCATTTAATATATTATAAACATTTAGTCTATCTACTCCAACAACATTGACTGCTTGAATATTCCTAAAAGACTTTTCAATTATATCTTTATTACTTTCTAAAATAATTAGTGTTTTCTGCTTTTCTCCTAAGGATTTTAGAAATTTACAAGCTTTCTTTGTACTTGGTTTTTTAAAATTAAGATCTTCAACAACTAAAATATTCTTATTTTTTGCCTTTTTATACAGAGCTAATTTTCTTGCTTCAAACTTAATCTTCTTGGGTAACTTCATTGAGTAATCTCTTGGTTTTGGTCCAAATGTAACTCCTCCACCTCTCCATATTGGTGATCTTATACTTCCTGCTCTGGCTCTTCCAGTACCTTTTTGGCGCCATGGTTTTCTCCCACCACCTCTAACTTCAGCTCGAGTTTTAGTTGATGCAGTTCCCAGTCTTCTATCTGCAAGGTATTTTTTAACGACTCGATGCAAAATATTCGGATCGCTTTTTGAAAAAAATAACTTTTTATTTAAGGTGATTGTTGATATTTTATTACCATCAATATTTACTACATCTGCTTTGAGTGTCATTTATTTTCCTCTCCTTTTTCCCATACCCTGTATTAATACCAATCTTCCTTTAGTACCTGGTATAGCCCCTTTTATAAGTAGTAAATTTGAATCAGAATCTACTTCAGCTACTTCTAACCCTAATACTGTTACATTCTTATAACCATGACGACCAGGCATCTTCTTACCTTTGAAAACCCTGGAAGGATAACTACTTGCTCCTGTTGAACCTAAAGCTCTATGATATTGTGACCCGTGTGAAGCTGGTTGTCCACTAAATCCATATCTCTTCATAACACCCGTAAAACCTTTACCTTTTGACCTGCTTGTTACCTTAACTATATCTCCCTTCTCAAATACAGAAACATCTATAGTATCACCAACTTTAAAATTCTTGGGTTCATCAACTCTTACTTCCAATAAGTTCTTTTTAGGTTCTATCTCTTTTTTCTTAAAATGCTGATCCATTGGTTTGTTTACCTTACTAGGTTTGATATCTTCATATCCAATTTGGATTGCATTATATCCATCTATTTCATTTGTTTTCACCTGAGTGATAATGCAAGGTCCTGCATCTATTGCTGTTACTGCAAAAGACCTTCCCTGTTCATCATATATACTTGTCATTCCTAATTTTCTTCCAATAATAGATTTAATCACATTTACCTCAGTTCAAATATTTTATATATCTAAATTCCCATTCAAATTAAATATCTAAAATTGAACTTACTTAAAGATTTCTAACATCGCATTAAGTAAATATAAGTTTAGAGACTATATTCAAATCTTTTAATACTTGTTCCTTAACTAAAATTTAATATTTTGTTAAATATAATTTCTATCGATAGATTTGTAGTATGGTTTCAAAGACATTTTGATTTCCCCCTCTCCCACCAGGGGAACGGATAAATAGTCAAGAAACTATATCCAAATCATTCAATACTTCTATAGTTTTATTTCAATATCAACTCCAGCCGGAAGACTTAGCCTCATAAGAGAATCAACGGTCTTAGGTGTTGGATCATATATATCTATTAGTCTCTTATGAGTTTTTATCTCAAAGTGCTCCCGTGAATCCTTATCTATATGAGGCGATCTAATCACACAAAAAAGACTTCTTTTTGTTGGAAGTGGAATAGGTCCTGATACCTTTGCTCCAGACTCAAGAGCAGTTTCCACAATCTTTTTTGCAGATCGATCTATAATCTGATGGTCAAACGCTTTCAAGGAAATACGTATTTTCTGACCAGTTTTAACCAACAATACCTCCCTATCAATTTATATGACACTTAAATTTTATTTCTATTAAAAACTTTGTAAAATATTTTTAAATACATATTGATATGTAGGGCAACCCTTTAGGGTTGCTTATTCTTACAATAGTAGAACTCTTTATATGCAAGGTTAAAGCCTTGCCATACTTTTTTTATTAGATTTGTGGCATGGTTTCGAAGACATTTTCAGTCGAGAAACTATGCCCAGAGCTTTTAATAGTTATTTAATTTTAATTACTTAATTATCTCTGTTGCACTACCAGCTCCAACAGTATGACCACCTTCCCTTATAGCAAATCTTAAGCCTTTCTCCATTGCTATTGGCTGAATAAGTTCAATTATTAATTCAACATTAT
>Ga0114921_10000275_pt1 | contig 21496 bp, 14 predicted proteins | sample BentaG_FD_87016 | JGI IMG/M metagenome (GOLD analysis project Ga0114921, IMG submission 87016) | Deep subsurface microbial communities from South Atlantic Ocean to uncover new lineages of life (NeLLi) - Benguela_00093 metaG | ecosystem: Environmental > Aquatic > Marine > Oceanic > Sediment ... | reverse complement strand
CTCAACAGAAACGAGGATGACTATACAGCCCGCTATTACAGAGCTCTTTCCAAGATAAGGTTAGGAATTGGGCAGCACCCAGAGGAAGATCTTTATATGGTCTCGAGAAGAGCTGCTTACCGGCATGTTGCTCCTTATGTGCTTGCAGGTCTAGAAATAGGGAAAGAGGATTATAAAAAAGCAGGGGAAATGTTGAAAAAAGTACTAAGAAACAATCCTGTAGACTCGAAAGCAAGGGTTATGCTAGCAGCTGTAAAAAGACATCTCGGCAAAAAAACAGAGGCAGAAAAACTCATAGAAGCAGTGTTGAAAGAGAACCCGATTGACCCCCTTGCCTTGATAGAGAAATGGTTTATCTCAGGAGAGAGCGAACTTGAAATTCTGAAGTCTGATCCAGAATATTATCTTGAAGTGGCTGCTGACTATTCAGAAATGAACCTCAATAAGGATGCCCTTCGCTCCCTTGAGATTTATCTAGAAAACATTAAGGGAAGAGAGTATCCAATCCTTTACTATTATCTCGGATACTTCAAGGACAGACTTGGCTGTAAGGAAAAAGCTGATAAATACTTCAAAAAAGCAGCCGCCTGCAGTCCGCATTTCGTCTTCCCCTTCAGAGTTGAAACAGAGAATGTGCTGAAACTTGCTTTAAAATATAATCCCTCTGATTGGAAGGCCCATTATTTTCTCGGGAATCTTCTTACGGCTAAACTCAGATGGGAAGAAGGATTTGAGTGCTTTAAAAAAGCAGCAGAATTTTCTCCTGAATTTTCAGTGCTCTACAGAAACCTCGGAGAGATTTACAGGAAGAAACTGAAAGATTATGAAAAAGCTGAAAAGATGTATGGGAAGGCCGTATCCTTTTCTCCTGATGATTACCGTCTTTATGTAACCCTCGACGAACTCTACGCCATTAACAAGAAGCACTCTGAAAGGGAGAAACTTTATAGACGTGCTCCTCAAAAGGTAAAAAAGAACTTCAATTACGTGCTTAAAAGGGCGCAGTATTATGTGGATACAGAGCAATACAGCGAAGCCCTGGAGATTTTACAAACTCATACCTTCCTTCCCTGGGAAGGGTGGACAAGCGCAAGGCAGGTATTTGTGCTTGCCCGCTTGAAAAGAGCTTATTTTTATATGGCCAAAGGAAAGTACAGAAAGGCCATAAAAGATCTTTTCGAAGCTATGGAATATCCAGAGAATCTTGGAACAGGAAGGCCTGCCAATCCTGTATTTGCCAGAGAGTATTACTTTATTGGGTTGTGCCATGAGAAGATGGGAGATAAAGAAAATGCCGAGAAATACTTCAAAAAGGCTGGGAAGGAGAGAGCAGGAATTCCCTCTGAACAGGTATATTATAAGGCTCTTGCCTTGAGAAAACTTGAGAGAGAGAAAGAGGCTGAAGAGCTTTTCAATAAAATGAAGACAAAAAGTAAAAGCCTGATTGAGCGAAGTTGGAGGAAAAGACCACAATACTATCTGTGGGCTTCAATGGCTTGTTATGCTCTCGGAGATAAGAGCAAAGCAAAGGAATACCTGAAGAAAGTCATTGAAAGAGACCCCTCATCCAGATGGGCAGCCTTGTTTGCTTCTGAGACTGGACTTTTGGAATAGCCATACGATCTTTTCTATAAGGAAGATAAAGGTTATAGCAATACTTCAAATCTTCCTTCTAAACCTGAGACAGAACTTCCACGTTTTTTTTCCTCTAAAACGCTGACAACATTCTTGGCATTTCCTCTGGCAGACCAGGTACCCAGAGAATTTCTTTTATCATCAGCCAAAGGTCCGATAATGGAGTAATGCCCCTTATTCCCCCAGGCGGGCATTAGGATGAGATAAGCTGTACTTTGAGTTAGGATGCAGGCTGAATATTTTTCTGGTCGAGGTTCATGATTTGACAATATTGTTAATTATTTCATTTTAATAATATCTATAATATCAATAAATTTTTTCATAATTATTGACATTAATCATTTGCTGTGATACGGAATCAAGTGTTGTTCGGCTGTTGAAATTAAGTAAAACGTGAAGATAATTGTAGTAAACTAAAAAAGGAAATTTCTATCTTCAATACGGATTGGTACATGTGCCTGAATATTCAAGAAAGGGGTGATATTGCTGATTAAAAAAATAAATATAAGTTTATGGTTTTAGGTTCTAAATTTAAAAAGGAGGAGAGCTTAGATGAGCTGTAAATTTAAGATTCTTTCTTTAACCTTGGTCACATTATTTATCGTGTTCGGCGGTCATGAGCTTCAGTCCATTAATTGGAGCAGTTACATCATGGTAAGTGGTATGGGGTCCGTTGGTGAAGGTGCGGGTATTGCCTTTTACAACCTGGACACAAATCCTCGCCAGGAGATGATACTCATGGCCTACGACGCCCCGAGTGGAGCAAACAACTTCCGTTATAGAATTGGCTGGAATGTAGGAACCAATGGACGGGCCGTTTCCTGGAGCAGCTACATTGTAGTAGGCGGCGTTGGCCACGTAGGTGAAGGGGCGGGTGTAGCTTTTACCAACCTGGACAGTAACTCACGGCCAGAGATGATCCTCATGGCCTATGATGCTCCCGGCGGAGCAAACAACTTCCGTTACAGAATTGGCTGGAATGTGAAAACCAATGGCCATGCCACTTCCTGGAGCAGCTACATCATAGTAGGGGGTGTTGGGAATTTAGGTGAAGGCGCAGGTCTTACCTTTACCAACCTGGATAGCAATTCCAGACCTGAGATGGTAATCATGGCTTACGACGCTCCTGGAGGAGCAAACAACTTCCGTTACAGAATTGGATGGAATATGAAAACTAACGGCTACGCCACTTCCTGGAGCAGTTATGTCATGGTAGGTGGTGTTGGGGACTTAGGAGAAGGCGCAGGTGTTGCTTTGGCCAACATTGACAGCAATCCCCGGCCAGAGATGATCCTCATGGCCTATGATGCTCCTGGGGGAGCAAACAATTTCCGTTACAGAGTGGGCTGGAATGTAAGAATGAATGGCTATGCCACTTCCTGGAGCAATTACACTATGATAGGTGGTGTTGGGGATTTGGGTGAAGGAGCGGACCTTGCCCTTGTAAACCTGGACAGCAACTCCAAGCCAGAGATGATCCTCATGGCCTATGATGCTCCGAGTGGAGCAAACAACTTCCGTTACAGGATTGGCTGGAATTTCGATTCCTTTGAGATCTCTCGAGAAGATAATGATCATCAGTTCGTAGGCTATGTCTCCAACGAAGAAAGCCGTTTTGTCGACTATGTCTGGGGATTTGTTGACGAGTTCAAGAACACTTGGACCAATTCCCAATACTATTGGGGGCAATGTCGATTCCTTGGAACCGGTCATCTCAGCTTTGCAGATAGTGCAGACCTGGCTTATATTGCTGGGCATGGGAGCCCGTCTTATATTGTCATGAGTTCTGGACAAGGATGTTCCTTGTCTAACAAAGCTTGGGGAAGCTATTCAACCTCTGGCCGCACAGGTGATCTTGAATACATTGTCTTTCACAGCTGTCAGGTTCTCAAGATGGACTCTGGATGGCGCGGCAGATGGCGTCGTTACTACTCGACCCGAAATCAGCCACGCCCTTTCTCTGGTCTTCATATTGCCATGGGTTTTAGAACCAACCACTATAATGGAGCAGGAGCTGGGTCGTGGGCGGCTGACGAATTCGCTGAGAATCTAGAAGACGGATTTAATGTTCGTTATGCCTGGTATGAGGCTGCAGAAGATGCTCGCTGGCTGGCGGGCTGGACAGGCAATAAGCCAGCCATCTTTTACATCAGACCTCATAAGTATGAAACAATTGGGGGGCACAACAGCCAGGATTATAGGTACGGAGATTCGCAGTACCTGTTGGACGCCTATTACATGAAATAACAAAAAAAAGGAGGATGGATATGAAATATATATATGTTATTATCGCTTGTTTGGCAATTGGCTTGGTTGTGATACCAGCGACTGGTGATGAAGTTATCATTCCCAGTAACATTCAGCAGAAGATAAACACTGAAACGGCTAAAGTGAAGGTGAGAGTTCCACTCAATAAGCCCTTTATTGATCAGAATAAACAGCTTTTTCGTACCTGGGTATCAGGTTCGATTGACCTGACCAAGGCGACAAAACGGGTTAGTAGACGCTTTAATCGAACCACCTTTGGGCAGAAAGTCACGAGAATCAAACCCCGCCTTCTGACTGAGCGGTTGAAGCTTATTTCCAGGACTGAAACGCCCACTGGAGGAGCAGTGTCTCCAGTGGCCCAGCCAAGGGCCAAAGTCAGTGCCCAACCTCAGGCAAAAGCCAAGGTGCGTTATACCTCGGGTTTACAATTGGAAAAGGTAAAAGCTCTGCAGTTAAAAACACCAATGCAGATAATCTATCGCGAAGGACCAATGTATTTTAGATTTCAAAAGTTGCGAGAGGTCAGAGCTGAAGCTCCATTGCAGAAGTCAGTGGCAGTCCAATTGGGAAAGAATTTTCTATTGAATAACAGCTTCATAAGAGAAACTAATAAGGATAAGATCGGTGCAGTTTATGTGCAGGAGAGGCGGATCAATGAAGAAAGAGGGGAGCGTCAGCAACCGGTTGATTATTTGGTTCAACAAGACCTAGTTTTTGAGAGGCATTATGAAGGAAAGCCTGTGTTAAACTCCAAAGCTGTCATAGGCATCTTTCCGGGTACCAAAGAGATCGTTCTTTTTAAACATTTCAATTGGACTCCCCTGGAAGAGCAAAAAATACAAAAGATCAGCCCCCAGATGCTGAGGAGTGTCAGTTCAGCAACAGGTTCAGAAATCGCAAACCGTCTGCAACAGAAGATTAGAAAGTATAGTGGTAAATTTACCAGAGCTGAGGTCAAGCAGGTCATACCCGCCTGGTTCCAGACAGAAGAAAGCCTTATCCCAGTACTCGCTTTTGAAATCTTTATTGAATATCCCAGCCCAAAGGGTCCATGGAGTCGGACCTATCTGGAAGTTATCAATCTGGCTGGGAGTGATGATATCTTTTTCAAGGAACGGAAGGCCGTACAGAGACCACGAGAGATCCGTTGAGCATTAAATATTCCTGAGTTAAGCCTTCAGGAGACTGGAGTCTTTTGTAAGCCTGGGCTTATTAGCGCCCATATTCAAAACAAAGCAAGGCTCAAATTAGAAGGTTCCCTTTTTGGGGTTGAAAATTTATCGCTTTTCGGTGAGGATCTGGAGTATTTCCAACTCATCAGCATCGAACCAGATTTGATAACAGCAAAAGCATTTATCCACAGGAATAACATACTGGTAGGTGTATGGTCTGGGGAGCATTTTTGCTCCACAATTCGGGCAAAAAGTATTGGGAGATTTTTCTGGATTTATTTTCCTTGTTCGAATCGGATTAAGCATAAATCTCTCTTTAAATTCCTTGGCTTTCTTTTCCAAATGCTCGGAAAATGCAACTTCTCTTCGGGCAATAATACGCTCCATGACGCCAGAATTGACAAGTTTTCCTCGACATCGTTGACAAACCTTTATAGCCACACCTTCGTAAAAACTGTCGCTTAAAGGGATATGACAGCGGGGACATCGATTCTTCTTCGAAGCACTTATCGGTTTTTTTCTCCATAGATTGCGGAGAGCGTTACGAATTTGAGGGAATTCTCTAGCATGGGCTTCAACGCCTTCTTGGAGATTTTTTATCCATATCATGGGAGTGAAAAAGCGGAGGAAAAGGAGTTCTTCAATCGAAAAGGGACCCCGCCAATTTCCTTTGGGATCTCGGACAGACCAAACCTTTACCTCCTGCCGGGAGAGTTCTTCTGCTTTCTGGGTGGGGAGAGGTCTTCCTTGCCTGACTTCTTCACGAGAAAGCAGAATTCTTCGGGCTTTTTCTCGATTCCTCTGGATTTCCCACACTTCTTCAATTATTTTGGCTGGTTTTATTTTTATCATCTCAGCGAGGAGTATAATCCGTTTCATGAGAGGGGGGTGAGAGTTGAAGAGCCTGTTGAAAAATCCATTGTTATTCCCTTTTGATTCAGGAGGGACGATGAACAGCGGGCTGTAGGTCAGGTTAAAATCTCCAACAAAAGAATTTTTCAAATGCGCTTTGTAAATTGACCGGGCAAGCGCCCTAGGATTCCGACACAACTCCACGGCTGCCGCATCAGCAAGAATTTCTCTTTCTCTACTTATGAGAGTGCTTATCAAGTGCATGATTATCGACGATAAAGTAACAGCAAGATACACCAAGGGTATCCCGGCTCCTCGGCCCACAGTCTGGTGAATCCTGCCTTGCAGATGTCTATCTGGCTCTAAAGCTTGCCTTAATCTTTCGAAGAAATTAGTAAGAGAGCAGACTAAAGTGATATAAAAAGTATCTCCTCGAATAATGTGGGCCAGCTCATGAGCTATAACAGCTTGAAGTTCGTCTCTCGTACATTCAGCCAGCAAACCTTCTGTGACGATAACACTCGGAGTATTATCAGCTTCGATTAAGGCCATGGAATTGATGGCGAACTCGGGAATGATGTAAGGAGTCACTTTAGGCAATCCGCTCGCAATCCTTATCTCATCCACAGTGTTAGCGAATTGTTTATGGTAGCGGTCAGATAGGTCAGGGGGGCGCACTCTCAGTCGTTTTTTGATGAATTTCGCTCCAAATTTTCTTGCATCGAAGAAATGAAAAGAGGCAATAATTATGGCAACGGCTGAGTTAATCACAAGGAGTTTCATCAAAAGGTTTTGTGAAAGAAACGTTTCTCTGGCCAGAAAGAAGCCAAAGCTTATCCATAATACGGCGAGAACAAGTCCAATGGCAAAGAAATAGAAGACAATCAAAATTGAGAACAGAAAGAGGCTTTTTCTCCATTGCTGGCGCTGGATATCATAAAAATCGCGTGAGAAATTTTTTACCATGATGAATACCGTGAAGTTCCGGGCAATCTTAAGTTTTTATCCGAATCTATGGTATAAAAAAAGATTCCGAACTGCAACAACAAACAGTTCTATCCTTTCCTCGCTTTTAGTGAATTGATTTCAGATTTTTCCTGTGTTATAAGCTTTTTACTTGGAAACATATTGGAGTGAAAATAAAAAAATTCCTTCTTCTTAAGATTGCGAATTTTTCGGTCGGCTGGCGATGTTTCCGTAAGAAGTAAAAAAAGGAGGTCTTTAAATGTCTCGAAAAATAAATTCAAAGATTACCATGGTGCTGATTCTATTTTTAAGTATTATTTTAGCGAGCCTCGCCAAAGATGCCGAGCAGAAAAGACCCCTGACTTTTCAAGATGTTATGAAATTTAAGTCAATCCGCAACCCTGTCATTTCAGAAGATGGATTATGGATAGCCTGTGGTGCTCAGCCGGACAGGGGAGATGGGGAAGTAAAAATCTATGGCGTAAAAGATGGGAAGGTTTTTACAGTTGAGCGAGGAAGCAATCCTGTTATCTCCAAAAATTCCCGATGGGTGGCTGTAGAGGTTAAGCCTAAAGCTGTGGAATTAGAAAAAAAGAGCAAGAAAAAGCCCAAGCAGGGAATGGCCATTCTGGAAACTCTTACTGGAGAGGTAAGCCACTTCAAGAAGGTCAAACAATTTTCCTTTTCAGACAACTCGATGTGGTTTGCCTATCATCATTTCAAGGAAGAAGAAAAACCTAAAAAGGAAGAAAAAAAGCAATCAGAGGAAAAATCCGAGACCGAATCTAAGACAGAGAAAGACAAAAAGAAGGAAAAAATAGGCAGCATTCTGACCCTCCTCAATTTGGGATCAGGCGAGGAGATTCAGATTCCGTATGTGCTTTCCTTTACCTTTGATAATTCCTCCAAATACTTGGCTTACGTTCTGGCTGACCCTGAAGGAAAGGACAATGGAGTCTATTATGTCGAGCTGAGCCTGGAAGGTTGGGCCCGGAAAACCATTGTCAAAAGGGAGAAGGGCTGTTACACCAGCCTGACCTGGGCAGAAAAAGAAAGCAAACTGGCATTTCTCTCAGGGGAAGGAGACGAAAAGAGTGATAAAAGTGGCGCTGCTTCCCTTTGGGTCTGGGATGGCAGGACAGCCCAGACAATCCAGGCCGTATCTTCCAAGGAAGCCCCTGAAGGATGGTGGCTTCCAGAAAAAAACCAACTCCAGTGGAGCCGAGATGGAAAGCGTGTCTTTTTTGGATTCAAGCCAAAAGATGGGTTTGATACTGATAATAATGAAGAACAGGAGAAGGAGGAAAAGGAAGATATTGCGCTTTTTGATATTGAAAAAATTCTCAAAAAGAGAGAAGTCGATGTCTGGCATTGGAATGATCCTTTCATCATCCCTCACCAGAAAAAAATGTGGCCGCAACTTAAAGAACAAACTTATTTGGCTGTTTACCACCTCGCCTCAAAACGAGTCGTACCTCTTGCAGATGAGAAGATGCCTCTCGTTTACCCTCCGGAAAACCCCTATTTTGCTTTAGGTCTCTCTGATGTTTCTTACCGCAGAGAAGTTACCTGGGATGGCAAGTATGGTGACGTTTACCTGGTTAATCTTAAGAATGGCTCCCGGCAAAAAGTTGTTTCCCGCCTTAGTAGTCGACCCTCTCTTTCTCCAAACGGCCGCTATGTTGTCTATTATGAAGATAAACACTGGCATCTTTTTGATGGAAAGACAAAAACTCGACGAAACCTGACAGCCCGGATTAAAGTGCCTTTTTTCAATGAAGACCATGATTATCCTCGGAAGCCTCCTGGATACGGAGTGGCAGGCTGGGTGGAGAAGGATAAAGCCGTTCTTATCTACGATAAGTACGATATCTGGGAGTTTTCCACGAAACCTGGCAGAGCCTTAAACATCACAGGTAAAAAAGGGCGCCAAAACCATGTCGCTTTTCGCGTCATTCGTCTGGATCCAGAGGAGCGTTTTTTTAGTGAAAACCAGCAATTGTTGCTTTTTGCCTATTATAACCTGGAGAAACACACGGGGTTCTTCTCTTGCAGGGTCGGATTATCAGGGGTAGAAAAGCTGGTTGAGGAGAAGAAACGGTTCAGGTTTTTAGCCAAAGCCAAGAAAGCTGATGTCTTGATATATACAAGGGAAAGCTATGAAGAGTTTCCTGATATCTGGGTCAGTGACCTGAAATTTTCTGCTCTAAAAAAAGTTACCGATGTCAACCCCCAAATTAGTAAGTTTGGGTGGGGCAGGGCGGAGCTTGTCGAATGGAACAGCGTCGACGGCATTCCCCTCCAGGGTGTTCTCATCAAGCCGGGAAATTATGAACCTGGAAGGCGATACCCAGTAATTGTCTATTTTTACCGGTTTTTTTCCCAGCGCCTTTACGAGTTTAACGAAATTGTTGTGAATCACCGCCCCTGTTTCCCATTCTATTCGAGTAATGGCTACGCTATTTTCCTGCCCGACATTCGTTTTGAAGTGGGCCGTCCTGGATTTTCAGCCACAAAATGCATTGTGCCGGGCGTACAGAAGCTAATAGATATGGGGATAGCAGATCCCCAAGCGGTTGGCCTTCACGGCCACTCCTGGAGCGGCTATCAGACAGCTTTTGTGGTTACCCAAACGGATATATTTGCTGCAGCCATAGCCGGGGCCCCTGTCTCCAACATGACCAGTGCTTACAGCGGAATCCGATGGGGATCAGGTCTTGCTCGCCAGTTCCAGTACGAAAAAAGCCAGAGCCGGATAGGCGGAAGTCTCTGGGAATATCCTGAACGCTATATCGAAAACTCACCGGTCTTTTTCGCGGACCGAATCCATACGCCCCTGCTCATCATGTTCGGGGATGAAGATGGCGCTGTTCCCTGGTACCAGGGAATCGAGCTCTATTTGGCCCTGCGCCGTCTGGGCAAAGACTCAATCTTCCTCCAGTACCGCGGCGAGCCCCATCATTTGAAGAAGTATTCCAACAAACTGGATTATTCCCTCAAGATGAAACAGTATTTTGATCACTATCTGAAAGGAATTCCCGCGGCCGAGTGGATAAAAAAAGGCGTTCCTTTTCGCGGAAAATAGCCGAGAAGTTATTACTCGCCCTGTAAGATGATTTTTCTGTCTTACGGGGAGATCACTGTGAGATATATTTAAAAGGCCAAGCGGAATGACCACAGATTTTATGAATAATTCAGGTTAATAACTAAGAGGAGGAAAAAATGAGAAAGAAAAAGATTGTCCCCTGCGCTTTAATGCTTATTTTCTTAGGTCATGTTGTCTTCGCCAAAATTCAAAAACCAGAAGAAGTCTTAGGCTTTAAGGTAGGCACAGACAAGAAAGTCGCGGATATGCATCAAATTCTTGATTATTTTAAAAAGCTTGATAGAGCGAGCAAAAGAATAATGGTAAAAGAGGTGGGCAAAACTACCATGGGGAATCCTTTTATAGTGGCTATCATAACTTCTCCTGAAAACCATAAGAACCTTGAAAAATACCGCAGGTATCAGCAGCTGCTTGCAGATCCTCGAAAAATCTCGGATAAGGAAGCAGAGGAAATTATCTCAGATGGAAAAGCTGTAGTAATGATCAATTGCTCTCTCCATGCTTCTGAAATCGGGGCATCGCAGATGTCTATGGAGCTTGCTTATGACCTTGCAACAGGAAATGATAAAAAAACTAAAGAAATTCTGGACAAGGTTATACTGCTTCTGGTTCCCATGCATAATCCTGATGGAATCCAGATGGTGGTGGATTGGTATAAAAAGAATCTGGGAACCAAGTATGAAGGGGGGCGGATGCCGTGGCTTTATCATAAATATGTCGGCCATGATAATAACAGAGACTGGTACATGTTTACCCAGATCGAATCTCGGCTCACCATTAAGATTCATAATGCCTGGCATCCCCAGATCATCCTGGACATGCATCAGATGGGAAGCCGGGGAGCAAGAATTTTTGTGCCCCCTTATGTGGATCCTTATGAGCCAAATGTTGATCCCATACTCCGGCAAGAAGCAGGGATGATGGGGACTTTCATTGCTTCTGAATTGACAGCAGAAGGAAAGGCAGGCGTCATCCACAGCAACAGGTACGATGCCTGGACTCCGGCCCGGGCTTACCATCATTATCATGGAGGAATAAGGATTTTAACGGAAGTCGCCAGTGTAAAGCTGGCCACTCCGATTACCCTCAAATTTGAAGAACTGGCAAACAGGGTGAAGAAGCCTTCGGTTAAGATGCCCATGCCCTGGAAGGGAGGAAAATGGACCCTGCGAGATATTGTGGATTATGATTATTCAGCGGCTCAGGCTGTGTTGATAAATGCAGCGAGACTTAGAAGAAACTGGCTTCAAAATTTTTATAAAATACACAAGAAGGCTGTTACCAGAACCGAGCCTCCCTTTGCCTTTCTCATCACGGCTGATCAAAGAGATTGCTCTACAGCAGTAAAAATGATGAACGTCCTCCAGATGGGTGGAGTCGAGATTCATCAGGCCAAAGAATCTTTTTGGGCTGAAGGACATCAATATCCAGAGGGAACATACATCGTTTATATAGCTCAACCGTACGGAGGTTTTGCTAAAGCCCTGCTTGAGCATCAGGATTATCCCGATATCAGGGAATATCCGGGTGCTCCTCTCAAGACTCCGTATGATGTGGTGGCTCATACTCTGCCTCTTCTCATGGGAGTTGATGTTACTCAAGTTGAGAAGCCCTTCAAGGTGAAGTCCGCGTTTTTGAGCAAAATCGCTAAGCCAGAAGGCAAAATTGAAATAGCGAACAATGCTTTTGGGTATGTGTGGGGGCATGAGACAAATGATGATATTGTCGCCTTAAACAGATTGGTGAATAAGGGATACAGTGTATTCTGGAGCTCAGAAGAGTTTGAAGCCCGCGAGAAAAATTACCCTCCTGGAACCATGATCGTTCAGCATAAGAAAGGATTGATTGGCGATTTGCAGTCCATAGTGAAAGACCTTTATGTCCATTTTGAGGGGTTGATGGTTAAACCCGAGATAAAAGCATATGAATTAAAACCAGTGAGACTCGGCCTGTATAAGAGCTGGATGGCTTCCATGGATGAGGGTTGGACGAGGTGGGTTCTTGAGCAGTACGAATTTCCTTATGAGAGCGTTTTCAATAAAGACATAAGAAGGGGGAATCTTAATCAGGATTTTGATGTCATCATATTTCCTGACATAAAAGAGAACATCATTATAAATGGAATTCCAGAAGGAAATGTCCCCCCTGAATATGCTGGCGGAATTGGCGAAGTTGGAAGAAAGAATATAAAAGAATTCACCCAGAATGGGGGCACTTTAATAACCTTGAACTCAGCCTCCGAGTTTCCCATGAATCAATTTTATTTAAACATAGAAAACAGGGTGAGAAATATGGATAGAAAGAGCTTTTTTGTTCCAGGCTCAATACTCAAGGTTTTGAATGACACCAATCATCCAATCGCTTATGGGTATGAAAGAGATGGAGCCATATTTTTCAGGAGAAGCCCTGTTTTCGCTCTGAGGGAAGGAAAGGGCGTGGTGAGGTATCCTGTTCAGAATCCCTTGTTAAGCGGTTGGGTTAACGGAGAAAAATATCTGCACAACAATAGTGCTCTGGTTGATGTTCCTTTTGGCGAGGGAAAGATAATCCTTATTGGTTTTCCTGTTCAGTACAGGGGACAGGCTCATGCCACATTCAAAATACTTTTTAATTCCATCTATTACGGCACGGCTATCCTTGGCAAGCTGTAAAGAGAGCTATAGCCTAAATAAGCTTGCTCCAACTCTGAGCTTCTCTGCTAAGCTAAATCCCTGATTTGATGTATCTGGCAATAGTGTCTATCGCCTCGAATATATCAGCTTTTTCTGACCACCTCTTTTTCGTCCGCGTAGAGCTAATAAAAACCCAATCGATGCCAGAAGGGCTAAAATGCCAGGAACAATATTTCCCCAGTCCATTATATCCCTTTCACTTCACTGTTTAGGATCGCTCATTGATATAGATTAGGGTGATGAAGATTTTTGTTATTTTAGGTGCTTGTTGAAGAAGGCAATAATGAGCTCTTTACGGGTTTCGTCTTGAAATTCGGGGCCACCATGGCCAGCGCCTTTGATTATGTGCAAGGTTGAGTCTAGGGCTGCCTTCTTATATCGTCTGTGCAAGAGCTTGCTTTGGGAAACAGGAACAACAAGGTCCATATCGCCGTGCAGGATGAGAACTGGTGGGTCGTCCTCAGTGAGGTGACGTGCAGGACTGGCAAGCCGTGCTAGAGGACGGTTTTCCCTGACAGGTCCTCCCAGCAGTATGTAGACCGGATTGAGAGGAGTATCGAATATATCTCCAACTTTTTTGGCCCAGATGATAAAGTCTGTGGGTCCGTACATGTCTACTACAGCCTGGACGCGGCTAGACTTGTTGTTGTAGCCGGCGACGTCCCCCTCAAGCTTCTTTTTTCCTCCAGAAGTTCCAAGAAGGGCAGCCAGGTGTCCACCAGCAGAATCTCCTGCTACACCGATTCGCTTGGCCTTGTAACCGTATACTCTGGCCTGACCCCGCAGCCAGCGGACAGCGCCTTTGCAGTCGTGGATTTGGGCTGGAAAGATTGCCTGCCAGCTAAAACGGTAATTGATGCTGGCCACAGCGTAGCCATACTCCGGCAACCATTTAACCTTGCACTGCTCTTTACTGCCGTACAGCCACCCGCCGCCATGTATGAAAATCACAAGTGGTGGTCGGCCTTGTCCATCCGTAGGCAGATATAAGTCAAGCTTCATCGATATTCCATTAACAACCGCATACTCTATATCCTTGATTATTTGAACTCCATCTAGAAAATCAGAACGGTTTGTATTTTCTGCAGGCAGAGAAAGCCATCCACACGCCAATACTAACGTCATAACTAGAACGAAGATTCTGTTTTTGGTCATACTAATCTCTCCTAATTTCAGATCATAAGGTCACCGCCGTTGATATCAATTGAAGTCCCTATAATGTATGAAGCTCTATCTGAGCACAGGAAGACCACAAGGTCTCCAATCTCCTCAAGGAGGCCTAACCTTTTCCTCTATCTTCCAATCTTTGGCCTCTTTCGGAAGTTCCTTAAGAAAGTCAGAATCAACCCAGAAGAGATAGTCTAGCCTTGAGTTTTTCACCACAACCTTTTTTGCTTTTTTGTCTTCTCGACCGATGAGAACTGTGATTTCTTTAGCTTTTTCTTCATTTTCATCCCCTTTGGTCCATATTTTAATCTCAGCCTGAGGCTTATCCAGTCCATAATCTTTCAAGCTTAAGGGAGGATCGATGAATTCTTCAGCTTCTAGACTTTCAATCTTTCTTATAAAGCTCATCACTTTTCCCTCATCAGCTTCGTCTTTTTCCTGAGATTCAAAGTGCCACTTGTCCTCTTTGTCTTTTAAAAGTTTTAGGGCCAACTTCCCCTTTTTTAGATGAAGCTTGTAAGCTTCCCAACTGTAGAAATCTGCGACCTCCTTTTCCCTCAGCTCCTCTGCTGTTTTTTCTAAATCTGAAAGGACAGAATCTTCTGCCGCTATAATTTTGGTGGAAAGGGAAGTGGTGGCATAAACTTTGTCTTCCTCTTTATGAAGGGTAAAAGTCACTTCCTTGTTAGCCAAGGGCATTCCCAGAGTTATTTCATACTCAGCTTCATCCAGCTTATATTTTTTAATCTCCTCTCTATTCTTTTCTTCTGAGACAAAATCTTTTGCTTTCAGGTTGGAGAGAGAATAGAGGATGTTATCGATTTTGCCCTTTTCAGCCAGAGCATTAACTGGCTTTTTGAAGAACCATTGGTCTTCTTTTTTCTTGGCTTCCCATTTCGTCTCTTTAGCTCGGAGTCGAATGTTTTTGACATCGTCTGTTTCAAATTGCAAGATATCCTTCTTGCGGAAATCAAAAACTTTTTTCTCCAGAAGGCCTTTAAGGTGGCTGGGGATGAGGACAATTCTCTGCTCATCTTCTCTTTTAGCAAAAAACGTGTTATCCAGAGGATTTTCCATGCCAATCAAGATTTTTAGAGGTTCACTTTTATCTTTATACCAGAGAGTAATTTCTTTCTGAGGGATCCCGTATTTAGAGATGTCTTTGAGTTCTTCTTCTACTACCCGTTCAATCCTTAAATCAGAAAAATCCTCGGCCAGGCGGTTAACCTCAAATCTGTCGGCTTTTGCTTCTAAAGGCTCAATGATGAGCCATTCTTCTTTTTCGTCTTTTTGGAAGGAGATTGTTTCACCTTCTTTTTTTAAAGTGATTTTTTGGACAACGTCTGAAGAAAATTCTGCCAATTTTTCTTCTACGTTCTTCTCATTCTTGCCCTTGGGCATGAAGAATATGACAAAAGCAAGCAGAACTAAAAAGATGACAAAGAGAACAATGGTTGTCTTGAATTTCATTTTTATTTTCTCCTTGCCGAGATAATAATTCCAATAAAAAGGATAATAAAAGGCAAGATAAGAGCTGTAATAAGAATCAATCTATTTTGGGAGGGAGTAAGGTGAATGGTGCGTGGAGAAGATGTTTTGGGCTGGATGGAAATAAGGTCGCTTTCTTCAGTCAACCAGTTAACTGTGTTGAGGAATAAATTTCCGTTTGCAGAAAGATTATAATAGGCATTAGAAGCAAAATCAGAATCGCCGAAGACAGCCAGACGTCCTTCCTTTTTTTCAGGTTCCATCTCTTCTTCTTCCTTAATCTCTTCAGATTCAGCTTCTTTGTCTTCCTTCTCTTCTCCAGTCTCGACTTCAACAGTTACCACTGCCGCAACAGGAATAGGTCCTGCTTTATCTTTATCTTCATCATAAGTAGGTTCGATAGGTTCTTTTTGATAAAGCAGTTCAATTTGCCTTTCTGACCAGGAATAGGTGCTGGTTTTTGCCAAAATTTCAGCTGATATTCCCTCAGGCTCATCCTCTACGACATCTACTGACCGAGCTAAGGGTAAAATAGTCGCAATTCGTCTCTGTTGAAAATCTTTAGTGATTTCATGGTACTCGTATTCTGCCACTAGGGGGATGTATTCACTCATATAACTGTAAACAGGATCAATGATTAAATCATTAGCGAGCTTAATGCCGTACTGTTTAAGGAAGGATATGAGCACAGGTGAGTTTTCCGGGTTGGTCATTAAGAATACCTTTCCTCCATCTTTGAGGAAGTGTTCAATGGTCTCCAGCTCGTTTGGGAAAATATCCTTTTCAGGTCCAGGAATGACAAGAAGAGAAAAGTCTTCAGGAAACGTGCCCGCAACAGCCAAAGTTAGCTTTTTCACTTCATAGCCCAGTTTTTCGAGCTCCTCCTTGGCCAGGGAGTAGCCTCTTTCTCCCCCATCTTCTATGCTTGCTTCGCCATGGCCCTCCAGAAAATAAATGACTTTTTTCTTTTCTCTTGAAACTTTGATAATGGTGTTGGTGATGTCTTCTTCACTGGAGGAAGTAATCCGGCTCTCTTTGTCTCCCATTTCGAATATAGTTGTTCCCTCTTCTGAAATTCCATATCTTTTAACAAGGCCAGGATTTTTGTCGGGTTCGATGAACTCGTAATTTATTTTATTCGAATGATAAGCGTATATATTCATGAGATTTTCCATTTTTGTCCGGCCAAGATGGGCCTTGCTAAAGAAGCACTTTATTTTGACTTCATTTTTCAGGTTTTTTAAAACCTTAACTGATTGCTCGGAGAGGCTGTGGATTTTTCCCTCAGTAAAATCGAACCTGTAATGCTTCTTAACAGAAATGAAGTTGATAAGAACCAAGATAGCGATGACGAGAATGATGATGAGGAAAAGATTGCTGGAATAGAGAAAGGATTTTCGTTTAAAGTTTTGTTTCAAAAGAGATAGGTTAAGGATGATGTAGGCAGTCAATAAAGTCACTCCTGCCAAGGCTAAGACTAAAGCCATTGTTTTCTTGTAAGGCCAGATTATGAAAGAAGCCAAGGCCAGAAATATCAGGGCTAAACCCATATAAATTAAGATCTTTGTTGCTTTAAACATGGTTTACCTCCATCTTCTGGATTGAATCACAGAGTGAGTTAAAAAGAGACTGAGAAAGGTAAAGCTGAGATAGTAAACAATATCTGCCGTGTCCAAGATTCCTCGGGTCATATCATTAAAATGCCGGAAAAAGGAGATATAGTTGAGAATATCTTTTGCTATTCCTCCTGTAAATAAAGAAGCTATATACAGAAACAAGAAAAGGAAATAAATCCCGAAAGTTAGAATGGCAGAGATAATTTGGTTTTCTGTGAGAGAAGAAAAGAAGATACCCACGGCAATAAAGGCTGCTCCCATAAGAAACAAACCTAAATAACCGCTGAGAATGGGAGCGAGCTCTGGATTGCCGTAGGCAAAGCTGAATATAGAAAGAATTCCAGTGAGCAGCAGTATGATTGTCAGAAGAATAAGAGAGGCAATGTATTTACCGAGGATGATTTGGTTTATAGATATAGGAGAGGTATAGAGCAACTCATCTGTCCCTGTTTTCTTTTCTTCGGAGAATAGACGCATGGTCAATAAGGAAAGTAAGAAGAGGAGGAATAAACTCATCCAAAAAAAGAGGCTGGAATAGACCATTTGGTTGATGTTCAGCTGCTGATAATAATAAGGGTTGCGAGCGGCATTAAAAGAGAGGGAGTTAAACTCCCTGATTAGAAGGTAGAAAAGAATTCCTACCAAGAGCAGAAAAATGGTGGCAACCACATAGGCGATGGGTGTTGTAAAGTATATTCTGAGTTCTTTTTTGGTAATGGCCCATATATTTTTCATTGTTCTATTCATCCAGAGATGACTTTAAGATAAAGGTCTTCTATGTGCATCAAGAGAGGTCTCATCTCAATCAACCCAAGATTCTTGGCCACAATGAGCTTAGTGATGTCATCTCTTAAGTCTTTTTTCTGGCTCCATTCTATCTTGATTTCATTGTCTTTTTCAGTAACATTTTCAACTCCTGGTATTTCTTTAAGGAGCGAGACAGCTTTTTTTGTTTCTTTTTTGACTTGGACAATAATCCCATCTTTCTCTTTAAAGGAGGCAGTCAGTTCTTCTAAAGAACTCGAAGCCATGAGCAGACCTTCATTAATGATAACAACTCCATCGCAGGTTTGAGTGACTTCTGCCAGGATATGAGTAGAAAGGAGGATAGTGTGGTCACCTTTCAGGGATTTTATGAGCTGCCTGATTTCTATAATCTGAGCAGGGTCTAAACCGATAGTTGGCTCGTCAAGGACGAGAACCTGAGGTTCATGGATCAGGGTTTGGGCAATGCCTACTCGCTGTTTAAATCCCCGTGAAATATTTTTGATGATCCTTGCTCTGACCGTTTCTAATCCGCTTATTTCTATCGCTTTTTCCACTGCGTCCTTTCTCTTCGAGCCAGGAATTTGTTTGATTTCAGCCACAAAATTTAGGTAAGAGTAAACTGTCATATCACCATAAAGAGGCAAATTTTCAGGAAGGTAGCCTATAATTTTTTTGACCTTATTGGGATGCTCGAAGACATCAAATCCTGCTACAAATGCCTTGCCTTCTGTGGCAGCCAAATAGCCAGTCAAAATTCTCATGGTTGTTGTTTTGCCGGCTGCATTGGGACCTAAAAGCCCCCATATTTTTCCTTTTTCGACTTTAAAACTTAAGTTTTTAACTGCCACCAAATTTCCGTATTTTTTAGTGAGATGTTCGACTTCAATCATTCTCTCTCTTTCAACCTCCTTTCTTAATCAGAAATAAGTAAAAAGATTTAAGATATTTTCGTTTGGGCCATTTTTCTGCAATATCCGCTGAGACAGATCGTGATGAGCGTCTTATTTGATCAACTATTACGACCTACTGTATTCTACTTACTGCTTACTATTTGCTTAGGTCACATTCTTTCAGGTATAGGGATTCCCAATAGATAGAGGGCTTTTCGGAGAACTTCCTTTATGTAGTAAATGGTTAAGATGCGAATTTTTTTAATCTCGCTGTTTTTAGCGCCTAAAATAGAATAGAGATGATAGTAAGCATTCAATTTCTGACAGAGATTGAAGGAGAATTTGGCTAAGTGAGAAAACTCTAGGGAGCGGATTGAATGAAGGACTTCTTCTTCGAATTGGGAAGCATAGAGAACAAGATCCCAGAAGTGAGCCAATTCTTCTTCAGATAAGACTTTGATGGGAATTTTTGAGGAGGAAAGAAGAGTTTGAATGTCTTTCTCCTCGAAACCTTCTCTTTCCTTTAATTTGTGGAAAATGCTGTTGAGACGGACTGAAGTATACTGAAGATAAGGGCCAGTTTCTCCCTCAAAGTTGAGGGCTTCATCAAAATCAAAGACAATGAGGGAATTACGGGCGTATTTAAGCATGAAATAGCGGAGGGCTCCAGTAGCAATCTGATGAGCTATGGAAATTTTTTGGGTGCGAGAAAGGTGAGGATTCCTTTTTTCCACTTCAGCCCAAGCTTTTTCTTCGAGTCTATCCAGCAAATCATCAGCTTTTATTCCCAAGCCTTTTCTTCCTGAAACTTCGAGAAAGGCTTTTTCTTTATCTTCATCAGAGAGCTCAAGGTTTAGCTCTTTCAGGCTCTTGGGCGAAAGGGCGACCATTTCATAAGAAAAATGAGTAGATTTTTTAGCCTGCTCGAAGTATCTTAAAGATTTTAATCCCTGGACAACTATCTTTTGTAAATATGATTGTCTTGAGTCTATGACATTGTAAACCTGACTTCCTTTTCCAAATTGAGGAGAATCATCTTTGGGAAGAGAGGTCGTTATCCAGATTGTTTTTTTACCTTCTTGGATAAAGGTTTCGTAATAGAAATCTTTGTCTAAAAGACCAAATTTCCAGAGTTGATAGGCAATGTCTTTTCCTACATATGTTACTGTCCCATCAGATCGGACAATGACTTTCTCCTTCTGGGCCTCATCTTCAAGATTCATTACCCAACAATCTTTATTTGGGCCACTCGATGCAAGGTAGATGGCTTTTTTTTCTTTTAGCCTCGAGAAAGCTTTTTCCCAAAACTTGAGTTCCAGAATACTGCTTTCGCAGGGGAGAACATCATAACTTACATCTATCCTGCTCATGGTTCGAAGATGAGCCTTTAAGATTCGGCGAGAGATATAGTTGGCAATCTCAGCTTCGGGTTTTTCCCCTTCCTCAATTTTCTTGAGAATTTCAGACCTGCGCTTCTGAGCCTGAGAATTTTTCTCTAAATAAGAAGAGACGTGCCTATACAGGTCCCAACAGTAATAATCGAATTTTTCTTTGATTTTTTTTATATCAGAAAAACTCTTTTTCTCCATCTCCAGGAAGCCGAAGATGACATCCGCCACTTGAACGCCCGTGTCATCGATATAATTTTGAATTTCTACTTTTTCACCCTTGTATTTTAAACAACGGCCCAGAGTGTCTCCCAGGCAAGCATTTCTTAGGTGACCGATGTGAGCAGCCTTATTGGGATTGATGTTAGTATGCTCGATAATAACCTTTTTCTCCTGGGGAGAAAGGGAAGTGGTGCCAAGAGAGAGAAGGGTGCGTGAGAAGAAGTCTTCTTTGTTGAGGAAAAGATTGATATAACCAGGTCCTGCAACCTCAATATTTTCTATTCCTTCCAGAGGTGAAATAAGGGGGATGATTTCTATGGCAATCTGCCGTGGCTGGGTCTTTATTTTTTTGGCCAGCTCAAAGGGAAAAGTTAAGGCCAAATCTCCAAATTTGGACTGGGGAGTATAGTTGACTTCTACCTCTTCGGGCGACAGAGGATATTTTTCCTTTAGTCTTTGATAAATCTTTTCTTTTAGAGAGTTTTTAAATTTTAGCATAGCTGGTTTTTAATTATAGCAAATTTGCGCCCACGAACAAGACCTTGCTCTAACAATTTTTCTTGCATCACAGAATGTTATATGGTAGTAAATTAATTTCAAAAAGGAGATTCCATAGTCCTCACCCCCATATTGTACAGCTATACTTAATATTGTTTGATCAATATCCAGTGCAGGATCGAACTGGAACAGCCGAAATACTTCTTGATTCACTGCATAGGGGACCTTGTCCATATGTAATATGAGACTGAATCTCCTCCAGCTGTTAACAAGAGTGGACTTGTTAAATTTATAAAAGTAAACAGCTGTTTGCCTCTTTGCATTCAAGAGAGGATCTGATCTCTCTCTTTTACAGGGGAAATGAGCCTGTTCCGGTTTAATCAGGAATTTGGCCTGTTTTTTGAATCATCTCTGCTTTGATAGCAGGGATATACCTTCAACGTCATCCGGAACGTACTGTCTTCTATAGAGTTCTTTTTCATTATATTGAGAAGTTTCTCTCAGAATACGAAAACCGCTTTGAAAGAGAGTACAGCTATTTTCGTCCTGTGATTCAGGAAGTGGTCGAATGTCATCACGAGGCCCGAAGGGCCGTGGTGATCTCATTGTTCATCGCATTGAACTGGATGAGATTGCCACGCTTCGCTCGCAACGATGTCTGGACTGGGGCAATCCAGGTACTTCTCGACTACTTCCTTAATAACCGGGCGAAAGTAACCATACTCTCTCTCAAAACGATTCTCATATTGGGGAGTGGACATGAAACCTGCGCCGTCCGTGATCTGGCT
>Ga0114921_10000274_pt1 | contig 21511 bp, 18 predicted proteins | sample BentaG_FD_87016 | JGI IMG/M metagenome (GOLD analysis project Ga0114921, IMG submission 87016) | Deep subsurface microbial communities from South Atlantic Ocean to uncover new lineages of life (NeLLi) - Benguela_00093 metaG | ecosystem: Environmental > Aquatic > Marine > Oceanic > Sediment ... | reverse complement strand
CGTGGCGTCATCTCGGCCAGTTTCGGCCTGGCACGTGCCCAATCGGCCGCCGGCGAGCGCGACAACGCGGTCCTTACCCTCGACGAAGTACCGGCCACGTCAAGGCATTTCACGACCGCCCGGCTGACGAGCGCAGTGACGCTGCTGTCAGGTCGGTCCACCAACGAGGTCACCGAGCAGCAAATCCGCAATGCCGCCCGACGAGTGGAGGCGCTGCCCGAGACCGAGCCGCGGGTGCTGCAGATCCGGGCGCTGGTGCTCGGGACCGCCATGGACTGGCTCGCGGACAACACCGCCAGCACAAACCACATCTTGGGTTTTCCGTTCACCGAGCACGGTCTGCAACTCGGCGTAGAAGCTTCGCTGCGCAACCTTGCCCGGGTCGCGCCCACCCAGGCACACCGTTACGCGCTGGTCGATCTGGCCAATAGTGTGCGGCCGATGTCCACGTTCTGAGACTCCCGGCAAAGGGTCGAGATATCTTGCAAAACCCCAGGTGAATGGGTACGGATAAGGATTCGACAAACATATGGTCAAGCCGCTGATTCCGTAGTAACGTTAGCCGCCTGACTGAGGTTTCAGTCGGAAAAATCGGTGACGTCATCGGCGCAACAGGCTCACAGGCCGCCACGCGACGGCTTTGCGATTCCAGGGTCTGCTTCTCCCTGACGGCAGCCACCGTAGGAATCTCAGGAGTGCGAATCGCAGGTTTCGGCTGACGGAGGCCACGATGTCTATTTCAGAACAGCTGCCAATTGCAGAGCCGATGACTCGGCAAGGTACGCAGCGGCTATTCCGGCCGGACCCGCGGTCCTGCGATCTGCGTGAAGATCATCACCGGGTGATGTTTGCCGCTTACCCATTGCCGCCCGCGAAGGTCCTCGTGACAGTCCACGGCGACATCGACGCCACGACCTGTTCGGCTCTCGCCGACTATGTCGAACGCCAGATCGCTGGCGCCCATCAGCTGGTACTGGACCTGCAGAACGTGGAGTTCTTCGCCGCGTCCGGATTCGCCGCGCTATCTAATATCAATGTCATATGCGCCCGCGCGGGCGTCGACTGGACGCTGCTGGCCGAAGCGCACATTCGGCGACTGCTCGGCATCTGCGATCCGGCGCGGGAGTTGCCGGTGGTGCAGAACTGCTCAACCGACAAGTACCTGCGCGCACGCCCGGGCGATGGCAAGTTCCTCGTTGGTGGGAATGACGAGCACCGCCGTCGGTGAACCGTCAGCAGAGATACGTCTGGCGGCCCTGTCCGGACTGTCGTTGAGGTGTTCGTCCAGTTCGACGCCGAACGCCGCCAGCCCCGAGAGGGCATCGCGGCGTACCGCTGCGTCGTTCTCCCCGACGCCGGCGGTGAACGTGATGACATCGGCGGTGCTCAGTACCGCCAAGTACGCGCCGATGTACTTCTTCAGTCGATGGATGTACACGTCGTAGGCTAATTGTGCTGCTGCCCGCTCGGATTTGGTCCCGACTTCGATCTGTTGTCGAAGCACCCGGAAATCGGTCTCGCCGCCCAGACCCAGCATTCCAGATCGTCGATTCAGCATCGACTCGATTTCCTCGACACCCATGCCGGCCGTCCGCCACAGATAGGTGATCACGCCGGGGTCCACGTCACCGGAGCGTGTTCCCATCACCAAGCCCTCCATGGGAGTGAGGCCCATCGACGTATCGACCGGTCGTCCGCCGACGATCGCCGATGCCGACGCACCGTTGCCGAGATGAAGGACAATCTGGCTGAGGGATTCCAGTGGTACGCCCAGGAAGCTCGCCGCCTGCTCGCTGACGTACTGGTGTGAGGTGCCGTGGAACCCGTAACGCTTGATGCGCCACCGCGCGGCGATCTCGTGGTCGATGGCGTAGGTGGCCGCGGCCCGCGGTAGGTCGTGGAAGAACGCGGTGTCAAACACCGCGATGTGGGGTAACTGCGGGAGCGCCTGCCGTGCCACTTCGATACCCAGGATGGCCGGTGGGTTATGCAAAGGTGCCAGCGGAGCCAGTTCCTCGAGCCTCGCGATCAAGGCATCGTCGACCACGGTGGGCCGGTACAGATCTGGTCCGCCGTGCACCACTCGGTGGCCGACAGCCACCAGGCCGAGATCGTCCAGAGAATTCCCACCCTCGGCAAGCAGGTCGAAGACCGCCTGCAAGGCAGCGGCATGATCTGCGACTGCACTGTCCCCCGAGCCCGGCTCGACCTCCTCGCCAATGCGGTCGACCATTCCGTCGGCCACTGTCGCACCCGACTCTAGTTGGACAACTGAGTATTTCACCGAAGATGAGCCCGAGTTGAGCACCAGTACCGAACGCGTCATTGGATTCACCCCTGGGCTTGGATCGCGGTGATCGCGACGGTGTTCACGATGTCCTCGACCAGTGCGCCGCGGGACAGGTCGTTGACGGGTTTGTTCAGACCTTGCAGCACCGGTCCGATCGCGATGGCGCCCGCGCTGCGCTGGACCGCCTTGTAGGTGTTGTTTCCGGTGTTCAGATCGGGAAATATCAGCACCGTGGCGTGGCCGGCAACAGTCGAGTCCGGCATCTTCGTCGCCGCCACCGACGGTTCCACCGCTGCGTCGTACTGGATCGGCCCCTCGACCAGCAGCTCCGGTTCTCGGGAACGCACCAATTCCGTTGCCTTCCTGACCTTGTCGACATCCGCACCCTCTCCCGAGGTCCCGGTCGAATACGACAGCATCGCTACTCGCGGCACAATTCCGAACTGCGCGGCAGTACGCGCTGAGGAGATCGCGATGTCGGCGAGTTGCTCGGAGGTCGGGTCCGGCACGATGGCGCAATCCCCGTATGCCAGCACCTCGTCGGCTAGGCACATCAGGAAGATGCTGGAGACCGTGGCGACACCTTCGGCCGTTTTGATGATCTCGAAGGCCGGTCTGATTGTGTGCGCCGTGGTGTGCCTGGCGCCCGACACCATGCCGTCGACCATGTCATTGTGCACCAGCATGGTGCCGAAGTACGAGACGTCGTGGATGGTCTCCCGGGCCCGCTCGAGGGTGACCCCCTTATGGCTGCGCAGCGCCGCGTACTACTGCGCGAACTGGTCGCAGAGATCACTGGTCTGCGGATCGATAACCGCAGCTTCAGACAGGTCGACCCCGAGTTCTGCCGCACGAGAACGGATCTGGGATTCATCGCCGAGGATGGTGAGGTCGGCGACGTTGCGCTGCAACAGCCTGCCCGCCGCCCTCAATATGCGGTCGTCGTCGCCTTCGGGCAGCACGATGCGCTTGCGGTCCGACCGGGCCCGATCGAGCAACCGATGGGTGAACATCTGCGGCGTTGTGACCGAGGGGATGGCAATAGCCAACTGCGCCAACAAGTCCGCGGTATCGACGTGGGCGTCCATCAACGCAAGCGCGGTGTCGATCTTCCGTTGGGATTGGATCGTCACTCGGGCGCGCGTCGCGGCCACCCTGCTGGCCGTCGCGAAGGTATCGAAGTCCGTCCCCAAGATGGGCAAGCTGAGCCCCAGCCCCGACACCAGGGAGTCCACCGACGGATGCAGCGCCAGGCCGCCATTGAGAATGACGCAGGACAGTGAGGGGAAGCCCTCTGCGGTGTGGGCGCTGAGCACGGCGAGCACGACGTCGGAGCGGTCACCGGCGGTGACGACCGCGGCCCCCTCGGTCAGCCGCTCCAACACGTGCTCGGCCGTCATGCCGGCCACCAGGACATCGAGCACCTCGCGTCTGAGCAACGCAGGATCGCCGCGCAGTAGGCTGCCCGCGACCGCGGACTTCAACTCGGCGACCGACGGTGCGCCCAGCAGTGGTTCCTCGGGCAGCACATAGCTGCCGGGTTCGATCTTCTGCAGGGCGGCGGCGACATCGGCCCTGTCCGCCGGGTCACAGCGGTTGACCACTACCGCGGCGGTATGGGCGTGCTGGGCCGCGATCTCGTCGATACACACCTCGACCACCTGCGCGACCTGATCAGGCGTGCGGCCTTCGGCCCGAACCGCGAGCACCACGGGAGCGCCCAGGTTGGCCGCGATCCGGGCGTTCATCGACAACTCGCTGGGCGCCGCGACGTCGGTGTAGTCGCTGCCCACGACCAGGACGGCGTCACACTGGTCCGCGACCCGGTGGAAGCGGTCCACGATGTCAGCCAGCGCGGCGTCCGCGTCGTCGTGCAACTGCTGGTAGCTGACGCCGACACACTCCTCATAAGACAGGTCCGCGGTGGAGTGGGCCAGCAGCAGTTCGAGGATGTAGTCGCGACCCGCGCCGGGTCCATCCCCCGAGTCGCTTCTGTCCTGTCCCCGGGGAGCCCGCGCGATGGGGCGAAACACCCCGACCCGGGCGACCGTCGCGGCTAGCCGGTGCAAAATGCCCAGCGCGATGGTCGACTTCCCGGTGTCTCCCTCCGGCGAAGCGACGTATATGGCGGATATCTGGGAACTCGGGGCGTCGGGCACATTTCAAGCCTGCCTGTCAGCTGGCCGTCATGTCTACTGGAACCCGCAGCGTGGCGAGCAGGCCGCGGTGGTCGGCTCCCGGAACCGTGACCGTGCTGGCCGCTGCCGCCGAACAGTTCCTCACCAGAATGTGGTCGATACCCAGCAGCGGCGGCCTGTTTCCGCGGCCGGGGTAGGTGCGGGCGAGACCGGCTCCGGCCTCTGCGGCGGCATCCCCGAACCCCTCGTCCAGTAGACGCCCGAATGGCGCCATATCGGCGGTGGCGTTGAAGTCACCGGCGACGATCACCGCGCCCGCACCGGCTGCGGCGGCCACCTCCCGCAGCGTGTCGGGGAGCAATCCGATGTCCCGCAGCCAGGGCCCGATCGGCTGCGGCCACGGTGCCGCCAGGTGCACCGACAGCACGGTGGTGTCGACCGTGACCCCGGGGACACGGATCCGCGCGCCCAGCATGGGCAGGGCATACCCGTCGATTCGGCCGGACTGCACTATGGGATGTCGGCTCCAGATTCCGATACCCGAGACCCGCGGCGCAGGTACCACGACCCGGTAGGGGAACACCGCATCCATCCCGGCCGCCGACATTCCGTCGGACGCATCCTGGGTGATTTCCTGGACTGCGACGATGTCGGCACTGTCGCGAGCCAGCGCCACCACTGCACGTGGATCAGCCTGTCCCACACCGAGGTTTGCGGTCAGCACCCGGACGTCGACCGTGCCTGAAGTGGACGCGGCGCCGCCTTGGTAGCGAGGAAAGTACACACCCACCAATGCCGTGGTCACCGCCAAAGCCATCAGCGCCAGCAGCCAGCGTCTTCTCAGCACCAGCAGCAGCACAGCCACTGGCGCCGCGAGCGAGAGGTAGGGCGCTACGGCCGCGACGATGAGCATGGGGTGCCCGGAAATCGGCATATACCGGGCAACGAGGGCTACCGTCGCCGCGGCCAGGGCCAGCACACCCAACAGGGTCGCGAGAGTCCTCATCATCTCGCCCCGCTCGCCGTGTCAGGCCAGGCGTCGCAGCCTTGGCTCCAGATCACGCTTGAAGAGTTCCAGGAAGCGCTTTTGGTCGTGTCCCGGAGCGTGAAAGACAAGGTGGTTGAGGCCCCAATCGACGTAGTCCTTGACCTTCGCGACGGCTTCGTCGGGGTCTGAGGCGACAATCCAGCGCTTAGCCACCTGCTCGATGGGCAGCGCGTCGGCGGCCTTCTCCATCTCGATGGGGTCGTCAATGCTGTGCTTCTGCTCGGCGGTCAGCGACAATGGCGCCCAGAATCGGGTGTTCTCCAACGCAACCTCGGGATCGGTGTCGTAGGAGATCTTGATCTCGATCATCCGGTCGATGTCGTCGGGGTTGCGGCCGGCCTTCTCGGCACCTTCGAACATGGCGGGGATGAGCTTGTCCTTGTAAAGTTCCTCGCCCTTGCCGGAGGTGCAGATGAAGCCGTCGCCGGCGCGGCCGGCGTACTTGGCGACCACGGGACCACCGGCCGCGATATAGACCGGTACGCCAGAATCAGGCACGTCGTAGATGGAAGCGCCCTTGAGCTGGTAGTACTCACCGTCGAAATCAACTCGGTCGCCCCGCCACAACTCGCGCATCAGCTTGACCGATTCGCGAAATCGGGCGAAGCGCTCCTTGAACTCGGGCCACTCTCCCACGTAACCGGTGGCGATCTCGTTGAGCGCCTCACCGGTGCCCACTCCCAGGAAAATCCGATTCGGGTAGAGGCATGCCATGGTGGCAAAAGCCTGGGCGATGACCGCAGGGTTGTAGCGGAACGTCGGCGTCAGCACCGATGTGCCCAGGAGCAGGCGTTCGGTCCGCTCACCCACCGCCGTCATCCAGGCCAGCGAGAACGGCGCGTGGCCCCCCTCATGGCGCCACGGCTGGAAGTGGTCGCTCACCGTCGCGCTGTCCATGCCGTGAGCTTCGGCGGCGACCGCCAACTCAACGAGTTCCCGCGGCGCGAACTGCTCCGCCGATGCCTTGTAGCCCAGTTTCAGTTCACCCATGAGTTCTTTCTACACTCGCCGGATGGCACCGGTACTCACCGCCGTCACCGACCGCGTTCACTTCGTCCACACCGACTTGGTGAACTGGACCCTGGTCACCGGCAGCGACAGGGACGGCGTCATGCTCATCGACGCCGGTTTCCCCGGCAGCCGCGCCGACGTCGTGGACTCTCTCGACCAACTCGGGTTCGGCGTGCCAGACGTGCGAGCGATCCTGTTGACCCATGCACACATCGACCACTTCGGTTCGGCCATCTGGTTCGCCGGTGAACACGGCACCCCGGTCTACTGCCACGCCGCCGAGGTCGGGCACTCGAAGCGGGAGTACCTCGAACAGGCATCGCCGGTGGACATCGCCGCCCACTTCTGGCAGCCGAAATGGCTCAAGTGGTCGGTCTCGATCCTCGGCAAGGGTGCTCTGACGCGCGACGGCATCCCGACCACGGCACCGCTGACCGAGAACATCGCGGCGGGGCTGCCGGGGGCTCCGAAGCCGATCCCGACGCCCGGCCACACCGGAGGGCACTGTTCCTACCTGGTAGATGGAGTCCTGGTCAGCGGCGACGCGCTGGTCACCGATCACCCGTTGGCGTCCCGCCGCGGACCCCAACTGCTGCCCCCGATGTTCAACCACGATGAAGACCGTTGCCGGCGCAGCCTGGCAGCGTTGGCCGCGCTCGACGCCGAAGTTTTACTGCCTGGCCACGGTCCGGTGTGGCGGGGCCCGGTCCGGATGGCCGCCGAGCAGGCCGCTTCGCCCGACGTGTCCTGAGCCGGGCAAGGACAGCGCGCGGCCGCCATCGCACCCGCGGCAAGAGAGCTCATCTCGGGCTGCAGAACCGGTCGTCCGAACGTGGCCGGCCCTGTCGGGCGGGTCGGTATCGTCGGAAAGGTTAGGTGCACCACAACCTTCAGTCGACCAGTGGAGAGTTCGATGTCCGATACCGCAACACCGCACGTCATCCCGCTGGACTCCAGTGGTCTCGGTGATCGCAGCTACGTCGCCCATGACGGCGTGCACGCGCTCGTCGTCGATCCGCAGCGAGACTTCGACCGCGTCGAGGCGCTACTCGCCGAGCACGGGCTCACGCTGACCCACGTCGCCGAAACCCACATCCACAATGACTACGTCACCGGGGGCCTCGAGCTCGCGCGCCGCCACGGTGCGACCTACGTCGTCCCTGGGGACGTCGAGCTATCGTTCGCGGGGCTCGCCGTGCGCGACGGTGACTCCTTCACCGTCCGAGAACTGACAGTCGATGTCATCCACACCCCGGGGCACACCCCGCATCACGTGTCCTTCGCCGTGCGCAAGGGCGATCACCTCGGGGCGGTGTTCACCGGTGGTTCCCTGCTGTACGGCAGCGTCGGGAGGCCCGACCTCGTCGCGCCGGATCTGGCCGTCAAACAGGCCCACGATCAGTGGCACTCGGTGCGCCGTCTTGCCGACACCCTCGACGACAAGACCCCGATCTACCCCACCCATGGGTTTGGTTCGTTCTGCGCTGCGACCCAGGCGCAGGGACTCTCCTCGACCATCGGCAACGAGAAGACGATCAATCCAGCCCTCACCGAGGCCGAAGAGAAGTTCGTCACCGAGCTGCTGGCCGGGCTCGACGTCTTCCCCGCCTACTACGCCCATATGGGACCGGTCAACGCCGCGGGCCCGAGAGATGTCGACCTCTCGATGCCCGAGCAGGCCGATCCCACGGTGCTGCGCGAGCGCATCGTCGCCGGCGAGTGGGTCGTGGACCTTCGTTCGCGCAACGTCTTCGCCGCCGGTCACGTCCCCGGCTCGGTGAACTTCGACCTTGATGGCACCTTCATCAACTATCTGGCCTGGATGATGCCGTGGGGCACCCCGGTGACGCTGCTGGGCCGTACCCCCGAGCAGGTCCGCGCCGCGCACCGTGAGCTGGTCCGGGTCGGGATCGACAACGCCGTCGGCCAGGCCACCGGAGGTCCGCAGGCCTGGCTGGAGGACCCGGCAACGGCACAGCGATTGGAGCAGGTCGACTTCCACGGAGTCGCGGCGGCGCTGGCCGCCGACCCGGACACTTACCTGTTGGATACCCGCCAGATTCTGGAATGGGACGCCGGCCATATCGCGACGGCGGTTTTCATGCCGTTCTACGAGGTCGCCGACCGACTCGACGAGATTCCGCGAGACCGGCCGGTCTATGTGTTCTGCGGATCGGGCTACCGCGCCGCCGCGGTGGCCTCGCTGCTGATGCACCACGGTTTCACCAACATCGTCCACGTTGACGACGACTTCGCCGATGCCGCCGGCGCCGGATTGAGCGTCGTGGCAGAGGAGACCCCCGAACGAGAGCCGGGCTGGACCTGGATCGCGTCCCGCGCCGTGGTCCGTGAGTACGGCCCGCGGACGGCGGCAGATTCCCCGAGTTAGGCCACTTCCCCGGGGTAGGACACTCCTCCGGGTCAGGTCACGACGAGTCGGATCTACTCGCTGCGGCAGTCCAGTCACCGTTTACCTCCAAAACTTGACACGTGTTAAGTTTTCCCGCATGGACAACATCCGCGGCAAGACCATCGCGATCACCGGCGCAGCGCGGGGCATCGGATACGCCACCGCTGCAGCACTACTGGCACGCGGAGCGCGCGTGGTCATCGGCGACCGCGAAGTCGCGATGCAGGAGTCGGCGGTCGCGCAGCTGGGCGCTCTGGGGCCGGTGTCGGGCTACCCGCTGGATGTGACCGACCGCGAATCGTTCGCCACCTTCCTGAGCAAGGCTCGCACCGATGGGAACGGGCACCTTGATGCATTGATCAACAACGCCGGCGTGATGCCGGTCGGCCCGTTCCTCGAACAGTCCGAGCAGTCGATCCGCTCCGCGATCGAGGTCAACTTCTACGGCGTACTCACCGGGTGCCAACTAGCGCTCCCCGAAATGGCGGCCCGACACAGCGGCCATATCGTCAACATCGCCTCTCTGGCGGGCATGATCGCGCTGCCCGGCCAAATCGTCTACGCCGGAACAAAGTTCGCGGTGGTCGGTTTGACGACGGCGATGTCCGACGAGTTCGCCCCGCAGGGAGTCGACGTCAGTTGCGTGATGCCGACCTTCACCAACACCGAACTCCTCACGGGCACCCACACGTCCTCGGCCCAGAAGCCGGTGGAGCCTGAGGACATCGCGGCGGCCGTCATCAAAGTGCTCGAGAAGCCGACCACGCTGGTGTCGGTCCCGCCCGCCCTGCGGTTCGTCAGCGCGATCACGCCGACCCTCGGGGCCAAAGCCAGACGCTGGCTCTCCCACAAGATGGGCAACGACACGGTGTTCCTCGACGTCGACCGGGCCGCGCGCGACGGCTATGAGCGACGCGCGCAGGCCGCGCTGGGTGTTGTCGACTCGCCCGGTGACCAGGACTAACCGAAGATCGGCGGTGGCGCGCCCGCCCGGTAGGCCTCGATGACGTCGAGATGGTCGAACAACTCCTCGAGGCCGAACTGATAATCCTCGGACGTCCCGACGAACACCACGTGGGCGATTTCCCCCGCGTCCTCCGGCATGAGCAGAACCACCGTCGCCGCCACCTGCTCGGCGTCGTCCTCCACCTCGGCAATCGAGGGCGGCCAGTACCAGGCAACTCCCACGTCATCATCTGAGCCGTCTGGGTCGGACGCGTCGTCGAAGTCCTCAGAGAAGGCCCAACCCCGAGCGGTCAGCTGAGCGTCGAAATCCTCCAGCTCGCTGGCGATCTCGAGTTCCTCAGCGATCTGCTCGCGCACTGGCGCCGAAATCCAAGTCCGATCGCGGGCGGCCTGCCGCTTGTTCCGGCGCGCCTTCTTCGCCGCCGATCGCTTCGACACCTACGCCACCTAGGCCAGCGCCCGGTCCAGGTCGGCCAGCAGATCCTCAGTGCCTTCCAACCCGACTGAGATTCGCACCACGCCGTCACCCAAACCGATCGCGGCCCGGCCTTCCGGGCCCATCGCCCGATGCGTCGTCGTCGCCGGATGGGTGATTAGCGACTTGGCGTCCCCAAGGTTGTTCGAGATGTCGATGACCTGAAGCTTGTCCAGTACTTCGAACGCGCGCTCCTTATCACGGCCCGCCGGGGCGTCGAGTTCGAAAGTCACCACGGTGCCGCCACCGGACATCTGACGCTTGGCCAGATCGTACTGCGGATGCGATTCCAGGAACGGGTAGCGCACCCACCGCACCGAAGGGCTGGACTCCAGATACTCAGCGATTCGGTGCGCCGATGAATTCTGATACCGCACACGCAATTCCAACGTCTCGAGACCCTTCAGCAGCGTCCACGCATTGAAAGGACTGAGCGCCGGGCCGGTGTGCCGCATCAGCTTCTGCACAGGCTCGTCGATGTATTGCTTGTCGCCGAGGATCGCCCCGCCCAGCACCCGCCCCTGGCCGTCGATGTGTTTGGTGCCCGAGTAGACGACCACGTCGGCGCCCAGCGGGAAACCTTATTGCAGAATCGGTGTCGCGAAGATGTTGTCCAGAACCACCTTCGCCCCGGCAGCATGGGCCAGGTCGCAGACAGCGGCAATGTCGACCAGTTGTTGCATCGGGTTCGACGGCGTCTCGAAGAAGACGGCTCGGGTGGGTTTGGAGGAGTCCGACAGCGCCTCCTCCCACTGGGAAAGGTCGTCGCCGTCGACGAACACCGTCTCCACGCCCCAACGCGGGAGGATCTCGTTGCACACCACGTAGCACGACCCGAACAGGCTGCGCGCCGCGACCAATCGGTCCCCGGCAGCCAGCAGCGCACCCAACGACGTGAACACCGCAGACATCCCGCTGGACGTCGCGAAGCAGGCGGGCGCACCCTCGATCAGGCGCAATCGCTCTTCGAACATCGAGATCGTCGGGTTGCCGTAGCGCGAGTAGACATAACGGTCGATCTCGCCGGTGAACGCCTTCTCCGCATCGGCTGCCGTCTGGTACACGTATCCCGACGTGAGGTACATCGCCTCGGCGGTTTCCTCGAAGCCCGAACGCAGCAACCCGCCGCGCACGCCGATGGTCGCCTGACTGACTCCCTCGGGCAACTCGGCCGGCGTCCGCACCGACGGCAAGGGTTCGTCGTGACCACTCACGATTGTCTCCATGGAAGTCCGCTGGCCCGCCAGCCGGTACCACCGCGATGGCCCTGCTCGTCAAGGTTTCCCTCGAAGCCGTCCAGCATGTTGTAAGACGGAGTGATACCCGCTGCCGTGGCCGCCCGGGCCGCCGGGATGGAACGGTTCCCGGAGCGACACAGGAACACCACTGCGCTTTCGCCCGGGGTGATGCCCGAGGCCACCAGATCGTCGACGAAGCCCTCGTTGCGCGCGCCGTCAGTGCGATTCCACTCGACGTAGACGACATCGCGGTCCAGGCTGGCGAGGTCGGCCACCCCGACCAAACGCCACTCTGCCGCCGTACGACAGTCGACCAGCACGGTTTCAGGGTTCTCGCTCAGCAGCTTCCAGGCCTCTTCAGGCGTGACATCTCCGGCATAACTCACGTTCGTGAGTGTCCCACAGCTAATTGGGCCCGGTCGAACAGACCTTCCATACACCGTCCTGGCGTGCGAACGCCATCTCGACAGTCTCCTTGGCGTCAGGATCTTTGTCGAAGTGGTAGGTGACCTCGGCGGTAGCCCGGTCGCCTTCGATAGCCATGTTGGTCGCCCGGTCGACAAAACGATCCCCCCGGCTCGCCGACGAATCACGTTGTCTGGCAATGATGTCTGCTTCGATACCCCGCTGCTCCACGCAGGTGTAGACACGGAAGTCAGCGTAGTCCTGGCGCTGTAGCGCGTCGTTCTGCGCAACCACTGCACGACCGATCTGCTGTTCATCGGTGAGCTCGTCACCCGAGAGCGCATTGAACAACCAGACCGCAATCAAACCGATGACGATGATCGCCAGCGCGCCCAGGAACGGACCGGGGCTCGCGCCATTGGAGGACTTGTCAGAAGATTCGTTCATCGGGGCCCGCGCAGCGCCGTCGCGACCCGGCGAGCGCGGTCGCGGGCGACGATCGGATCGGGTGCTGTCGCCGTCGAAAGGGCGAGCCAGCGCCGAGCTTCCGGCACATCGCCGCGACTGAACAGACGCACGTCGCTTTCGGCGACGGCCAGCGCGTCGGCCAGATGGGCACGCAACTGTGCGTCGTCCGCATCGAGGCTGTCCGCCGTCGCTGACGCTGAACCCGACTCTGGCGCATAGCGCAACTCGACGGCGCCCGGCGAGATCATGATGGTGTCCACGGGAAGCCCGAGGATGGCCCGAGCGTGCAACTCGAACTCGGAGAGCCGCTGCGAGCGCAGGGTCACCAGCCCACTGTCATGGGGCCGCGGCGCCACGTCGGCGAAATAGACCTCGTCGCCACGTACCAGCAACTCCACGCTGAACACCCCACGACCACCCAACGAGTTGACGATGCGGGCGGCGATCGATTTCGCGTCGTCCAGCGCGGCCGGTGAAAGCTGTTGGGGCTGCCAGGATTCCAGGGTCCCATCAGCTGATTGGTGGTGACCGATCGGCTCGCAAAAATGGACGACGGGGCCGGTGGGGCCGGTGGTGCGCACCGTCAACAACGTCACCTGGGCATCGACCTCGACGATGGTCTCGACCATGACACGTTGCAGGCTGAGTCGGCCCCCCGCGACGGCGCGGCGCCAAGCAGGCTCGACGTCTTCAGCCCCCCGCAGCACCGACTCGCCTTCACCGGGGGCGGCGGCGACCGGCTTGACCGCCAACGGGAAACCCGCGTGCTGTCCGATCGCGGCGAGCTCTGCCGCAGAACTGGCGAACCAGAACGGAACCGTGGGCAGGCCGAGCTCGTCGGCCGCAAGCCGGCGCAATCCCTCACCGTCAAGCGCCAGGCGGGTGCTGCGCGGCGTCGGGAACACCTCCACGTCGCCACGCTCGGCGATCGTGATCAGCGCGTCCATCGCGACCGCGCCGGCGTCGGCCACGAGATAGTCCGGCTTCTCCGTGTCGATGAGCTCGGTGACCGCGTCGGTGTACCGGTCCACGGCGATCACCTCGGCACCGAGATGCCGGAACGCCAGCCCCAGCTCACCATGACGTTCCCCGGCACCGAGCAGCACCACCACTGCCGAACCGGGTGCGGGCAACGCCGTCTGGTCAGAAATCGTGTCGCCGTCCGTCGTGTCACTCATCGTCCGTCCACCCTGCCAGAACGAGCGACCTGATGAGCCGCGCCATGCGCAACCGGGCGTTCGACTTGCACCCCGCGCGCGCCGGACCCGCGCTGTGCGGATACCGGTGCGCCAAAGTCTGAAATATTGGCGGTATGGTCCGTCGGTTTTCTTGGGTACTCGCGCTCGTCATCGTCGCCGCGTCCGGTGCACTGATGGGACTCCTCGGCGGCAGCGACTCAGCTGAGCAGTCACCGGTGGCGGTACCTCCGAGCGCTGAGTCGGCCCGGGCCGACTCAGCCCGCACCCAGTTTCCCGGCGGTGACCGCGTCCCGGTGATCCTGGTGGTCAGCCGCGACGACGGCGCTGCGTTGACACCGGCTGACACGCAAGCAGCCGATGCGGCTCGCCAGCGGATGCTCGCGGCGAGCGAAGCGACGGGTCCGCCCATCCAGGTCTCCGAAGACCGAAAGGCCGCGGTGGCGGTGGTGTCGTTATCGGCGGACCTGTCCGGATTTGCGCTCAGCGACAACGTCCAGGCGCTGCGCGCGGCCGCTGACCAGAGGCTTCCCGGTAACCTTCGGGCCGAGGTCACCGGTGGGCCGGCCTTCGGCGCGGACATCGCCGACTCGTTCTCCGGCGCGAATCTGACACTGCTCATCGTGACCGCGGCAGTGGTGGCACTACTGCTGATCATCACCTACCGGTCCCCGGTGTTATGGCTGGCGCCGCTGGTGGTGATCGGCTTCGCCGACCGGGTCGCTGCCGTCGTCGGCTCGGCCGTCGCCGAAACCTTGGGTATGGCACCGGACGGGCAGTCGTCGGGGATCACCAGCGTTCTGGTTTTCGGTGCGGGCACAAACTATGCGTTGCTACTGATCTCACGGTACCGAGAAGAGTTGGGGCGTAACCAGTCCCATAAGGATGCTCTGGACACCGCCGTCCGCCGCGCCGGCCCGGCCATTATCGCGAGCAACGCCACGGTGGTGTTGGCATTGCTGACGTTGCTCTTGGCGTCGTCACCGAGCACCCGCAGCCTGGGGGTCCAGGCCGCCTCCGGGCTGGTGGTCGCGGCGGTGTTCCTGCTGCTGGTACTACCCCCACTGCTCGGTATTTTCGGGCGGAAGCTGTTCTGGCCGTTCATCCCTCGGGTCGGGGACGAAGCCCTCACCGACAGGGGGGTCTGGCACCGGGTGGCCGCCTCCGTCGCGCGACGACCGGCGCAGGTCGCGGTGGTTTCGATTGGCGCGCTGGCGCTGCTGTGCACTGGATTGCTGAGCACACCGCTGGGCCTGTCACAAACGGAGCAATTCCGCGTCCAGGCCGAATCGGTCAACGGCTTCGACACACTGGCGGCGCACTTCCCCAGCGGACTGACCGATCCAACCTGGGTGATCGCGTCGACAGATCGCGCCGCCGAGGTGCAGCGGGCGATCGACGACACCCCCGGTGTCGTATCGGTGACACCGGCAGGTACCGCGCCGACCGGACTGAGTCAGTGGTCGGTGGTCCTTTCCGCTGCCCCGGCTTCCGATGAGGCATTCGGAACCATTGATGCACTTCGTGATTCGGTTCACCGGGTTGACAGCGATGGACTTGTCGGCGGCTCCGATGCCAAGGCGAGAGATGCGGCTGCAGCTGCCGGCCACGACCGCGCTGTGGTGGTGCCTGCGATCCTCGCAGTGGTATTGCTGGTGCTGTACGTTTTGCTGCGCTCGGCACTGGCACCGCTGGTCCTGGTTGCCGTCACGGTGCTGAGCGCGCTGGCCGCCCTCGGGCTGGGCGGCTGGGCGGGCGTGCATGTGTTCGGATTCCCAGCACTGGACAACACCGCTCCCCTGTTGGCATTCCTGTTCCTGGTCGCCCTCGGGGTGGACTACACCATCTTCCTGGTGACCCGCGCGCGTGAGGAGACACTGGAGCACGGCACCCGCGACGGCATCATCAGGGCGGTCTCGGCGACCGGCGCGGTGATCAGCAGTGCGGGCATCGTGTTGGCCGCGGTGTTCTGCGTGCTGGGCGTACTTCCCCTGATCGTGCTCACCCAACTGGGCATCATCGTCGGGTTGGGCATCCTGTTGGACACCTTCTTGGTGCGGACAGTGATCATCCCGGCGCTGTTCACCCTTATCGGGCCGCGGATCTGGTGGCCCGCGCTGCAAGGCGAGAACGCTGGTTCCCCGGTACGTCGGGCCGGCGGCCGACACCGCGCCCGGTAGCCCACCGTCGTCATGGGTCGCCGGGCGCGTCGATCACGCCCGATTGCACCAGGATCACCAGGCTCACCACCAGCACCCACCCTGGAAAGGCCATCGTCATCCACAAGCTGATATCGCCGGCCACCAGGACACTCAGCGCGACAAGGTAGGTCACGACCACGAGCCAGTCGGGCATCAGCCGGGTCCGCAACCAGATGGTCGCCAGCGAGATCATGAACACCGCCGCCATCTTCAGCGCGCAGGTGTTGCTCAGCGCCACGAGCAGTCCCTGACCAAAGGCGGCTACCTCGGTGCGGGTGCCGTTCGCGCCGAGGAACTCCTTGCTGGCGAGAAGTCCTGCGCCAACAGCGGTGGACGCGAAGATCATCGCCAGGAATAGCAGACCGCTGCCGATGAACACCGTCGAGAAGAACTTGTCCTCCAACGAGCCGAGACCGTCGCGTATCACGCCGATGAACCAGAGGAACGCGATGCCCGCGAACGGCATCAGCACGATGGCGACCCGCAGGCGATCATCCGACCCCGCGACCCATTGCTCGCCGAGTTCGGCATCGGCGGGCATCGCGGTACGGATCAACACCAGGACGGCGCCGAAAAGCAGCGCGAACAGCACACCGGCGAAGGCCGCCGCGCGCGGTGTCGAGAGGCGGCGGATGTGGCGGTCAATGGGGTGTGTCACCGTTCCATGGTGGCATGCCGGGCCCGTCTAGATGCAGTTGATCAGCCCGCCCACACATCCTCGACGTAGCGATCCGACTCGACCAGGCCGATGAGCCAGTCGCGGGCATCGCTCTCGCTTGCCCCGGTGCGCGCGCGGTAGATGTCGATGAAAGCCTGCCGCACGGCCGGGGCCATCTTGGCGCCATCGCCACAGACGAAAACGTGGGTGTCGCTCGTGGGGTCGCCGAGAAGCGCCCAGACGTCCTCGGCGTCGGCGGCGATGCGGTCCTGCACGTAGCGGACGCCGTTCTGCGGTGCCCGCGAGAAGGCCGGGCGCATCGAGACGATCCCGAGCTCTTCCGCTTCGATGAACTGGTCCTTGAAGATGTAGTCCACGTCGGGGTCGCGGACCCCGAAGAAGCACAGCGCGGTGGTATACGGCTCACCCGCTGCTCTGGCCGCCAACCGGTCGCCGAGGAACCCGCAGAACGGCGCTACGCCGGTGCCCGCGCTGACCAGGATGACGTTCTTCTCTGGGTCCGCGCCCGCTCGGAAGGCCTGGCGTGCCGGATCAACCCGGGCGCGAATATGTTCCCCGGCGCCGATGCCGGCGAGATGGTTTGAGGCAACACCTTTGAAAAGCCCTTGACCCGATCGGGCCGGAGCGTCGAGCACGCTCACCACGAGACCGACGACAGTCGGCGACAGTCGCGAGGACGACGAGATGGAGTAGTGCCGGGGCGTCATCGGCTCGAGCAGCTCGAGAAGCTCTGCACCGGTGATGTCGCAGGCAGGGAACTCCTCAAGAATTTCGATGGGGCTGAGGGCACACGGCTCGGAGGCGGCTGCAAGCTCTTCGAGGCGTTGCCGCTCCGGTTGGCACGGATTGGCCGCGGCAAGCTTCCGCAGTTGGCTGCGCGTCGCGAGCTTTCGCAGTTCGACGAAGTGGGTGAGCAATTCGCGCACGCTCACCTCGCGGTCGAGTGCAATGAGCCGACGAGAGGTCCGCCGAGGGTTGATCGACAGCCGTTCCTCCGCGTCGATTTCCCATGATCCGATGACCGCTTCGACCAGGTCGGCTGGATTGTCGGCGAGTACCGTCAGATGATCGCCGGTCTGGTACTCCAAGCCTTCGGGGAGGGCAACGCGGACATTTCTCTTGGCTTGCCCCAGGGCGTTCTCGCCACTGACCAGCTCGTTGTTTTCCAGTACCACCATCGGTGTCACCGCGAACCGCTCGTCGATCGCCGCGGTAACCGGGCCGGTTATGGTGTGCAGATCGTAGAGCGGCTCGTCCAAGGAGGTCTTAGGCGTTGCGTCGGGGTCTCCGAAGCGCTCCGACAGCGCCATCCCCAGCGCGACAATGAACTCTTCGACCGTCCCGGTGAGGTCACCCGAGGTGTCCGCCGAGCCCATCGGGACCAAACGCCGACCACCGAGTTCGGCGAGACGTTCGTCGATGCGCTTGGGCACCGCCTGGTAGGTATCGGTCCAGTTATGGTCCCCGACACCCAGCACCGCGAAGTTGGGCGAGCCACCCAGTGCGGCATCCTCGCCGGTCAGCCACGCGAAGAAGGCGCGCGCATCATCGGTCGGCTGTCCGTTGTAGGACGACGCGACAATCAATATCGCGTCGACCTCAGGCAGGTCACCGACGGCGTCATCCAACGGTCCGACCGTCGCGGCACAGCCCACATCGGTGGCTTCCTCGGCCAGTTGGCTGGCCAGCGCCCGGCAGGTGCCGAGGTTCGAGCCGTGCAGGATCGCCACGGTGGTTCCGGCCTTGATGGCTGAAACCGCCTGCGACTGTTGCGCGGTGGTGCCGGGCGTCTCCGCCGGCGCTGCGCGATGGCGGTCGGCCGGAGTGCGCCGAATCAGATCAAGGTGGAAGCCGACGGGCCGGCGACTCAGTCCGCCATCCCACCGCGGTACATAGTGTTGCGAATCGATCAGGCGGTATCGATGGAGCACCCGGGCGATCGCCATGGTGGCTTCGTGCAGGGCGAACTGGCGACCGATGCACGACCGAGGTCCGGTGCCGAACGGCTTGAACAAGGCCGCCGGTCGGGCTGCGGCAAGGGCGGGTTCGAATCGGTCCGGGTCGAAGAGTTCTACGTTGTCGCCCCATTCGGGCTGCCGGTGTAGCGCCCCGGTCAGCACGGTGACCGCTTCGCCCTGCTTGACTGGGTATTTGCCGCCGACCACCTGGTCCGTCAGAGCCATCCGGTCGAAGCCCAGCACGGGAGGCGACAGCCGGAGTGTCTCGTTGAGTACCTGTCGCAGATAGGTGAGTTTGCCGATGTCGTCGTAGCTGGGCAGGTAGTCGTCGTCGGAGCCGAACACCTCGTCCACCTCGGCCTGCGCCCGGGACTGCACCAGCGGATGCCGGACGATGTTGTAGAGCGCAGTGGGCATCAGTTCTGAGGTCGTCAGCTGCCCGGCGATGAGAAAGGTCATGATCTGGTTGCGGATGTTTTCCTGCTCGAGCACCGGCTTACCGTCGGCATCGTCCTTGAGCATGGAGTACAGCAGGTCGTCGGCCTCGTACGAGCCGGCGCGGTGCCCATCGATCAGTTCGTCGAAGTGTCCGTGGAGATTGGCCAGCTCGGCGTCGAATTCCGGTGTCTTTTCTCGGTCTCCGATCATGCCGAGTGCGGTGGTGAAGCTCTCCGGGATCGGGGCTAGCCCGTCGTAATCGAACGACTCGAACCGTGCTCCGAACCCGGCTGCCGCGACTGTGTCCATCGCGAGCTTCTGCAGGTCGCCGGATACGTCCACCGGTTGTCGGCCGATGCTGGCGTCCCAGCGGTCGACGAGCCGACAATTGATGTCCAGCATCGAGGCGTGATAGTTGCGCAGACCGGCGTAGCTGAACCCCGGCAGCAGAACGTCATGGGCCTTCTGCCAATTCGGCTCACCGTGGTAGGCGGTGAACAGGCCGTCACCGGCCACCTGACGGTAATCGGCCAGGGGCTCGGTGAGGTTCTTCGCGAACCTGCTCTCGTCACAGAGCTCCTCGACCAGCGCCATGGAGCACATGTAGAGCTGTCGGACTCCGCTGTAGTCGGCGTAGAAGGCCGGTCCGTGGAGCTCACCGAGAATGTCGATGGGGAGCGCGTAGGGCCGGCCGACCAGCTCGGCCGGAGTGGGAAGTGCTCCTTCGGCGGAAGGGACATTCTCGAGCTGTGGAGGAGAGCAGGGTGCGAAATCGGCCATGCCAGGCAGCATATGTGGGATCTGGTGGCCCTGACAGCTAGGGCTGGCCTGGCAGGAGCCGGATCATCAGCCCGTTCGCCTCGGCCAGCAGCTTGCCTTCGGGGTCGCGCAGTTCGGCGTTGACGAAGGCCTTACGTCCCTCGGCCTCGCGCACCCACCCCCGTGCGGTCAGCACGGTGTCGATGGGGGTGACGTTTCGGTAGTCCACATGCAGGAATGCCGTCCGGCTGATCGGGCGCCCTGCGGCGTGAATCACCATGCCGAACACCGAATCGAACAGCAACGGCAGCACGCCCCCATGGACGGCTGAGTTCCCGCCGACCGAGAAGCGGCTGAAGGAAACCTCCAACTCGACCCCGTCGGCGTCAAACCTGACCAACTGGTACGGCGGCATCAGCAGGCTGCCGGAACCCGGCAGCGCAGGCACCCGGTTGGCGGGGCCGACGCCCTCGGCGGCCTCGGACGGGCCCAGCAGCTCAACCAGTTCCTCGGCGAGGTCCGCGGCACGCTGCCAGGTGGGGGTCTCGGGAGCGGCGGACACCGCCAGGTCTTGCGCTCGGCGCATCGCGGTCAGGAACCGACCGAAGCCCGGGCCGGGGTGCGCCGCCTGAAAGTTCGGGAATCCGCCGCGCTTGTCATAGTCAGGATCGATAGCCTCGGGGTCGTCGGTCACCTGGCGGCCAGGATGTCGCGTCGGACAATCGTCTGGTCGCGCCCGGGGCCCACGCCGATGCACGAAATATATGCTCCGGCAAGCTCTTCGAGCCGGAGTACATAGTCGCGAGCGTTAGCGGGCAGATCCTCAAAGGTGCGGCACCCACTGATGTCCTCCCACCACCCGGGAAGTTCCTCGTATATCGGTTCGGCCCGGGCGATATCGCTCTGGGTCATCGGCATCTCGTCGATACGCTTGCCGTCGACCCGGTAGCCCACGCAGATCGGCACGGTCTCGAGGCTGGACAACACGTCGAGCTTGGTGAGGAAGTAGTCGGTGATGCCGTTGACCCTGGTGGCGTAGCGGGCGATCACCGCGTCGAACCAGCCGCAGCGGCGCCGCCGGCCCGTGGTCACGCCGATCTCGCCACCGGTCTTGGCCAGATACTCGCCGCACTGGTCGAACAGCTCGGTGGGGAAGGGGCCAGAACCAACGCGCGTGGTGTAGGCCTTGAGAATCCCCAGCACGGTAGTGATCCTGGTTGGGCCGATTCCGGACCCGACGGACGCGCCGCCCGCGGTCGGATTCGACGATGTGACAAAAGGATACGTACCGTGGTCGACATCGAGCAGAGTGCCCTGCGATCCCTCCAGCAGCACCGTTTCGCCCTGTTCCAGCGCCCCGTTGAGCAAGAGTCGGGTGTCGGCGATGCGGTGCGCGAACCCCTCGGCCTGCGCCAGCAGCGCGTCGACCACCTCCGCGGGGTCCAGCGCCTTGCGGTTGTAGATCTTGACCAACACCTGATTTTTGAATTCCAGTGCACCGTTGATTTTCTCGGCCAGTAGCCCGGGGTCGAGCACGTCAGCGACGCGAATCCCGATGCGCGAGATCTTGTCCTGATAGCACGGCCCGATGCCGCGGCCGGTGGTGCCGATCTTCTTGCTGCCTGCGTAACGCTCGACCACCTTGTCGATCGCTACGTGGTAGGGCATCAACAGGTGGGCGTCAGCGGAGATGAGCAGCCGATCGGTGTCCACCCCGCGCGCCTCGATACCCTGGAGTTCGTCAAGCAGCACACCGGGGTTGACGACCACGCCGTTGCCGATGACGTTGGTGACGCCCGGGGTCAGGATGCCCGAAAGAATCAGGTGGAGT
>Ga0114921_10000273_pt1 | contig 21577 bp, 16 predicted proteins | sample BentaG_FD_87016 | JGI IMG/M metagenome (GOLD analysis project Ga0114921, IMG submission 87016) | Deep subsurface microbial communities from South Atlantic Ocean to uncover new lineages of life (NeLLi) - Benguela_00093 metaG | ecosystem: Environmental > Aquatic > Marine > Oceanic > Sediment ... | reverse complement strand
GAAAGAAGCCTTTGCGACCCAATCAAAAGCCGACGAGTCAATCAAGGTCTTGATAAAGCCCTGAGAAGGAGACATGCCCATACATACTTGAGCAGTACTGGGAGAATAACAATAAAGACAGGGTGTGATGAATACCCATCACATCCCTTATTTCACCAATCATCGACCTAGAAGTTGAACAAGTATGTTGCCCAGCTTATCTCTTGTCCGTTTCCCCTTGGCGCCTCTGTCGTCTCTCGTCTCGCTCTCTCTAGCCTGTCCACAGTCCCCTCACCAAGCTTTCAATGCAGCCTCAGCTCGGCGCTAGGCTAGACGGTCAATATGTGAACGGTGCAGACGTCAAACCCGCCTTGAACGTGGCCCAGCCCTACCTTGGCATCAGGCACCTGCCTCTCCCGGGTTTGAGCGTCACCTCTGAGCTGCCAGACCAATTCGGCGATTTGGGCGGCACCGGTGGCACCTATAGGGTGTCCCTTGGACAGAAGCCCCCCGCTCATGTTGATTGGTATATCACCACCGAGCTCCGTTCTACCCTCATCAATCATGCGCCCCCCTTCGCCCCACTCACAGAGATGCAGGTTTTCGTAGTGAAGCAGCTCGGCGGTGGCGAAGCAATCGTGAAGCTCAATGACATCCAGGTCCTTCGGTCCCAGACCGGCCGTATCATAGGCCTGTTCGGCAGCCCCCCTGGTCATGGGGGCGATATCGACAAATCCCAGGCTCTGGGAGGTGTAGGGTGGGGTTTTCAATACCGAGGCGGCGACTCTTACCGGCTTGGTGGTATACTGTCTTGCCTTCTCCATACTGCACAGGACGACGGCAGCGGCTCCATCTCCCGTGGGACAGCACATGTAGAGAGTGTTGGGCCAGCAAATCATACGGGCGTTCATAACCTCTTCCAGCGTGAACGCCTTCTGATACTGGGAACGAGGGTTGTAGACGCTATATTTGTGGTTCTTCACGGCTACCTTGGCGAAGTGCTCCGGCTTGGTGCCGTATTCCTTCATGTGCCTCACCCCGAGCTCAGCAAAGACCCCTGGCATGAGGAAGGTGCCGAGAATACCCTCGGGAGAGACCCCACCGCCACCACCTTCGCCCACCCCCAAGAGACCCATTTTCCCCATCTGCTCGGCACCGCAGGCAAGGGTTAAGTCATACTGCCCTGAAGCTACGGCGTAATATGCCTCCCTTACCGCAGTCGAACCGGTGGCGCAGGCATTAGCCACATTCACTACCGGTATACCGGCCATGCCAACCTCCTGAAGCATAGTCTGGCCTACCTGAAGAGTATGGTACTGCGAACCAGCCCAGAATGCCTGGATGTCTCTGATATCCACACCCGCGTCACGCAAGGCATCAACGATAGCCTCACGGGCCAAATCGAACAACGACTTTTCGGGGAACCGGCCAAAGCTGGTCATCCCCGCGCCAATAACGGCTACCTCTCTCATTGTCAACCTCCTTTCCCGATATCACCTAGCTCTGCTCAGAGCGGCTTAAACTTGTAAGCGATAATATCGTTGCCCTCGCTGTCCTGATGAACCTTCTCGGTCAGCATTGCTACCTTCGTTCCTGCTTTTATCGCATCGGGTCCGGCCTCGACCCCGACCAGCGAAGCTCGGACGAAGGGACCTTCGGGTAATCTTACCACGGCGGCTATATATGGTTGCTGGATCCAGGGTACCGACTGGTATACTACGGTATAGGTAAAGATTTCCCCCGTTCGGCTCAGTGCTACCTCTTCCATCTGATCCATTTCGCCACATTTAATGCAGATTACCCTATTACCGAGGTAGGTCTCGCCGCAATTGCGGCACTTACTGCCCATAAGGCATGCTTCCTCCCCGGTTGACGATGGCAGTCTGAGATAGGGCACTATGGGAACCTGCCTTTTTTCACCTGTTGCCTGGCTCTGTGTGGTCATTTATCTCAATACCTCCATCTCATTCGGCTCTGCCTCTCACAGAACCGGGGCCGGACAGAACACCCTTCGAATAGCGACGACCCATTTCCTTTGCCTATTGTTCAGATTTCGCCCGGCGCCTTTCTTCTGCTTTCTTCGCCTTTCTCTTCTTCTTTATCTCTTTGCCCGCCTCGTGCAACTTCTTGTCTCTGTCCCAGATGAACTGGTCCCACTCAGGATGCGGCACCACTTCGAGCGCCGAATAGGGTGGCTCCCACCAGTCATCCTTGGTCTTCATGCCTGTCCGTCCCATGTCTCGCCCCGGGCCAAGGAAGCGAATAAACAGGTTAGGACTGGTCAGGGTCTGGCGCGCCATGGCACCCTGGTACCGATACCCTCGCCCACTCGCCCCTGAGCCGGGTTCAAACGAATACCAGCTTTCCCGGCAAGGGCCAACAGGAAGGGCCATGACTGCCGTACAGCCCTCCATGTACCCCATCCGCATGAAGAGGCCGCCCGGAATCATCTGGATCCTGTTGGGCACGTTGTGGTCATGGGCGACAGCACACGCCCAGTCGCAGGCAATGCCTAACTCCAGGATTTTCCAGATGCAGCTTGGGCCCCGCCAAATCCACCCCCAACCGCCGGTTACTCCCGCCTGATTGGGTTTCAGCACCTGCTCCCGGTTATAAATGACGGCTTCCCGGCATGTCTTGTGACCACAGGCGCCACAGTTCCAACCTAACTGGTCACAGCTCAGGCACCGCCTGGCTTCGGCAAGCGCCGTTCCCTCATCCATGGTAAGCTCTACCCCGGCGAAACCATCGAGCCGCTGCTCAACTGGAAGTAAAGCTATTTGCGGCCGGGCGTTGCCTGCCTCGCCAGATGGTGCAATTTCCGGCACCTCCTCAGATGGCGCTATTACCTCATCAATTACCCCGCTGCCACCAAGGTACTCGTCTATTGACATCGCTGCTTTCCTGCCGGCCGCAATTGCCTCGATGATTGAAGTCGGCCCCCTCACACCATCACCGCAGGCAAAAACTCCATCTCTATCTGTAGCCAGAGTCTCAGAATCAACCGCCAGAGTGCCCTGCGCCGTAGCTGCCAGCCTGAACCGGCGAGGGATCTCAGGCGCCTCACCAATAGCCACAATCACCGATTCGACCTCGACAGTGAATTCAGAACCAGCAACCGGCTCCGGACGCGGCCTCCCCGTCTCATCTACCGCTCCCAGCTGCATGCGAATGCACTCCAGCTTGACCACGCCCTTCTCAGTCATTGCCTTAGTGGGTGTAGCCAGAAATTCGGCCTTCACCCCCTCGTTTAAGGCTTCCTGTATCTCACTTTTGTCAGCCGGCACCTCGGCCTGTGACCGACGATAGATAATGGTCACCTCTTTGGCGCCGAGCCGCAGAGCCGTACGTGCCGCATCTACGGCTACGTTGCCACCACCGATGACGGCGACTCTGGCCCCTAACCTGATTTTCTTCCCCAGATTCACGTCCTTTAAGAAAGTCACGCCATCAATAACCCGGGCGCTCTCTTCCCCCTCGATACCCATCTCCGCCCCCTTGTGCGCGCCGATGGCTAGCAAAGTGGCGTCGTAACCCTCTTTAAGCAGTGTGTCCAGTGAACCTATCTTGGTGTTTGTTTTTATATCAACCCCGACGGCTTTTATGGCGTCGATGTCAGCGTCCAAGGCATTCTTGGGCAGCCGGTAATCCGGGATACCCACACGCATCATGCCACCCGCCTTGGGCAGTGCTTCAAAGACAGTGACAGCATGACCGCCAACCTTCGCCAGGTAATAGGCTGCGGTCAATCCTGCCGGGCCTGACCCGACCACAGCAACACGCTTGCCGGTCGGCTCGGCTACTTTAGTCTCACCGGCACCGGCGCCGCCAGCCTTTTCATAAGCAAAGCGGTGCAACGCCCTGATGGTTATGGGCTCCTCGTCCCCCCTTTCCCCCCGCTTACACCCGACTTCGCAAGGAGCACGACAAATATAGCCAATGCTTGAGGGGAAAGGAAAACTCTCCCGAATCACCGCCAGTGCTTCAGCATATTTGCCGTCACCGATAAGACGGATGTGGCGGGGCACGTCTAAGCCGGCGGGGCAGGCTTCCTTACAGGGTGCCCGCTGAATCATGGAGCAATCAGCACCTATCAGCAACACAACGGGCGGCTCCCCCATATCATAAGCCCTTTTGTAAGCCTCACCTGTGGAGGCAGCCATCAGCTTATGCATCTCATTCTCAATATCGAAGTAGTCCTGTAATTCCTCTTCGGTCACGATTTCTACCTTGAGGTCCAGTTTGCCGGTTATCTGGGGGGCACTTAGAGCCGCCTGGGTGCAATGCTTGATAACATCCAGCAGACCCTCGTGTGCCAGCTTTTTACCATCATAAAGTGGCATCTCTAGCACCTCCTATTCTAACTTTCCGGGGGTAAAGGTTCTGTAATCCAAACCGCTAGCCGGTCTCAATCCTGACTGTGAAACATGTTTGCGCAGTGAGTCCACTCCTGCCGCCATATTTATTAGGTGGTAGTCAGTCCCCGGGTCGCGGAATTCGTGCTTCTGCCGCGCCGCTGCGGCAACACCAATGACAAGATAAGAATTGGGGCAATAGCCTAGCTTTTGGGCAGCGAGCCCCATGCTCATGAAAGGACGGGCATCCACATACAGCCGTACTGCTTCCATCAGTACGCTACCTACTGCGTAGCCGGTGTTATGGGCATACAGCGCGCACAGAGGACCATCGATAATCTTGTCACTTCTCCTATCGGTCTTATCGATGATGCCTTTCCTCTGTTTCCTTCTCTCGTACACATATCGGCAGTCACTACCACCACAGGCACCACATTCACCGTCCCACGGGGTCCAATGCGCTCGGTAATTCCCAATGAGCAGTAGTGCATCAGCCTCACGCGCCATCACCGCTTCGTACAGGAATATGTGCTGCCAGCGCTCGTTCTCGTAAGCCAGCTCCTCCATCTTCCTGGCAATCTCTTCCTGCTCTTCCATGCCGTAGACGATGGCACCTTCTACCTGGGGCATACCGCCGGTCACGGGAGATGTTAGAGCCGCATTCATCATCAGCTTGCATGCCAGCACCACATTGTCCCGGCGTGTCTGGTCATTAGGGGAATAGGGGGGCCAGTCCTGGAACACTATCTTCGGCATTTTAACCTCCTTTGTTTTAGGTATTGAATTCCCTCTTTTTTCTTAATCTCGCTATAAATAGTGGCTAAATGGTCACCGGGGAAATAGCGCTAAAGGCGACTTTACACGTCCTTCAAATGTGTTTGCCTACTCAAAGACTCCTTCTACTAACAACTCATCGAACTCCTTCTCAGACATGCCCAATATCTCGGTGTAAACGTACTCATTGTGTTCACCCAGGCATGGACCAGCCCACCGCAATTCGTAAGGAGTCTTTGACAGTATAAAAGCCTCGCCATCGTGAGCCATCGGACCTATTTCACTGTGGTCCATAATCCAGAAATGGCGGCGATGTTTCAGCTGAGGGTCATTGTGCAGGTCTTCGTTGGTCTCCAACACCCCGGCACTCACCCCGGCGGCCTGCATCAAGGTCATTACCTCCTCATCAGTAAAGTTAATTGTCCACTCGCCCAAGAAGCGGTCTAGTTCATCCTTATTCTGAAGCCTTCCTACTAAAGTGGAAAACCTGGGGTCATTCGTCCATTCCGGGTTGCCAATAACCCGGCACAGGCTCTCCCACTCCTCATCAGTGAATACGGCAATAGCGCACCAGCGGTCTTCACCCCGGCAGGGATAGGCACCGTGCGGGGCACCACAGCTAGAATCATTCCCTCTCCTGTTTGCTATCCGTCCGTTTACCGTGTAGTCAAGGAGAAGCGGAGCAATAAACTGTATCCCCATTTCAAACTGGGAGAAGTCAAGGAACTGTCCCTTGCCGGTTCTGCGCCGGTAGTCAAGGGCGGCGATAAGGGTGGCTCCGATATAGCGCGGGCAGATGAAATCGGTATAAGCCAACCATATTTCTGAGGGAAGACGGTCAGGCCAACCGCTGAGATGGGTGAAACCTGATAGGGCAGCTAGCTGCGTCCCGTAGCCGGGATGCTCACGATGAGGCCCGGTATGTCCCTGCATGCAAGAGACAAACATTATGATATCAGGCTTAATCTTCTTGATATCTTCGTAGCCCAGGCCGTACCTCTCCATCTGTCCGGCCGGCCTGTTGTTGGACACAATGTCAGCCCAAGCCACGATTCTTCTGGCAACCTCATTGGCGCGTGGGTGACGCAGGTTAAGGCCTATACCGTACTTGTTGCTGTTATAGTCAGGCATCCAAGCTGACCGATTTAACCCTGGTTTATTATCCCTGAACGGCGGACCTGCTCTACAGACCTCGGGAGCAGTGGCAGACTCCACATGGAGCACTGTTGCCCCATGGTCTGCCAGGTATTTGGTAGCCACCGTGCCCACGGCACCAACGGTAAAATCGGCAACTTTTACTCCTTCAAACACATGCTTTGACATTTGATTCTTCCCAGTCACTGCGCTAACCTCTCTCTCAAAGTTCAGATAATCCCGCCTTGCTTCAGCGCGACGAGTTCCTCCCTGGAGAATCCTAACTCCTTTTCGTAGATTTCTGCGTTGTGCTCACTAATAAGGGGGGCACGTTGCCCCCTCCAGGGATTCTCCGCTGTCTTAACGAAAGAGCCAGGATAGGTAATAGTGGTGCCCAGCTCAGGGTGCTCCACCTCCTGCCAGAAGTCCCTAGCCTTAAGCTGAGGGTTTTCAAATATGTCTTTGACAGTATTTACCGGGTAAATCATGATACGCCTCTTTACCCCCTCCTCCAGGACTTCTGCCTTGGTACGTGTCATCAAGAAGTTATCCACCGCCTCTGGCATCCGACGGAGTACCTCCCGTGCTTTGTCATCCAGTGCTGCCCAGTCCCACTTCGCCCAGTCTACCTCCTTCATGAAATCAGGCAACATCCCCTCCTCGTTCATCCACCCCACCAATCCCTGTGAACTCCCGGCTCCAATCAGCCCCCCCATCAGGAGGAAGCACACATAACCGTCCTTACACTTCCTGATTCCCGGCTGAAAAACGCCCCCCAGAGGACGGTCAAAGCCAGGGCCTGCCCGGTGAACATGAACCTTGTTCATATCCCAGTACATCTGGATATTATCGGTGACTATAATCATGCTCTCCTGTATGGAGACGTCAACATGCTGCCCCTCACCGGTTATTTCCCGGTAGTAATGGGCTACCATCGACCCCACAGCACCTTCCACTCCAGCATGAAGATACACCTGCGGGAAGCTAATCCGAACCGGAGGTCGGTCGGCATTACCGATCAGGTACATCAAGCCGCTCATGGCCATGCCGACAATGTCAGAACCCTTATAGTCCTTGTAGGGGCCTGTCTGTCCGAAGGGGGTGATTGAGGTCATAATAATGCGGGGATTGATTTCACCGAGGGCGGAGTAGCCCAGACCCAGCCTATCCATATATCCGGGTGGGAACGACTCTATGACAAAATCGGCGTTCTTAACCAGCCTCTTGAAAACCTCTCGCCCACCGGCAGTTTCGATGTTCAGTGTTATGCCCCTCTTATTCATGTTGAAGGCGAACCAGTAGAGGCTCTTCTCCACGTCTACCTCGTCGTGGTAGAAGGGGCCAATCCGGCGGGCAGGGTCACCTCCGGGCTTCTCGACCTTAATTACATCAGCACCAAGGTCACCGAGAACCTTACCGCACAAAAAGCCCTTTTCATCAGTCAGGTCCAGTACTCGGAAAGGGGCTAGCAGGGATACAGAATTATGTTCTTCACTCATGGGTCACACTCGGTAGGCAGTAGGCGATTATCTTTTGACAAGAACTCGCTCGTTACGTACCATGTAGCACCTATCAACCTAATTGCTTACGCCACGGAATTCTACTCCCGTGGTGGCTAGCTGTCAAGTATATGTAATCGTCAGGAGCCTTAGTGCCACCTCATCACTATCTGGCTCAACCTCCACGAGCAGCTAGGCGGTACCGGCAAAGGTTATTGCCCGAATGATTTGACCGTGCCGCAGCATTTCGTTACTCTCATCATATATCTGCAGAAGCCGCGTATCCCTGACCAGTTTCTCCATCGGGAAATCGCGCATATATCCATAGCCGCCGAATACCTGCATCCCCTTATTGGCAGCATCAACGGCGGCATCCGAGCTGTAGACCTTGGCCATATTGGCTATCGATGAGCTGCCGCTTCTGGTCGTTTCATCGTCCCAGGCTGCCAGCCAGGTAAGCAAGCGGGCAGTCTTTACATCAACTGCCATGTCCACCAGCATCCGTTGAACCGCCTGGTGAAAGATGATCAAGTTCCCACCCTTGTAGCGCGTCTGGGCATAAGCTATCGCTTCCTCAAAAGCCCGCCGGGCAACCCCTACTGAAATAGCCGACATGCAGGTGTTAAGATACGCACTGCCCTTCAAACTCAGAGCCCAATTATAGCGCCACTTCTCCGGAATGCGAACGTCTTCGTAGATGACCTCAGAGTTTTCAGAGAGGCGGTGCCCCATCTTATCCTCGACGTGGCCAAAGGAAAGCCCGGGGGTACCAGCCGGCACCAGAAAGCCGGAAGCCACCACACCATCAGCCTCAGCTGGATTGGTCATTGCCAGGGTACAGTAAAGCTTGGCCTGTCTACCGAAGGTAATAAAGCGCTTCATGCCATTGATTATCCACGTATCGCCCTCCCGCTTGGCCGCTGCTGTCATCTCCCTTTGCTGTGCCTCAGGGATAGGTTTACGGGTGACAAAGTCCAGCGGGGTGAGCTTATCGGCGGCTACTCTCCCTGCCCCATATTCTCGAGGCCCGAGGTCACCGGCAGCACCGTGCTCAGTCACCGATACAGCCATGAAGTAAAGCTCCTCCGGGTCGTTACAGCAGGCGGTGAAGAACTCCTGCTTCTGCTCTTCGGTGCAGGCATCATCAAGCATACGGGACTGCCCGGTGTGAACGAAGTAGCTGGTACCAATCCCGGCATCGGCAACGGAAAGCTCCTCAATCACGAGGCAGGCATCGAGTTCCGTTAGCCCCAGCCCCCCGTACTTCTGGGGGATAAGGATTTTGTTAAAGCCCAGCTTGTTAGCCTTGACATAAATATCCCGAACCCGGGACCAGGCCTCCTTAGGGTCGGCGATTTTATCGATTTCCGCCGTCACCGGTTTGACCTCCCTCTCGGCAAACTCCCTGGCTGTCTTCTGTATCGCCAGTTGCTCCTCGGTTAAACTAAAGTCCACCATCTTTAATTACCTCCTTTGAAAACCCTTGATTTGTTCCAGACTGGTCTTTTCTATAAGGACTGACCCCTATCCTGATTTCCGCTCAGCTTGATAAAACCTGTTTAAGCTTCTCAGTGAGTGCCGGTAACACCTTCTTATAGTCGCCCACTATACCAAACTCGGCATGAGCAAAGATGGGGGCATTCTCGTCCTTGTTAATGGCTACGATATGCTTGGCGCCTGAGCAGCCACTGATATGCTGGGCGGCTCCAGAAAGAGCGATGGCAAAGTAAAGGTCAGGGCTGATAATCTTACCAGTCAACCCGATTTGCTGCTGCTCCGTTATCAGTCCCAGGTCTACTGCCGCCCGGGTGCCTCCCACTGCCGCCCCCAGCACCTTGCCGAGGCCTTGGGTAATGTAGCTTTTAAAGTCAGCGGGGCTACCGATTCCTCTTCCGCCGGAGACGACAATCTCAGCATCCTCAAGCTTCGGACCGGTCGTTTCCTCTCTGACACTCTCCAGAACCTTGACTCTGACCGCCGACACATCAACGCCGGCTGACAAATGCAATACCTCTCCACTACGGATGTCGTCCCTTTCCAGAGGCTCCATAGCCTTGGAGCGTATAGTTGCCAGTTGCGGGCGTGCCGATTCCACACGATAAGTTGCCTGAACGTTGCCCCCAGCCACCGGGCGCTTCCCCAGAAGGGCTTTTGACTCAGGGTCTAGCCCTAACCAAATACAGTCCGTCACAAGTCCGGTTTCAAGCCTGAAGGCCAGCTTGGGAGCCAAATCCCTGCCGGTCAGGGTATGCCCCAAGAGCAGTATCGCCGGTCGTACCGTCTCGCGGCAGAGCCTCTCCATGATGGCAGCATAGGAGGCTCCCTCGTAGCTCTCGGAGGGAACGTCGCCCACTATATAGACCTTTTCAGCTCCACAGGCAATCGCCTCCTGACCATGAGCCTGCGCTCCGCTGCCAACAAGCACTATTGACAGATGCTCGCCCAATTCGTCAGCTAGCTTCCTGCCGATACCCAATAGTTCTCGCGCAATTGCCGACAATTTCCCATCACCAAACTCACCGTAGACCAAGACACCTGCATAATCAGCCAATTGAAACCTCTACTTAGCCTAGATTATCTTTTCGCTCCGCAACATCTCCACCAATCTGATTGCCGCTTCCTCCAGATTCTCCCCGGTGATGAACTGGCAAATCCCCTCATAGGTAGGAATGGCAAGCTCTACGATTGAGGTACGCGCTCCAAGAGCACCAGTCCTCGCCACATCGAGATTAATGTCGGATGCCGTCCAGGTAGGAATCTCTTTCTTAGCCGCGTCCATGATACCACGGAGAGGCGCCAATCGGGGAGTATTGATTTCGTTGCTTACTGCCAGCAATGAGGGCAGGGGCAGCTCCAGTACTTGGTAGCCGTCCTCTATGATGCGCTCTGCCCGCACGCTACCATCAACAGCCTCGATCTTCCTAACGGGCGTGACTGCCGGGATGCCCAGAATCTCCGCTATGCCCAAGCCCACCTGACCGGCGTCCCAATCTGCCGCCTGGCGACCACAAAGAATAAGGTCATACTCCCCCAGCTTCTTGATAGCCATTGCCAGAGTGTATGCGGTGGAGTGACTGTCGCCTCCATTAAAGGCAGGGTCGTCCAGCATAACAGCACTACCTGCCCCCATAGCCAGCGTATGTCTCAGGGCACGGATTACATCGGGGGCAGGGTTAGTGGCCAGGCTGATGACGGTCAGCTTACCGCCGACCGCTTCCCTGAGTTGTAAGCCAGCCTCAACAGCATTTTCGTCAAAGGAGCTAATCACCAGGGAAACTTCTTTAGGAAGGGTAATCCTCTTCGTCTCATTATCGACACCGTAGCTCGACGCTGGTGCCTCAGGGTCAGTCACCAGCTTAATACAAGCTACGATATTCATCGATACGTTCTACTCCCGTAAAGCATATCTTCGCATGTAGACGAGAAACTGCCGATTACCACTTAGGCAAATGACAGATTATCACACGTCAGCACAGTTGTCAAACCTGCCAGACTCCTGAGGAGTGGCAAGTTAGCCCTATAAATTTGCTATATTTTGTGGTATTTTAAGACAATGCCCTCTTCCAGATAACACAGGTCAATGGCTCTACTGATGACTTAAGGCGAGTAAACACTCAGGAGGTATTAAATGACCCAGGAATTCAAACACCTATTCTCACCAATTAAGATTGGCCCCATGACGGTTCGCAATAGAATTGTCAGCAGCGCCCATGTTCCAGCATATGATATGACACGGTTAATCAACTACTGGGTTGCCAAAGCCAAGGGCGGTGTCGGCCTTATCGAATCTCAGATTACCGTGGTTCATCCCCGCGCGGAGCAGAATATGTTCAATATGCCAGGTATAGTTGACGCCTTCAAGACGGCAGCCAACGCCGTGCACGAACACGGGGCAAAATTTATTATCCAGATGGGTAATCTAGCGGCGCAATCAGGTGCCTATGCCAGACCAACGCCCTGGGCGCCTTCGGCGGTGCTGACTATCAACCAACTCTGGGAGCAGCATGTTCCCCACGCCATGACCAGGGATGAGATAAAAGGTTTCGTCGAAGCCTTCGCTCACGGGGCATCTGTAGCCAAGGAAGCTGGCGTAGCGGCAGGAGCACTTCAAACTGGCGAGGAACTGCTGGAGTACGACCCCCAATTGAAGCACCGCGGCTTTTTCCGGGAGCTAGAGCACCCTGAAATAGGGAGGTACCATTCTGCGGCGCCCGCCTTTCTGCTGTCAAAGTCGCCCTACGAACTGCAGCGTGCCCCTTTAATTGGCGAACATAATGAGTACGTCCTGAAGGACATCCTTGGTATGTCAGATGAGGAGATTGCTGAGCTGGTGATAGTGGGAGTAATTGAATAGACTGCCAGTTGCCGGTATTTGATTAACTAGAAGGGGCTGGAGATTTGAATCTTCCAGCCCCCAGTGTTATGTCCCCGCCAGTGTTATGCCTAATACCCCATTGCCTCCTTCAGGTCCTGGTCAATCCAGATATAGATAGGCCAGTTGCCCAAGTCGATGTAACCTACGTATTGTGCCCCGTAATCCTTTACCCACGGCCACCGGAATAAGTAGGAATATGTTCCCGGCAGTGGTATCTGCCAGCCCTGCTCAAGTATGTACGGGTATATCTCCTTCATTATGGCGGCATATTTGGCACGGTTGGTGTAAAACTCCCATCCCATCGTATCCACCGCCGCCATTGTCTCGTTTAAACGCGGGTCGTCGATGCGGGTGAAGTTTAGATGACCTACCCCGTAGTAATTGGAAAACTTGCTGGGGTTATTAGCCCCTGAGCCCGGCGTGCCATAGATCATCTCTTCCTGTTTCTTCCGCACGTACATGCCAACAAAGACGGTAGATTCTCTAACATCAATTTGCAGGTCAACGCCAATCTGCTCCCAGTAGCCTTTGATTACGGATAGCGTGTCGACACCGGTTGCCGCGCAGAGTACCTTGGCTGAGAAGCCTTCGGGATAGCCAGCCTCAGCCAGGAGCTGCTTGGCCTTGTCCGGGTAGTACTCAAAAAGCTCCTGGACCGTCTTGTTTTGCTCCTCAAGAGGGGTAAACATGTCCATAAATTCAGGGTAGGGTAGTATCGGGTGAGCTAATATCTCGGCGTGACCACCATAGAGCTCATCAGCGATTTCCTGGTTGTTTATGGCCATAGCCAGTGCATACCGAACCCTGATGTCATTCCAGGGCAGGTCAGGATTGTCCATCCTCAGACTTATCGGCGCTCCAGCGTTGAGATTCCGCCGGTACTCCAGCTCGGGGACGTTCTCCATTAAATCCTCTGCGTCCTCCCAGCCAGCGCCCAGAACATCAACCTTGCCTGTCCGCAATGCCGATAGGCGGGTAGAAGCATCCGGTATGACCAGTATCTTGAGAGTGCCCGCATAGGGCATTTGTTCCCCGTAAATGGGGTGCTTTCGCCAGTAGTCGGGGTTCCTGACCAGAGTTGTAGAACTCCCCTCAATGTGGTCTACCAGAAGGAATGGACCGGTGCCAACATTAACCCTCCAGTCCTTCATGTCTCCGTATTTCTCTATCACCTCTTTGGCGATTACGCGGCATACACCGCTGTATTCCAGTATGACTCTAGCCAGTTCGGGATTCCACTGGTGAACAACCGTCCAATCATCCTCGACCCAGGCATCCCAGCCTTCCTGCTGTGATCCGGTGTGGGCCGACTGCATATAACAGCCGGGTTCCAAGAAATGCCGCCTCAGGGAATAGGCCACGTCCTCAGCAGTCATCTCCCTGCCGCCGACCAGCCGGCTGGCCTCACTGTCCGGGTCAAGGGCCCAGTGAATCCCTTGGCGGATTTTATATCTGACGGTTTTATTATCAATTATCTCCCAGCTTTCGGCTAAACAGCCTACCTCGCTCTCATAAATGTAGTCAAGATTGCCAACATAGCCAATTTCATCGGTGCCGGCTGGACCTTTTGCCCAGTCACCAGTGGTCAGCTCCTCATTAGTAAAGAACATGGTAGTGGTCTGATAATGCGGGGTAAAACCCTGGTCAAAGCCGGTAATCGGGCTGGACCGTGTCATGACAATCTCCCCGCCATACTTCGGCTTTTCCTTCAATAGCTCTACTGTTGTCCCATCCAGCTTCTCCAGCGTAACCTTAACCATCTCTTTCACTGGCGGTACTATCTCCTCTTCCTCCGGTGGTGTTACCACCTCTTCCTCCGGTAGTGTTACCACCTCTTCCTCTTCCTCTTCTGCGGGGCCACAGGATGCCAGCATCAAAGCCGCTACCATAAGACAGCTCACCATCAACCAAACAGCCTTCCTTTTCATTTAACCCTCCTTTCCTGAATTCTTATCATTCAACGGTCTTTCTCCATCGTTTCTTGCCATTGAGCCGTTTTCAGTTCGTTTGACATGGTGGTATTGAGTTTAGTCCTCTTATGGGAGTTTGTCAATACCAAAAAACGAACGATAATAGTACAACAGATGAAAGGTTGAAGGCCTATGAAGAGTTATGCAAGGGGATAAGTGAGACTCGCAGCTTTTCGGGACAATAACTTTAACGCTTACCTGACGATAGAGTAACTCAGGAAGTCTCACCTTCGTAAACCGTGCGGTTTGCAAGTTGCTCTAACCTAACATGTCTGGTTTCAGGGGTTTACTCCATACATCCTCGTTTTAACCCAGCCTTCGTCGTACGGAGTATAAAAATAGAACTCAGCTAGTATCTTCTTAAATTTCCATTCTCCACTCACTTTCACGTATTCTTCTTCATATTTACCTACCATCCATACAGCCCTGTTTGTTGGAGCATGTGTAGCTGGTACCTCAAAATACCATTCGCCAGTAGCTTTTTCCCCTTTTACCTCAATAACGGGGTTATGGAACATGTGTGTCATGAAAGGTAACGCTCGCGGTAGCATGTCTCTAAAAAACCCCGTAATCTCAGACTTTCCTTCATAGCGCCCCATGGAGACAAACTCCACTACTGCTTCGTCTGTATATAGATTCACCATCCCCTGCCAATTTCCAGTGTCAGCGAAGTAGGCGTAGGTAGCCTTCAATTTCTTAATTGCTTCGATGTCTTCGAGTATTTTGATTCTTGCTTCTAATCCTTCTGATACCATGCCTTAAACCTCCTTTTAAACTGTTTGGCTTCTTTGAAAAAGCATAGCTCCATACTATAAGCTTAGACTAAGGTGTCAGGAATCACATATCATTTCCTCTAATAATCTTTTCAAAGTTGGCGGGATTTCCCTAGGCTTGATAGTCAGAAGCTGGTTTTTTTTCATGCGCCAGGTGGTAGATCAATCAGCCTGTGGATGAGGTGCCAATATCATCTCTAAGGTGGGAGACGTTGGTTCCCAGCCTGGTTTCAGGTCGTCACCCGGTGCCAGATAGGGCAGCATCAACATAAGAGGAGCGTCCGTCTGCATGTTGAGGCCATGCCTCGATATTACGGTTTGGTAGCCGGCTTGTCTTTGGACTTGGGCCAATTCAGCCAGCTCTCTCCCCTTTGAGTCACCTATCCCATACGCGGCATAAAAGCCATCATGGATGGCATCTAACTGATCCCGTGGCTCTAAGCAGTCTCCAATTTCAATCAGCTCGCTATCCAGCTCAGCTATCATAAAAGGGGTGATTTTCTCGACTAGTCTCCTGTTGGGAGTTCTGCCTATAGCAAGGACCACGGTATCTGCCTCGACGGTCCTCTCTTTGCTATCCTTGTCCAAATAATTCACGCCCTTATCGGTGATTTCTCTAATTCTGGCCTCGGTAACTACCTGGGCTCCTGACTGCCATACCATCCTCAGTAAAGTAAAACGGCGCATCCCCTTTATATAGGGTGCCAAACCTATATTACCTGGTCCTCCTTCTTCTAAGATGGTTACATCTCTGCCTGCTTTGCACTGGGAAACGGCAATTTCAGCGCCGCGGCCTCCGCCAAGGATGACCACTCTCTTGCCGACTTTTGCGTCGTTCTTTATGCAATCCTCTTCGGTAATGACGATGGGTTTATCAACCCCAGGGATAGCCGGTATAGTTGGAGTCGATCCGGTTGCTATCAAGACTACGTCTGGTCTCATCTTTTTTATAATTTCGAGGGTGACTTCTCTACCCATCTCGACCTTTACATCTAGCTTATTCAGCCAGTCTGAAAGTTGCCGAGCATAATTGCGGAGCTCCCTAGTGTAAAGGCGAGGAATAGCAGAGGCAATATTAACCTGCCCCCCAAGCTGGCCTGCTTTTTCGCAGAGAGTCACGTCATGGCCGCGCAGCGCGGCTACACGGGCTGCCTCCATACCACCCACACCTCCACCTACTATGAGTACTTTCTGTGGTCTCTCTGCTGGTGTCATGGGAAACTTCTCTATTCGACCCAAGGTTGGATTAATGCTACAAATCATGCTTGAATAACGCAGCCTTCGGGTGAAGCAACCTTCACAGGCAATGCACTTTCTAATCTCACTGTATCTTCCTTCCAACATCTTCTTGGGAAGCTCGGGGTCAGCGAGCATCTGCCTGCCAATATAGACCAGGTCTACTTTTTCCTCCTCGATAAGCCTTTCAACTAGTCTATAATCATTTACCCTGCCCCCACCAACCACCGGAACTTTCACTGCCTTTTTAATTGGCTCCGCGTAAGGGATCATAGATGCCCTAGGATAGTAGAGACTCGGGATAATAATATCAAACCTAAGCCACAGCCCTGCTGTGACATCGAGAGCATCAATCCCCGCTTTTTCTAGAGCAGGGGCGATTATCTCCGCCATCATCTTTGGTGTCAGACCATGCTCACCTAAGTGTTCTGTTCCGGGAATGCGAAATATTAGCGCCAGATCAGGACCAACAACCTTCCTCGTTCTTTTAACTATCTCGGTGACAAAAGCGGTTGGTTCAGCGTATTTGTCTTCTCGATCGATGTTGGTCCAAGGAGACATGAATTGCTGTGGCAGAAATCCATGGGTGCCGTGGAAGAGAACACAGTCAAACCCAGCTTGCTTGGCTCTGAGAGCCGCTGCAGCGTAGGCATCGATAATCTTTTCACACTCCTCCGTAGATAAGGCTCGAGGCTTCTGTTGTGCCCAAGGGGGGGTCTTTGTTGAGGGAGCCCAAACGGCAGTCCTATTCAGTGGGGCAGAAGCCTCCCTACCAGCGTGTAGAAGTTGGATGGAGGCTTTAGCACCTCCTCGATGAACTGCTTCAGCCAGCTTCGTCAATCCGGGTAAAAAACGATCGTGCCAAAGGCCTAACTGATCAAATGGTCTGCCATCCTTACGTATAGCAGCTGCTTCAACGTGTACTAAGCCGGCTCCTCCTGCTGCGCGTTCTTCGTAGAGATCGTACATGTTTTGGGTCACGTATCCAAAAATATCAGTGTTGCTCATTAGTGGCGCGGCAACTATTCGATTCTTCACTTCCATTGGCCCAATCTTGATAGGTTCAAATACTGTAGGCATCTAAGAATTCCTCCTTGGTGAATTACATCCCGGTGAGACAATCTGGTGGCTATATGCTTGCTATTGTTTCTACTCTGTGATAAGAATCCGTCTCCCACATTAACCGATCAGTCTAGTCCTATTGGCATATAAGCCGCGTTTAACATTGAAGCTGTATTATGCCTAGAGTTCGATCCATTTTCCCTGACCAATCGTTTGCCCGCGGGTATCAACTTCCGACCGTAGGATTGTCAATTCTTGCTCAGTAGGTGGCTCTAGTACCTCAACTTTATCTGCAATAATTGGTTCAAAATCCATCTCGTTCAGCACATCTTCCACAGTTGACCAGGGAGATACTGCTAGGAGTTTCATTCTTCGCGTCTCTTCATCGTAGCCGAACATTGCTACAGGTGTGAGTACACGGTACGGCCCTGTTCCTCTTGGCATCCCTGATCGTTCTCTTGCGCCAGGAGAGCCATCCAGATACCCAGGTGAAGAAACAAAGTCAGGGCTTTTCACAAACTTCCGCTTCTCCTGATCAGTCACGATGATAGTGCGCCAGCACAAGGAGGCGATCTCGGTTGCACCTCCGGGTCCCCCAAAGCGACGCCCAGGATGGTAATAATCGCCTCCCAAGAATCCAGAATTGAAGTTACCCCACTGATCAATTTGAAGACCCATTAATATGCCATAGTCGACTAACCCAATAGCGGCAAACCAGTTTGTCATGTTCATATTGGTCCACATAACCGCTTTGTAGTCAGCCCTTGAGTTTGACAGAGTCATAAGCGGGTTTAAGGGCAGGACTGGGCGCGGAGCAATCGTTCCGTTCTCCAGCATATAAGCTACATTGGGCGCATGTGTCCTCATAGCCAGTAATACGCTGAGCATAGGGGCACCGCCAGCCTGTATATAATAGATCTTGTCCTCCTCAACCATCCTAGCAAGAGCGCAGATTTGATGCTCAGATTCAGTGAATGTAATGCTCATACGTAATATCCCTCCTTTATGGTTTCTTGCCTCTTCAATTCTAGCAACCTTTGTAGCCCAACACGCTTCTCCAAGAACTCCTCATGTGATTCGACGCTATAAACATACTTCTCCAAGTACTCGTCCATGTTATCCCTCTGCGAAGCAGCTATTAGCTCCATTATGTGTTGAGGATCATCAGCGTAGACGCCCTGAACACATCCAGGATATGCCCCAAAGGGTGCCTCCACTACTGCATCTACAAGAAAGTAAGGAATGGTGGTTCTACCAGGGTCTTTTCTTAACACGTCACTATCAATAATCTCTTCAGTCGAGATAATCAGCTTCTTAGCGGACATGGCCGTCTCTTGTGGAGCCGTGCTTGCCCCAAAGACACGAGCATTTCCGTAGACATCACACTGATGCACATGAACGAGCGCCACATCAGGGTTTATCGCTGGCAGAAGACATATTGCCTGTCCGGTGTAAGGGTCATCCACAATCTTCGCCCCCGAGTAATCGAAGCTCCCTGTGCCACCCAAGAACCTGACAGGAAGGAAAGGTACACCTATGGCTCCGGCCAAGTGTCGCATAGTCATTGCTTGATTACTCCATTCGGTCGTAGTGACTTTACCTTCCTCAATAGCTTTCATAAGCGCTCGGCTGAAGCCGATGTAGCCAACGTCGATCCGGCTGGCGCAACCACCAGCCACGAACATAAGAGCAGCAATCCAGGTAAACTTGGCACCAACCCAGAGGTCCTTCTTTCTCTGACGGACAATTTCACGGATAAGGGAACTCGGTCCTCTCTGGAGCATCGTGAGGTCGTAGCTGATATAGTCACCATCACTGACAAACCTCTCGACAGCTTCATGTTCTGTCATCACCTTGTTGACCAAGCCCTTTGGCTTGTTAGCATGCACATATTCCCTGAACCCATCAGGGTCGGGTGCCCGAAACTCGCCTTTGCCAGAAGCCAGTATATGCAGCTTTGATTCTTCTCCACTCATGATTACTACCTCCTGAATCTATCCTTGCTCTCCAGTAGGCTGATCGTAAGCGGGCGTTTTCGCCACGCTTATTATAAGCTAGAGTGCCCTCCCCACAATCGCCCCATCCCTGACTGCTTCAGGAAATCTCTTCACCCCGACGCAGTCCCCAGCCGCATGAAGTTCTTTAACCTGGTCCTTTAGAGCACGATACAGGGAGTTATTCTCTATTCCGCCGCAGGCTAACACTACTGTATCGACTTCAATACTTCGTTCTTGAGCGGCAAACACGTTGTAGGTAACCACGGTTTTTCCGGAGATCCTCTTAACCCAAGTACAGGGGGTCAGCGTAACTCCCTTCTGGAAAAGGCGAGCATATATCGCATGTTTTGTAGCTAGTTCCGGGATCTGTGAGCCAGCGTAGAATTCTTCGCAGAGCACCTCTACCTTTTTGCCAAGCTCCGCCAAGAAGTCAGCTGTACTTAAAGCCTGTATGTGGTGTTCACCGGCAAGAACCAATACATTCTGACCAACCTCAACGTTGCCTGCCAAAACATCCCTTGCTTCCACCACTATGTCTTCATCTATGCCAGACACATCAAGTGGGATGCGAGGCAGCGAGCCAATAGCTACGACCACTGCATCAGGATTCTTCTCTTTGACCATATCTACGGTGACTTCAACACCGAGGTTAATCTCCACGCCGAGAACCTCCAGTTGATGACTATAATATCTTTCCATATCAACGAAGCCATCTCGCCCCGGAGCTTTAGAAGCTACTCGCTGTATTAAGCCGCCTAACTCGCTCTCTTTCTCATAAAGGGAAACGCTGTGACCGCGCGAGGCAGCTACCCGGGCTGCTTCCAGCCCCGCAGGGCCACCTCCAATTACCATAACCCTCTTCTTTGTCGTTGCGGGTGCCAACTCAAGCCACCCCGGCTGTGTTTCCATGCCGACTGCGGGATTAATAGCGCAACCCAGCCTCCCGCGATCTGCCGCGAGCAGGCGGCCAGTAAATCCCCAGCAGGCTTCACTGCAGCCTAGACACTTGCGGATATCATCCAGCTTTCCCTCGCGTGCCTTGCTCGGGAGCTCAGGATCGCAGATGAGGGCACGTGTCATACCAACCATGTCAGCCTGATTATTCTCCAGAATCTGCTCTGCTTGAACAGGATCATTAATCCTTCCTATGCAGAACACCGGTATATCAACTACCTCTTTTATGGCTGATGATAGGTAAACAGCAAAGCCAAGTGGGAAGTACATCGGCGCTATGATTACTTCCTCAGACCAATAAGTGCCTACGCTCACACTAAGGTAGTCGAGTTTGCCGCCTTGCGTTAGCAGAGGGGCCATCACCAGCATGTCATCCAGGGTGTATCCCCCATCATGCAACTCGTCGCCACTTATCCTCATACCCACAGTAAAGTCAGTACCTACTGCCTCTCGAATCGAGTCGATTATCTCTAGGGGAAAGCGCATGCGGTTTTCCAAGCTACCGCCATAGTCGTCAGCTCGACGGTTAGACCAAGGAGACATGAACTGACAAATGAGGTAGCCATGAGCCCCGTGAATCTCGACCAAGTCGTAGCCTCCTTCTCGAAGCACCTTGGCTCCCTCTCCAAAACCTCGGACGACCTCCTTTATTTCTTCCGTTGTCATTTCGTGAGGCGTATATCTCAGGGTGGGCGCAGGTAGGATCGAAGGTGCCCAAGGGTTGGCTATCCCGCCCGCTATCTGAGCCCCTCCATGCCACAACTGTGCCCCAACTACAACCCCGTAATCATGTATCACATCTGTGAACTTCCTGAACTTATCTGCAGCATTAGGGATCGTCCAGGCTACCGGTGCCATCGCAGGTAGTGCTCCGCTCGGGTGAGCCGCATAAATCTGAGTGATTACGAGGCCAACGCCACCCTTAGCTTTGGTCAGATAATAGGCTGTCTGTCCAGCGCCGGGTAAACCATCAAGCTCGCCCCAAGCGGTGGTGTGAGCTGTGCTCATGATCCTGTTCTTCACTCTGACCTTACCAAACTCCAGCGGACTGAAAAGGTGCTTGAACTGTTGCATTAACACATCCTTTCTCCTGAAGAACCTAGAAAATCACACTCAATGGCCCACTCCTTGCACGTTCTGTCCGTTCTTCAGAACTCTAATTCATATGATACACTCGTTTTATCAATCGCCGACAGCTAGGAGCGAATAAAATAACCCACCCTTCTCCTACCGCTTCAATATAGTGGCACACATGGCAGCAGGCCCTCCTTCAACAACACCACCACCATTTGAGGCCAAAGCAACCTTGGGGCCTTGCTTCTTTCTTCCTGCCACTTGACGTGGTTCTGCCTCACCCCACAATTGCCAGACGAGCTCACCAATCTGATATAGACCAGTAGCCCCGATTGGGTGTCCTCTGGCAGCCAGCCCACCACTGGTATTAACTGGAATATCCCCGGTGATTTGAG
>Ga0114921_10000272_pt1 | contig 21595 bp, 15 predicted proteins | sample BentaG_FD_87016 | JGI IMG/M metagenome (GOLD analysis project Ga0114921, IMG submission 87016) | Deep subsurface microbial communities from South Atlantic Ocean to uncover new lineages of life (NeLLi) - Benguela_00093 metaG | ecosystem: Environmental > Aquatic > Marine > Oceanic > Sediment ... | reverse complement strand
GATCCAAATGTTCTGGGAGATTTTATTGCTGAGCATTTGAATAAGATAGAGCACATAACGGGTATATGGGTTATAAATATGATTAAGCCGGTATTTTATCCGCTTCCCAAAGATACAAAAAATATGAAAAGATTTACCATCACCTTGAAAGTTTTTACGAAAAATCTCAAAGATGTATATCAAAATATCGCAACTGCTGACCTACCAGGTGGTCTGAGAATGGCATACATTGCTTATACTTTTCACCTCTTCGGGGATTGCATCCAATTTTCTATTCTTGCTGAAAATGAGGAGACATTAAATAAGTATCTGACCGAGGTAGTAAACAAAATACCGGGAGTGCTGAACACAACCATTAACCTAATTGAAAGGACCAGGCCGCTTGTTTCGTACGATGAATGGAAGCAATATTCTTCAAAGCACGGAATTGTTTCATCCTGGGATGAAGAGTTAATGATTAACCAATTCCAGGAATAAAGACTTCTGTCTCCAATTCTAAGCACCAAAAAATGAAAAACTATCATATGAGGTTGTCATGGAGACTTTTTACAATTTGGGGATCTTCGACTCCTCTCTTGTCTATTTTGTCTTGTTTTAATCCTTGAAGCGCTCCTGGCAAAAACGCCCATAATTTCAATAATGACTTCTACCGTGTGAAGGCAGAATCTAAGAAAAAAAATCATAAAGATAGATGTAATTTTAGTCAATGGGGGCAAAGATTGTAGAGGTGAGGGCGGAACGATCTGAAAATGAAGCAAGAAATGCACTTTAACATGGTCCTTGCTTCGCAGCAGGAAAATGGGTATTCTAAATCCACTCCTTAGAGAGAATTCATCGGAGAAGTTTTGGATGGAGCGGACATTAACCTTGGATGGTGTGCGATTTCCTAGGATCTTCAGCTTTTTCTCAGGGATCGGGATGATGGCAGCATCTATCCTCACCATTCGGCACTTTTTTCTCGCTAACTACCCTGAGACCATCTTTGAGGGATCGTTCTGCGATATCAGTGTTTTTCTAAACTGCGACAGCTCAGCCTTTTCAGTTATCTCCGAGGTGATGGGGATTCCCATTGGTTATTTCGGTCTAATCGTAGGTGTGCTTGTCGCTCTTGGAGCCCTATTCCCTTCGAAGAGCTTCGAGCGGACCAACACTTTCATTGCCTTCTTCAATGTACTGGGAGTTGTCGGGCTCTTTATCTACTCCGTGTTCATCCTAGGAAGTCTGTGTCTGTTTTGCACTGGCTTCTTCATCTTTTCCATCCTGAGTTTTATATTTTTTTGGCGATTCGGGATTGGCCGTGGCCAGGGCGGTTTTCTTATACGATTTTTTCAACCGTCACTTAAGATTCTTGTGACCGTTGTATGCGTTTCTGCCCTAGGAGCCTACGGCGTGATTCAGTATCATGAAGCCAAAAAGGAGGCACAATCAGCCGTAGCGTTGCGGATTATCAAGCAGTTCCATGAGCTTCCCGTTGTTGGAAATCCGAGTTTCATCTCCCCCTACTGGACTGTCCAGTCCACCGAGAATTTCGAGGAAGCGCCAATCCAGATCATCGAGTATGCAGACTTTCTCTGTCCTGACTGCCTGTTTCTCGCCCAGCAACTCAATGAACTCAAGGAGGAGTTCGCCGGGAAAATCAACGTTGCCTTCCAATTCTTTCCTCTGGAGGGGCGGTGTAACACTGTAGTTGATAAGGATATCCATTCTGGTGCCTGTGAGCTATCTTACATAGCCGCTTACGATCCGGCTAAGTTCCTAGCAATCCATGACGAGATCTTCGCCAATTTAAACGCCGCCCGAAGCCCCGAATGGCGCCAAGAGTTGGCGAGAAAATACGAAGTAGAAGAGGCTCCCAACGATTCATTCACTCGGGAGATGGTTCAGACAATTATCAACACTGGGAAAGAATACGAAAAGACATCTGATCGCTACACCCACGGCATCCGCTCGACGCCGACCATGATCATCAACGGCCGCATGATCATCGGTACCCTTCCTTACATGCAGATGCAGGCGATATTCCAGGACCTAGTAGATGAATACGAAGGCAGAAAAAGATTCATAGAGCATTGGGTCCCCCCGAAAGCTAGAAAAATCAATCGCTAACCGGAAAAAGGGGAGAAAGTAAATCACTTAATCATGACTATTTTTGAAATCTTCTTTTTGCTTCTGAAAGAATAGCTTCTGTTGCTGTTGCGCCTACTCGTGTGACTCCAATCTCTTTGACCCTTAAGACATCGTCAAGCGTTCGCAAGCCACCCGCTGCTTTTACCTCTACTTCAGATGAACAGTATTTTCTCATCAGAATAAGGTCAGGGTCGGTGGCTCCTTCATAAGAATATTTATTATCATCGCCTTTCACAAAACCATATCCTGTTGATGTCTTCACAAAGGTAACTTTTAATTTACTACAGATCTCACAAAGTTTAATCTTGTATTTATCCTCGGACAAAAAATCATTCTCAAAGATTACTTTGACGATAGCGTCATATTTTTTGGCAACCTCATTAATCATTTTAATTTCTTCCTCGATATAATCCCAATCCTCACTCAATACTTTCCCAATGTTTACCACCATGTCCAACTCAACAGCTCCATCTCTACATGCCAGCTCAGCTTCATGCGCTTTTACATCGATCCGGCTGTTTCCATGGGGAAATCCAATCACCGTACCGACAAGGACATCTGAGTCCTTGAGTGTGTCTACCGCTAATTTGACAGCATATGCTTTGATGCAAACCGAGGCGACATTGTATTTTTTCGCAAGTTCACAACCCTCCTTCAGTTCCTCATCAGTAAAAGTGGGATGAAGGAGTGAATGGTCAATCATTTTGGCAATTTCTAATACCTTATCCATTTTTTATGCCCTCTCTTTTAGGCGATTTTTCTCCTATTTTTATTGCAATGATAATTTCCTTCAAATCTATTATCACAGGCAAAATACTGGGTCAATGCAAAAATCTAATTTGATATTTAATTTCTCCTTTGCTATAAATTGTTAAGAAAAAAATGGAATGTCAGGGATAAATGCAATAATAAGATGAAGAAATATATTAAAAGAACCTAATTTTCTTCATTCAAAATAGACTTATATGAAAAGAAAGGAAATAAAAATGATTCGCTCAAAAAGATTAAGCTTTTTCACATCGATCTTTAATATCACATTGGTTTTAATCCTCTTTGTTCAGGCAGCACCCAGTTCATCGAGTAAAAACCCAGCTATTACTTTAATGCCCATGCCTGCGAAGATTTCCTTCGGCCAGGGCAAACTGCCAGTGGATTCAGGATTTAGAGTTGTCCTAACCGGACACCAGGAGCCAAGGCTGGAAAGTGCTGCCCTTCGACTCATTCGGCGCATGACTATTCAGACTGGCATTCCAATCCCTTCTAAGATCGAAAAAGATGCCTCAAGGACTCATCTTGAAATTTTCTGTCAAAGTCCAGGAGAGAAGATACAATCCATAAGCGAAGACGAATCCTACTCTCTCCAAGTCACTCCTTCTAAAGCCCTCTTAAGTGCTGCCACTCCGGTGGGAGTGCTGCGTGGAATCGAGACATTCTTGCAGCTCCTGAGATTGGATAAGGAGGGATTTCACATTCCTGTAGTTCAAATTAAGGATAAACCTCGCTTCCCTTGGAGGGGATTGCTCATAGATATCTGTCGTCATTGGATGCCCATAGAGGTATTAAAACGCAACCTTGACGGTATGGCAGCGGTTAAGTTGAATGTCCTGCACTGGCACTTGTCGGAAGATCAGGGTTTTCGAGTCGAATGCAAGAGCTTTCCTAAACTTCATGAGATGGGTTCAGATGGTCACTATTATACTCAACATCAGATTAGAGAAGTTCTTGACCACGCCCGGAACCTAGGGATTCGGGTTGTTCCTGAGTTTGACATGCCTGGGCACACCACATCCTGGTTCGTTGGTTATCCAGAGTTGGCCAGTATTTCCGGTCGCTACCAGATCGAGCGCTATTGGGGAGTGTTCGATCCTTGTATGGATCCAACTCGAGAAGAAGTTTACGCTTTCCTCGATACATTCCTTGGAGAAATGGCCAGGCTTTTTCCTGATGAATACTTTCACATCGGTGGCGATGAAGTCAACGGCAATCACTGGAATACCAATCCAGATATAGCAGCTTTCAAACGCTCACGAGGCATGAAGGACAATCACGATTTGCAAGCCTATTTCAACAAAAGAATTCAAGCCATTCTGACTAAACACGGCAAAAAAATGGTGGGGTGGGATGAGATCTTCCACCCAGATCTTTCAAAGGATATCGTTGTCCAGAGCTGGAGAGGACAGGAATCTCTGGCAAAAACTGCGCGTAAGGGATACATGGGGATTCTTTCCCACGGTTATTATTTGGACCACATTCTATCTGCTTCTCAACACTACCTGGTCGACCCTATAGATAAAGATGCTGCTGAGCTGGACGAAGAACAGAAGGCTCGGATTCTGGGTGGTGAAGCCTGCATGTGGGCTGAATTCGTCACGCCTGAAACAATCGATTCGCGTATCTGGCCGAGAACAGCATGTTTCGCCGAAAGATTGTGGTCTCCCAAAGATGTAAGAGATGTAGAAGACATGTATCGCCGTCTTGAAATTGTGAGCCGAAAAATGGAGTGGTTGGGTCTTACCCATCATTCTAACTATCCTAAGATGCTACATCGTTTGGCAGGCAAATATCCAATCGACTCTCTCATGGTGCTGGCTGACATTGTAGAACCTGTCAAGTTCTACGCTCGGCCTCGTACCCGTGAATACACCCAGATGATACCTCTGAACCGCCTGGTTGATGCTGCTCGTCCAGAAAGCGATAGAGCTCGTCGATTCAGGAACATGGTTGATGTAATGCTTGTCGATGCGCCCTCTTTTAGCGCAAACAAAGAGACAATCCGGAAGTGGTTGATCGAGTGGCGAGATAACGATGATAGACTGAAGCCAGTTCTCGAAAAATCTTTCCTCTTAAAGGAGATTATTCCCCTCTCTGAGGATGTTGCATCGTTGGCTGAGGCAGGACTGCAGGCTTTGGGCTATCTTGAGGGGAACAATAGCCCGCCCAAATCGTGGCTTAATAGTCTTTCTCCCCTGTTGAATCGTCCTGAAAAACCAGAGTATGAACTTCAAATCATGATAGTTCCGGCGATCCGCAAGCTCGCAGAAACTGCTTCTTCACTTTTATTCAGTGATGACTTTGAGAATAGCAAAGCTCAGGGATGGAAGCCGAATATTACTGAAAACTGGCAGGTGGCTGAAGAAGAAGAAAACCTTGCTTATCAGCTTACTGCCCCCGGTAAAATGGGAAAAATCAGAGCACCTGCTTCTTGGTCGATCATAAAGGACGCTGATGTTGGCAGCTTTATCTTCACCGGAAAAGCTAAGTGCAAAGCCGATGTTACCAATAAACACCGTGATGTGGTTATTATTTTTCACTACCAAGATCCAACCCATTTCTATTACGTCCACTTTTCTGCAATCAGCGACCAACTTCATAACGTCATTGGATTGGTAAACGGGAAGGATCGCGTGAAAATCAGCCTCGAGCAACCTGATCAATCCACAGCGCGCCTGAAAGACCAGAAATTCCATGATTTCAAGGTTACCTATGAAGCAGACACCGGGGAGATTAAGGCTTACATGGATGATATGATAAACCCGATTTTAACCGCGGTTGACAAGACATTCGTTCATGGATTCGTAGGTGTGGGGTCATTCGATGATACCGGTAGTTTTGACGATATTAAATTGTGGGGAAAAGCATTTAAATAGACATATCGTTGAGGAATATATTCAGAGGAAAATAATAGATAAAAATCAGAAAGTCAAAATCTTAGAAAAAGGAGATATGCCGTGAACAATAATTCCATCAAGCGTCGTGATTTCATTAAAAAATGTTTCACAGCCACTGCAGCTATAAGCACTGCATCTTATAAAGGTCTATTCTTTGAGAAGAGAGGCAAGGTCTATGATTCGAAAGGATTGCCAACCTGCATTCTGGGAAAGACAGGTGTTCGAGTACCTCTCATGGCCATAGGATCAGGCAGTCGATTTTGTACTATCAGGGACCCAGAGAGAAGCGTTGAACTTCTGAATTATGCTCTTGATCATGGCTTCTATTACTGGGACACAGCACATGATTATGTATACGAGAATGTGGTCAGTGAAGAACGTTTAGGCCTGGTTTTAAAAGACCGACGCAAGGAGGTATTCCTGGCTTCGAAAGTCCAAGATCGGACCTATGATGGTGCCATGCGCCATCTGGAGGAAAGCTTGAAGCGCCTTCAGACTGACCGACTCGATCTTTATCAGATCCACAATATCCAGTCTATAGAGGATGTGGAGAAGATCGGAGCAAAGGACGGCGTCCTTAAAACTCTCTATAAGTTAAAAGACGAGAAGGTGACGCGGTTCATCGGTTACTCGGGGCACCTTTCATCAGAAGCGATGATGGCCATGGCCAATCGCTATGATTTTGATACAATGCTTATTGCTCTGAATCATTATCAGGAACGCAAAGGTGATTTTGAGAAAGAGGCCATTCCTGCAGCATCCAGAAAGAAGATGGGCATTCTGGCGATGAAAGTTATCCGGCCAAGAGAGACGGTAAAAAGCGTAACTCCGGAAGAACTGATCCGGTATGCTTTGAGCCTCAAGCATGTGAATGTTGCAGTCATCGGCACTGACAGCCTCGAAGTCTTGAAGAAAAACATCGAGTTAGTCAAGAATTTCAAGAGGATGAATCCTAAAGAAATGGAGAGGATCAGAGTGCATCTGAAGCCTTTCTTTGAAGGAAAAAGATTAGCCTGGATGCAGCCAGGATATACAGATGGACTCCCTGCCTAAGTGGGCTCGGGCTAGTTGGCTTAAAAACACGCATCTAGATTTGATTGACTTTAACCCACTTCTTTGTTTCAGCAGATTTAAGTACTGCTTCGAGTACCATCTGATTCCGGAGTCCGTCTTCGAGATTTGGCGTTGGGCTCTCTCCTCTAGCATAGGCTTCAGCGAAATCTACCAAGGCATTGATGAAAGTATGTTCGTAGCCTATTGTATGCCCTGGTGGCCAGTAGCCTTTATAATAGGGGTGAACATCTTCAGTTACAAGTATCTTTCGGAACCCTCTTGTATGCCTTTGGTCAGATTTTGAATAAAACTCCAGTGTATTCATGTCTTGAGAACACCATGCTACAGAGCCTTTAGAGCCGTTAACCTCTATTCTATTATGGGCTTTTCTCCCAGTAGCAAATCTTGTAGCCTCAAATACACCTACTGCACCATTTTCGAAACGACACAAAAACGAAGACATGTCGTCGACTGTCACTTTACCTTTTTGTTTTGGATTCTCAGGTAAAGGTCTTTCCTTGATAAATGTTTCTACCATACCTGTAACTTCCTTTATTTCGCCGACCAGGAACCTTGCCGAATCAATAAGATGCACACATATATCTCCATGAGTACCGCTTCCGCTCAATTCTTTTTTTAACCTCCATACTAGAGGAAAATTTGGGTCGACTAGCCAATCTTGGAGAAAAGTACCCCTCACATGGTATACATCACCCATTCTTCCTTCATCGATTAATTTCTTTGCCAGAGAAAGGGCAGGGGCCTTTCTGTAGTTGTGCCAAATCATATGATAGACTTTTGCCGCTTTTACTGCTTCAACCGCCTTTTTGCATTCTGAAACCGAAATTCCCAATGGTTTTTCGCAGAGAATATGCTTCCCTCTTTTAGCAGCTTCTAGTATGACCGGGATATGAATATTGTTAGGAGTAGCCACATCGACCACATCAATGTCATCCCTTTTCACTACCTGTTTCCAATCAAGAGAATACTCTTGCCAGCCCCATTTTGTCTGTACCCTTTTGACATTTTTTTCTGTTCTCCCGCATATGACTTTCATGTTGAATTTTACAGGCAGATCAAAAAACTTGTTTACAGAAAGAAATGCATTAGAATGGGCTTTACCCATAAAAGCATAACCTATCATAGCCACATTTAATTCAGATTTTTTTCCCATGATGCATTCCTCCACATCATAACTGTATGTTGTTTGCTCTTATCATCACGATGTTTTCAGAGAATATATCTACAAGGATGGAGGGGATCTCGATTTTTTTGTATCCTATTTTTTCTTTTCTAAGAAATCGACAACTCTCTCTTTATTTCTATATACCCAATGATAGTAGTCTCTTCCGGCGAGAAGAGATGCTGCCTCTTGGTCAATAATGATCTTTGCCTGCGGGTGAAGTTGGAGAATGGAGGCAGGTACTGAAGCTGTTATGGGGCCTTCTACACTTTTCTGTATGGCTTCGTTTTTGTCTTCTCCTGAGGCAAGAAGTATTATCATCTTGGATTCCATGATTGTCCCAATTCCCATGGTCAGACAAAACCTGGGTACCTCACTGTTCTTGAACAAACGTGAATTGGCCTCAATGGTTTCCTCAGTTAAGGTTTTGACTCTTGTCCGAGATGATAGGGAAGCGCTTGGCTCGTTAAACCCAATATGCCCATTCCTTCCAATACCCAAGATCTGGAGATCAATCCCTCCTATTCTTCGGATTTTCTCTTCATATTCGCGGCAGTGATCTTCGATGTTTTCAGGAGTTCCTTTTAATCGGAATATGTTTTCTCTTTTAATGTTTACGTGCTGAAAGAAGTTCGTCGCCATATAATGGGCGAAGCCTTGAGGATGGTCTTCTTTCAATCCTAAGTATTCATCCAAACTGAATGTGGCGACTTGAGAAAAATCCATTTCTTCTTTTTTGTGTATTTCGATGAGCCTTCTGTACAAGCCTAGAGGCGTTTTTCCTGTGGGTAAGCCCAGGACCAAATTATTTTTCTTTTTCCATGCTTGATGGATGATTTTTGCTGCCTCTTCACAAATTTCGTCGTAGTCTTGTTTAATTATGACTTCCATTTCAATAATCCTGTTATTTCTTCTTTAAATTTTTTCAAAATCTTTTCGACCTCTTTCTGACTTTTGGCCTCGGCCACTATTCTGATTATAGGTTCTGTGTTGGAAGGTCTGATGTGGACCCAGGCATCGTCGAAGTTTATTTTTAGACCGTCTAAAGTCGAAATTTGTTCATTTGCATGTTTTCTCTTCAGCTCTCTGATGATACGAAAGGCTTGTTCAGATGTGCCATCGACCTTATCTTTTATCATGAAGTATTTGGGAATTTCTTCTTGAAGCTGAGAAATAGATTTTCCAGATGTGGCCATATATTCTAAGGTTAATCCCATGGCTGTGAAACTATCTCTGCAGGGATGAATCTCTGGCAGGATGACGCCTCCGTTTCCTTCTCCTCCGATGACTGCTTTTCTGCTGGTGATTCCCTCAACCACGTTTATCTCGCCGATTTTTGTCCTGAAAACCGATCCATTCGACTCTCTGGCAATATCATCTATAGCTTTGGTCGTGGAGAGATTTGTTACCACGGAGCCAGGCTTTTTGTTTAAAATATATTTAACCGCTAGAGCCAGAGTTAGTTCTTCTCCTATCTGCTCTCCCTTCTCGTTTATTATAGCTAATCTATCCGCATCTGCATCTTGAATAAAACCCACATCCGCCTTTTTTTCTTTTACTGTATGGCAGAGCTTGGTTAGGTTTTCTGGAACGGGTTCAGGGTGATGAGCAAAGGCGCCGTCAACAGCGGTATTTATTAAAATCATTCGGCAGCCGAGAGCATCTAAGAATCTAGGGAGGAGTACGGCTCCTGCTCCATTGCAGCAATCTGCCACCACCGTGAATCTTTTTCTTTTGATTGAATCGACATTTAAATAGTCTAGAAGTTTTCGAAGATGAGGCTCTGTAGGATTCTTTTCAGCTGTGGGAGTTTTATATTTATCGACTTTGACTAAGGAGAAGTCTCCTTGATGGTATATATCCAAAAACTCTTCAACCTGTGAATGATTCAAGTATAAACCTTTTCCGTTGATGAATTTAAGTCCGTTCCAGTCCTTGGGATTATGACTAGCTGTGACAGCAATACCACCGATGGCTTTTTTCTCTTTTGTCAGAACCATGATGGAGGGGATTGGACAAATGCCGGTATCAACAGGTTGACAGCCGACTGATAAAAGACCCGAGTAAATTGCGTTTTTAATCATTGGGCCAGAAATTCGGGCGTCCTGACCTACTACGACTTTGCCTCGACCCAGATAAGAACCAAATGCCTGGGCAAAGCTGGCCGAAAGCTGTGGAGTTAGGCTGTCTCCAACAACTCCTCTTACGCCTGAAACGCTGATTTTTAAGGGAAGTCTTTTTTTCATCCTAGACCGATTGCGAAATAAAGTTTGATGCTTTCTCCAATCTTTCCTGAGCCGTTTCCTTTGATTTGCTCTCAGAGATGATTCTTATCATTGGTTCTGTGGCCGAAGCCCTGATATGGATCCAGCCGTCTTCTTTTTCTACCTTTATCCCATCTAGCTCGTTCACTTCATGAGTATCATACAGTTTTTTCACTTCGCTCACTATAGAATGAGCTTTCACTGGAGGGCAGTAGATTTTTTCCTTGACGATATGATATTTGGGAAGCTGTTTTACAATATCTGAAATTTTATTTTTCTTCTCAGCCATCATCTTTAAAATCATTCCCATGGTTAAAAATCCATCAAAGGCAGGTTGAAATTCTCTGATCGCCAAGCCTCCACTTCCTTCTCCGGCCATGACTGCTCCTTCATCAATCATCGATTGAACGGAATAGGTCTGGCCAACTTTGGTTTTCACCACGCTGCAGCCGTAGCAGTCAGCGGCATCTTCGATCATTCTTGAAGTAGAGTGATTAGTGATAACTGTGCCTGGTTTCTTTCTCAAATAATAGCCTGCCACCATGGGAAAAGTGTATTCTTCTGACAGCGTTTCTCCGTCTTCGGTGACCACAGAGACTCGGCTCACATCGCTGTTTAGCAGAAAGCCCACATCTGCTTTGGTAATCTTGATTATTGAGGCCACTTCAGTGGCATTCCTCGGCCGCGGTTCAGGGTCATGAGGGAAATAACCTGAAGGTTCATTATTAACAGGAACCAACTCACAATTTAGATACTGACAGAATGAGTCCACGATTCCAGCTCCCCCTCCATTGCAGGGGTCAATGACCACCTTAAACTCTGCCTTCTTGGTTATTTCTGAATCAAGAAATTGAGCTAAACTTTTAAAGTAAACATCTAGATAGTCTTTTTGCAGTTTAACCTTTCCCAATCGGTCTGAAGGGACTTTTCTAAATTTTCCTAAGTGGTAAATATCCAGCAGCTCTTCTCCTTGATACTCGTTCAAGTAAGTTCCTTCTTGATTTATGAATGTTAAAGCATTCCAGTTTGAATCGTTGTGTCCGGCAGAAATGGATATGGCCCCTTTTGCTTTTAATCTTCTGACCATATACTGCAACACAGGGGCAGGGCAGATCCCCAAATCTAAAATGTCGCAACCTGCAGAGAGCAGGGTTGATATGACTGCTGAATGAAGCATAGGCCCGGATACTCTGGTATCTCTCCCCAGCAATACTTTTTGAGAATTTATAAAAGTGCCAAAAGCACTGGCAAAATTCATCACCAGCTCAGGAGTAATCGTCTCTCCAACAATTCCTCTGACTCCTGAGATACCTATTTTTAATAGTTTCATTTTATTTCTATAATTGTAATTTTATTATACTCCAGAATAACATTTTTTTTATTAATTCATTTTTTTTCATATCCACTTCATGATATTAATACAGTAGATAAAAAGTCATCGCGAGCGACAAACAGGAGCGCAGCAATCCGACGAAGTCATTGCGAGGCGCTCGGCGCCGTGGCAATCTCCTTCTTTATAAGCAATAGGGCGAGATTCCCACGCTTTGCTCGCGACGGCGTGTAAATGAGATTGCGCAGCCTGTTCCGAACGAAGCGAAGGAATCTCATATGCTCCTCGCAATCACAACTGACCATGTAACTTTAGCCTAGAGCACAATGTTTAAATTGGTTTTTTTAAAATATTTTTGTAAAGAGCAAAGCCAGAAATAACCGATATCAGGAGAAATCCGATCCCTGTCTCTGCTTCGAGCAGAATGATTTTTCCTATGCCAAACAGGGCGCTGTAAACTAAGATCGTTCCTAATAACCATCTTACTATATCTGAAGAAATCTTGATTTTTGCGCTCTTTATCTCGCTTCTAAACGGCTTCCAGAAACCTCCGGGCATGATTTTCTTGTAGAAACGAGTCAGGTGCTCTTTATCCACGGGCTTTGTTAAAAAGGTAACGATCAGCCAGATGCAGGTGGTAATCCCTACGGTTATGAGCATTCTGTAGGCCCAGTTCAGGTCTCCATCCTCGCCAAGGGGAGTAAATTTTATTAGAGTTATAGCGATAACAAAGGAAGAGACCATAGCTGATATCTCGCTCCAGGCGTTGATTCTCCACCAGTACCATCTCAAGATGTAAACGAGCCCTGTCCCTGCTCCGATAGCCAGGAGAAGCTCCCAAGCGTCTTTTATGCTCTCCATCCAGTAGGCAGTAAAACCGGCAAGAACCATGATGAGCACAACTGCTATTCGGGAGACAAGTATATAATGGGATGACTTAGCGCCTTTCTTGATAAATCTTTTGTAAAAGTCATTAACAAGGTATGAAGCCCCCCAGTTGAGATGGGTATCAATCGTTGACATAAATGCAGCAAAAAAGGCGGCTATCATTAGACCTTTAAGCCCTACAGGCAAGAAATCCATCATCATTTTTGGGTACCCGAGTTTTGGGTCTGCTAAATTTGGGTAAACGACGAGTGAAACCAGAGCCACCAAAATCCAGGGCCAGGGCCTCAACGCATAATGAGCGATGTTAAACCATAATGTCGAAAACACGGCATGTTTTTCATTCCTGGCAGCAAACATTCTCTGTGCGACATACCCTCCACCGCCTGGCTCTGCACCTGGATACCAGGTTGACCACCATTGAACTGCGATATAGACAAAGAATGTCAAAAAAGGAAGAGTTGTTAATCCAATCTTTGGAAAGAAGTTCAGAGCATCAGGATGAACAGCAACAACTTTTGATTTCAAAGCTTCAATCCCGCCCACATGATTGACTGAGATTATAGCCAGGGATATTGAGCCAACCATAGCAATGATAAATTGCAAAAAATCAGTGACGACCACTCCCCAGAATCCGGATAAGACAGAATAGATGACCGCTATGATTAGAGATGCGACGATTGCCTGCCATTTGGGAAAAGCAAGAGTGACTTCTAGTATGGAGGCCATGGCTAATATGACCCATCCCATGATGATACAGTTTATGGGAAGACCTAAGTACAGAGCCCTGAATCCTCTCAAAATAGCAGCTGGACTGCCAGAATACCTTACTTCAGTAAGCTCGATGTCAGTTATGACTTCTGACCTTCGCCACAGTTTCGCGTATAAAAACACAGTCAGCATTCCCCCGAAGACAAAGTTCCACCAAAGCCAGTTTCCGGCAATTCCATTTTTGGCCACTATCTCTGTTACAGCCAACGGAGTGTCAGCAGCAAAGGTGGTAGCCACCATTGAAGTTCCAGCTATCCACCAGGGTAAAGTACGTCCTGAGAGGAAGTAACTCTCGATATTTTTTCCGGCTTTTTTAGAGAAATATAGACCGACGCCAAGGGCAAAGATAAAGTAGGCGATTATAAAGCTCCAATCAATCAAGGGAAGGTTCATTTTTTCATCTCTTATCAGCAGGAGAAAAAGCAACTCACCTGCAGAAATTCCGTTGAATGCTAAACTATAATAAGGAATAAATCAAGAGAGCTCCTCTTCAAAGATCTTTCCATTCCCAAAAACCTTTTTAAATCCCGCAAATTGAAATGATTACTTTTTTTTATTGACAACATACTGAATTGTTTTGTATTTAACAACTTGAACCTTGATTTTAATCTTAAAATAGGAGTCAGAAATGCGTAAAGGCTGGAAGTTCAGGATTAGCCTAGGATTAATACTTGTCTTCAGTCTTATGGTCGGCAAGTGTACCATGATACAAAGATATCCTTCTCGAATAGGTTTATCGAAAATCGTGATGGGCTATTATCCATCCTGGGAAAAGGAGAAATTTGATCACACAAAAATTCAATACAAACATTTAACCCACTTAGCCCATGCTTTCACCAAGCCAGACTCAGAAGGCAACCTGATCGTTGGTGAAGATTATGTTTATCCAGAATTAATCAAAACCGCCCATAAAAACAAGGTCAAAGTCATAATGAGCATGGGAGGATGGGGAAATTCCGAAGGATTTCCGGGCATGACATCTACGCCGGCCAACAGAAAAAGATTCATCAACCAGGTGCTCGAATTCTGCAAGAAAAATAATTATGATGGAGTGGATATAGACTGGGAATACGTTTCCAATCCTATCGAGCAGAAGAATTTTGTTTCTTTTGTTAAAGAACTCTCCGCAGCTTTAAGAGAACAAAATCCCCCTCTCCTGCTGGCCATGGCTGCTCCGGCAGGTGAAATATGGGCAAGATGGATCAATTTTGAAGAGGTGATTGATGATTTCGACTATATAGGCTGTATGACCTACGACTTCCATGGTTCATGGAGTGACCATTCGGGCCATAACTCGCCTCTCTACACCTGCAACAATGATCCTTGCGGCTCTTTCAATGACAGCTGTTTATACTTCCTCAAGCGTCAAATTCCCAAAGAAAAATTATTACTAGGGATTCCGTTTTATGGACGCTCTTTTGATTGCAGTAACTTATACAAGAAGTTTAAGAAAAGCAACTACTATGGATATGTTGAGATACTAAATTTTATAGACTCTGGCTGGTCCTATATCTGGGATAATTGTGCTAAAGTTCCCTACATCCGAAATCAAGATAAAACAGAAATTGTCTGTTTCGATGATACTCGTTCAGTAGCCCTCAAGTGCAAATACGTGAAGGATAGAGAGGTTGCTGGGATCATCATTTGGGAGCTGAGCGAGGATTATAAAAAAGGTTCTCCTGAATTGTTAGAAGTGATTGGCATGGAATTCAGGGATTATTGAGATAAACAACTGTCCCCTTTTTGTTGACAAGTTCCTATTGTAAGATAGAGAATATCCCGTTTGAGGAGGATAGATATGAAGAAAACTAGTAAATACATAATGATTTTTTCATTTGTGGTTATCTTTTTGGCTATATTTCTAAACGGTGGATTATCATCTGAAAAAGGAAGAGGACATTTTCCGGTTTCTGTCTGGTATGCTGGCGGTAAAGCACGAGCACCCATGCTGGAGAGTGTTATTCCAGAAAAAGTCAAATTATGGAAAAAGGATTTGCAGCAGATTAAAAAGTTGGGTTTTAATACTGTTCGCTGCTGGGTTGAATGGACTGCTAATGAACCCGAGGAAGGAAAATACGATTTCAGCACTCTTGAGACTGTAGTGGATCTTGCAGGGGAGGTCGGTTTAAAGGTTATTGTTCAAGTCTACATCGATTCTGCTCCTGACTGGGTGGGGCTTAAACATCCAGATGCGAAGTTTGTCGCCAGCAACAACCTGGCTGTGCAATCACAGGCTTCGCCTGGATTTTGTTTTGACCATCTCGAGGTGCAAAAGAAAATTTTAAAATTCTTTTCTGAAGCTGCGCGAGTAGTAAAGGACAAGCCTGCTTTTTACGGATGGGATTTATGGAGCGAGCCTCATATCATCAACTGGGCTGAGGTTTATCATTTGGGAAATGCGAAGTACATGCAATTCTGTTACTGCCATTCCACCATGTCCCGCTTCCGTGAATGGCTCAAGAAGAAGTATCAGACTGTAGAGAATTTAAACAAAGCCTGGTACCGCACCTTTAAGGATTGGAAAGAGGTGGAGCCCCCAAGATTTGGAACGATCCTTACCTACACGGATTACGTAGACTGGAAAGATTTTATTTCTGATAAATTGGCCGAGGATTTGGCTTTAAAGGCTGAAGCAGTAAGGTCTGTGATTCCTGAAAGTGTAGTAACCAGCCATTCGGCGATTCCAGGTCTGTTTAGCAGGCCAAATTGGAACGGAACGCCAGACGACCGCAAGATGGCTGACAGTGTCGATTACTATGGAGTTTCTATTTACCCCAAACATGCCTGGACCATTAAACCTTGGTCAACATTTTTCCGGGCATCTGGGCATGATTTTGCGCGCTCCATGGGCATAACTAATGGCGGATTTTATGTCGGGGAATTGCAGGCAGGATACGGAGTTTTCGGTATGAAGTTGAGTATTCCTGTTATAGGAGAGGATTTGCGTGATTGGATATGGACGGCTGTCGCTTACGGAGCCAAGGGAATCAACATTTATGCCTATTATCCGATGAGTTCAGGCTATGAATCAGGAGGCTATGGGCTGGTTGAATTAGATGGAAAAGTCACCGATAGAGCTAGAGTTGCCGGCAGAGTAGCCAAGGTTATAACAAAAAACAGGAACCTTTTTCTCCACAGTCAGCCCCCCAAAGCAGAGGTGGCCATTCTTTACAACCCTTTATCCCATATGGTTGGGGGTCAGCAGCAGTTCACAGGAGAGGGCCAGCCCATCGGTTACAATAATCTGAGCGAATCCCTTCAGGGCGTGTACAGGGCGTTCTTCGAGCGGAATATGGCGGTTGATTTTCTGCATGTTACGGATCTCAATCCTGCAAGATTAAAGCAGTATAAACTGTTAATCGCTCCCTACCCAGTCATGATGTCTAAATCCCACATCGAGAAGCTTATTGAATACGTGCAGAGGGGGGGAGTATTAATGGCTGAAGCCCGTTGCGGATGGAATGATGAAAGAGGGTTTTCAAGCGAAGTTATCCCTGGGGGAGGGTTGCATGAGGTTTTTGGGTGCCGGGAAACTCATGTCATGCCTCTGCGGAAAACTTCGAAAATAGTAATCAAAACCACTCACGAATCTCTCCCCCTCCTGAAGGTAGGGGATTCGTTGGATGCTCTTTTCTTTGAGGAGGGATTCGATTTGATCAGTGATAAAAGTCGAGTGTTGGCTGAATTTGAGAATGGAAAACTGGCCATGGTCTATTCTCCTTATGGTAAAGGAAAGGCGATTATCGTCGGTTCCTTTATAGGATCTGCTTATCATCACTTTAAAAATCCAAATAACGCAAAGTTTCTCGCAGGATTGACGCATTGGCTTGGCCTCCCCAAGAAGGTCGAGGTTACCACTTCGGAGGATGTTTTCGTGGATTCTAGGATTCTCGAAGGGAAGAATTTCTACATTCTATTCGGGTTTAATCGTGGAGATAAAAAAACCAAAGCAGAATTTGGCATTTCAGTCAAGGGCCAAAATTATACAGCCAGAAATTTGGAATCAAAGGAGAAGATGTCTCTTCGCTTCAAGAATAATAGAGTTATCTTGGAAAAGGTGTTGGAACCAGGCGAGATTTGGGTGGTAGTCATAGAACAAAAATAAATTCTTATAATTTATTTTTTAGAGAGGCTAATATGATAGCTCAAGTGGAAAAAAAGTATTGCGGTGCTGTTGATGTGGGTGGAACGAAGATATCTTCAGCTCTGTTTACCTTGGAAGGAGATATGCTCCATAAAAATAAGATCTCTATCGATAAATCAAGGGCAGAAAAGTCTGTTCACCAAATAATCGAGATCATCAATACTTTGGAGAGATACGCCCGAGAAGAAGAAGGCGAGATTAAAGCTGTAGGTATAGCTATCCCAGGCGTTGTTTTCCATAAAACCGGCCTGATCTGGGCTCCCAACATTCCAGGATGGGACCGCCTTCCTCTTCGGGATGAAATCCAAAAAAAAGTGAAAATACCTTTGGTTCTTGATAGTGACCGCAGTGCCTATGTGTTGGGTGAGCAGTGGTGCGGAATCGCGAAAGGTAAGAGGCATGTTGTTTTTTTGGCCGTGGGAACGGGCATTGGCGCAGGGATAATCATCGATGGAAGACTCTGCCGTGGCAGCGAAGACATTGCGGGCGCGGTTGGCTGGTTTGCGCTTAACTCACAATTCAAAAAAGAGTATGCAGAAATGGGATGCTTTGAAGCGGAAGCTTCGGGAAATTCAGTGGGGAGAAGAGCAATCGAGCTTATCAAGGCAGGGGAATCCTCAATCATGGAAGAGATGGTGAAGGGGAATATCGAGAATATCACAGCCAAAACTGTTGTTGAGGCAGCCCTGAAGGAAGATCCGTTGGCCAAAAAGGTTCTTGATTCTACCATAGAGTATTTAGCCATGGGGATCGCCAACGTAGTCAGTATCCTGAATCCAGAGATAATTGTCCTTGGGGGCGGTTTGTTTCAGGCAGGTCGTATGCTTTTAGAGCCAGTGAGGAAAGAGTTTACAAAATGGGCTCAGCCCTTAGCCTTGCAAAAAGTCAGGATTGAATTATCTCGCTTGGGAGAAGATGCGGGACTTTACGGAGTAGGAAAGTTAGCCTGGGAACATCGCACAAATAAATCTTGAGTAACAGAAGGAGATTTGTCATGTCTGCTTTGGTTTACTTAAATAAAATTCAAGAAATCTTAGAAAAAATGAAAACCAATGAATTGGAAAAAATTAAACAAGCTGCAGAGGTCATGGCTGAATCGATAGAGAATGAGGGAAGGGTGTATATGTTTGGAAGCGGTCATTCCGTTATCCCAGTGCTTGATATTTTCCCAAGGTACGGAAGCTTTGTCGGATTTTTCCCGCTGTATGATCCGAGATTGATGTGGTTTAATGTTATAGGCCCGGGAGGAGCTCGGGAGCTCTTATGGCTGGAAAGGCAGGAAGGGTATGCCAAGGTGTTCTTGCAGAGTTATCCCTTGGAGCCGCGGGATTGTCTGCTGGTGTTTTCACATGGCGGTTTGAATACGGCTCCTATCGAGATCGCCTTAGAAGCTAAAGAGAAAGGTTTAAAAGTTATCTGCGTTTCCTCGCTTGAAAATGCCAAGGTAGCCAAGAGGAATCATCCTTCTGGCAAGATGCTTCCTGATATTGCTGATATTGCCATTGACAACGGTGTGCCTCCTGAAGATTCTTTGGTTGATGTAGGTCAACTAGAAAAAGTCGCTGCTGGATCTACTGTTGCAGCTGTCTCTGTAGCCATGTCCCTCGTGGCAGAGATTGGCTCCATCCTGGCCAAAAAAGGCAAGCTTCCTCCAACTTTTGTTTCTCCGAATGTAGAGGGAGTCGAGAAAGACCATTTGCAGAAGGTCTATGAGGCTTTTACAAAGTTTTATTACAGCAGACCCATGAAATAGAAAAGCATGGTAAATAAGGAAAATTTAGGATGAATAGACAACAGAAGAAAAGAAAGGTGAGCACACTTGGATTGATGTCTTCTGCTTGTTCAGGCATGTTTGTCTTTGGAATAGTCATGGCTATTCTGGGAGCAATACTGCCTTTCCTGTTTGCCAAGATGCAGTTCGACAAAAGCGAGGCCGGGAATTTATTTTTTTACATGAACATGGCCATGCTGGTCATGTCTGTAATCTTTGGTCCAGTCGTTGATCGATTTGGCTTCAAGATATTCCTGATTATTTGTTCTCTTCTCGTAGCCAGTTCTCTTTTCCTATTTACCTATGCCTCAACCTACACGGTTATTGTGATAGCCGCTGTCATTCTCGGCTTTGGAGGGGGCGGATTAAACGGGGGAACAAATGCCCTGACGAGCGATATTCATCCAGATAGGAGAAGTTCGGCCTTGAACCTGTTGGGAATATTTTTTGGGTTCGGAGCCTTGACAATCCCATTTTTAATTGGGACTTTTCTTGAGCGCTTGGGTCTTGGTTACATATTACTGCTGGCTACTTTCTTGAGTCTTGTTCCTTTATTTCTGTTCTTGATCTTTACTTTTCCCAGGGCAAAACACGAGCAGGGATTTCCTTTAAGCCAGGCATCAAAGGTCATACGGCATCCGCTCTTGTGGTTATGTGGATTTCTCCTCTTCTTTCAAGCTGGAAACGAATTTACCGTAGGGGGCTGGATTTCGACTTACTTAAACGAATATTTTAATCTCACTCCCATGACAGCTTCTTTAATTCTAGCCGGATACTGGGCTGCTATCATGGGTGGACGTCTGGCATCAATCAGAGTCGTGAGAATCCTGAAGAATGAAAAGCTTGTCTTTCTAAGTGCTCTTCTTTCGCTTGCTGCCGCGGTGCTTATCGTTACCTCTCCCTCAGGATTTTTGGCTTCTATGGGGGCTGTATTGATTGGCTTAGGTTTTGCGGCTGTATTTCCCACTACCCTGGCTGTTGTGGGAGAAGCTTTTCCTTCTTTTTCTGGAACTGCTTTTAGCGTCATATTTGTCATTGCCTTGGCTGGGGGGATGACCTGTCCCTGGCTGACAGGAAAAATCGCTCAAGCCTATGGCATAAGGCAAGGATTATTCATTCCTGTAATAAATTGCAGTATGATCGTTGTTCTCCAGATAGCGATTATGAAATTCCTGAAACATCATAAATAAGGATTGTAAAGTGGGATCAGGCCTTATTATTCAAAAGTGCTCATAAAACGAAATTAAGTTCAGACGTTGCTGTAAAAACAAGGCGTGACCCCAGTGGAATTGCGCCCGTTGGAGTCAAGCTTTGTCATAATTGCGGCATTTATAACCAGCTATTGATTTAGGAATAAAAATGATTGAAAATTGAAAGGTTATGATGGAAATGAAAAAAGCAATAAGAATCCTTTTATGTATCAGCATCATCAGTATCTTTTGGATAGGGTGTCGTCCGCCTGCTAAAATAACCGGGGAGCCCATTCAGCTTATTGTCAGGGGAGATGATATGGGGATGACCCATGCCTGTAATCTTGCCGTTGAGAAGGGCTTTCAGGAAGGGATATTGACCTGTGCTTCGATCATCGTGCCAGCTCCCTGGTTTGAAGAGGCCGCTCGCATGTGCCGCGAACATCCGGAGTGGTGCGTGGGTGTTCACCTGACATTGAACAGTGAATGGCGCGATTACAGGTGGAAACCCGTTCTGCCTGTTTCTGAAGTTCCGAGCCTCATTGATGAAGATGGATATCTTTACCCCACGACCGAGGCTTTTTTAGCCGCTTCTCCTAATCCAGAGGAAGTTAATAAAGAATTACGGGCTCAGGTGGAATTGGCCCTTAAACGCAAGATCGATGTTCAGTACATCGACACCCACATGGATACAGCTCGAGCATCTCCAGAGCTCAGGGAGATAGTTTTGGATATCTGCCGAGACTACAAGCTGCCGTTATCGCGGGAATCTGGGGAAGAACCCCTAAGTGTCTATTTCATCGCGGCTGATAAGAAGGGAAAGGTTCTGGCTGAGAAATTAGAGCAGTTGGCACCTGGCTTCTGGCTCCTGGTTGTCCATCCTGGACTCGATACTCCAGAAGAACGAGCCTTAGTTGACATCAGCCCTGAGGGGTTACTTGATGTGGCAGCTCACAGGGCAGCTGTAACCAAAGCACTCACCAGCAAGAAAATAAAAAGAATTATTCAACGCCGCGGCATCAAGCTAATCGATTATCGTGAGTTGCGCAAAAAAGTCCGCTCGGAGAAAGACCTTTAATAAAATGTTGAAAACTGTCCTGAAAGGAAATGTTATCCTGGAGGATAAAATCTTGTCCGGTGGAGCAGTAGTGATTGAGGGAGAAAAAATCTCAGGTGTCTTTCCTCAAGAACATAAATTTCCAGACAAAG
>Ga0114921_10000271_pt1 | contig 21644 bp, 24 predicted proteins | sample BentaG_FD_87016 | JGI IMG/M metagenome (GOLD analysis project Ga0114921, IMG submission 87016) | Deep subsurface microbial communities from South Atlantic Ocean to uncover new lineages of life (NeLLi) - Benguela_00093 metaG | ecosystem: Environmental > Aquatic > Marine > Oceanic > Sediment ... | reverse complement strand
TCAAAGATAACCTGAACTCTACTTTTCTCTCCATCTATTTTAAGCATATGATAAGTGGCTGCTTTCACCCCTAGCAGCAACTGGTGCCGGGAGGGGTCATATCCTTCCCCCCAGCAGGTAGCCTTAAGATTGTGCTCTGTAAATTCAGTGATGTCAAACCTTTTGAATAGAAGACGCTCCACATCAAAGAGATAAACAAGGTGATTAAGCCAGTTAAACAGCAGGCTCTCGGTGTCTTCAGCACTTACCGCTACCGGTTGTGATTCGACCTCTCTCACCTTGTTAAGTTCGGCAATGATTGAGAAGAGACCATAAGCGGCATTGGCAAAAGCCTCAGCCAGGTTGTTACCATAAGCAATTAGCCCGGTATCAGCGGTGTGTTCTATGAGTTGAAACCGTTTCATCAAATTAAATTTTACCTTAACTGGGGTTTACTATCCAGTGCTACTTATCATTAATTGTGGCACAATAGTATAAATATAAAGAGCCAATGGGGTCAACTAAAGTTACTTTTGGAGAATGGGGAGCTTCTGGAATGGGGAAACGGATTTTACCTCCCTAACCCTAATACAACTGGTCACCTTCACCATTATCAAATTGGTAACGGCTTCATACGATTCCTATGGCTAAGGCAATAGCGTGCTCCTTTGAGTGGGAGAGGCTGATGGTGAGCTTGTCTAAGCCTAGGTCTTCAGCCAGACCCTGTGCCTTACCATAGAGGTGAACCAGAGGCTTGCCACTGGGTTCAGCCAGTATTTCGATATCTCTTAAGAAGATACCCTTGCTGTCTTTGGCAAGTGCTTTTATTACTGCTTCCTTGGCCGCAAAACGGGCAGCCAGGGATGAAACCTTACCACGACATAAGCTGAGTTCGGGCTCGGTATACACTCGCTCAACGAAACTTTCTCCCCAGCGAGTTATAGCCTTTCTAATGCGAGTAATTTCTATTATATCTATGCCGATATAGATCATTATCAACCCTATTATCATTATTAGAACTCCCGCTTGTCAAGGGGGAAGGGCTAATCGGCTAGCAGGTGGACAATCTCACTTCTGTTACTCACTTTCTCCCTGCTATGTGATACTAACCCTTTCGTCCTGCCAACGTTATATAAAATAAGGGGTAGTACACTTTTCATAAATGTTAGTATCAGCGTGAGGTAAAACTTGAAGTATGTTTTTCCAATTAATTGATAAAATATGAAATATATGCTATGATATGCGGGCAATGCAAAATGAGTGACCTACGGAGGTGAAGTATTATGCTGCGTGATGTCAAGGGAAAAGGACCTGAATTTTACGGTTCAGTGACAGTTGGTGAGCGTGGGCAAGTGGTCATTCCAGCTGAAGCCCGCCGTGATTTCGAGATTATACCTAACACTAAGTTGCTCGTGTTCAGTGGACCAGGCAAAAAGGCATTGATGTTCATAAAGGCAGATTCTATAACCGAGTTTATAGCTAATGCCACGGCAAGGCTTTCTTATTTTGAACAAATGCTCAAGACTGATGCCGCAGGAGCCTCTGAGGAAAACCGTTAAGAGATTGGTCTTTGACATAACTATTGAAGGGGAAATGCTACCGTGTGCTGGCTTGCTAGAATTGCCTTAAAGAGATGGTGGCAAAGTACAAATTTGACGAAAGGATGTAGTGGGTATGAAAATCTTAAAAATAATGGTGGTTCTGGTTGTACTATGTTTGGTTAGCACACTCTCTCTAAGCTGTGCTTCTGAACCGGACTCAGCGGTGACGGAAGAACAGGTGGTGACCGTGGAGCGGGGTAACCTGATAATTGATATCACTGCCGCTGGCAATCTGGCATTATCCTGTAAGGAAGACCTCGCTTTTGAGATATCGGGAACGGTGGAAGAGGTTTCAGTGGAAGAGGGTGAGTCTGTTGAAGAGGGACAGGTACTGGCTAAGCTGGATACTTCGGAATGGGAGGAGCAACTAACAGCACTGGAGTCTCAGTTAACAGCAAAGAAGCGTGACCTGCTTCAGGTAGAGATAAACCTGAGAAACGCTGAGATTGCTCTGGAGAAAGCTCAAGATACATATACCTGGCCAGAACTCGAGGTTGCACTGGCTGATGTAGATGAGGCCGAGGCCAACCTGGAATATGCCCTGTGGAATCTAGCTGAGGCAACAGCGTCGGAAATAGGAACTTGGACCAGGGTGGTTGCCCGCAACCAGGCAATTCTGGCTGCGGCTGAGACCAGGCTAAATGCGATATTAACCGGTGCTGACCCGGAGGAAGTAGCCATAAAGGAACTGCAGGTCGAACTTGCCCAAGGACGACTGGAGGATGCCCAGAAAGCAGTGGAGAATGCTCAGGAAGCATTGGATGAGGCGCAAGATGTCAGTCCGGTCATTACGGCACCCTTTACTGGTTTCATTACCAAGGTAAACGTTGAGGGTGGTGACGAGGTTCAAAAAGGCACTGTGGCAGTGGTCATTGCCGACCCCAACAAGTTTGAAGCAGATATCCTGGTCAGCGAGATGGATATCTTTCAGGTGAAGCTGGAGGGAGATGCCACGGTGCAGATAGATGCTATGCCAATGCTCACTCTTCTGGCTAAGGTCACTCACATCTCGCCGACAGCCATTATTCAGCAGGGGGTGGTCAATTACATAGTGAAGGTGGAAATAGAGTCACTCGAATCAATAGTGCAGGAACGGCAGGAGGCAAGGCAGAAGATACTGCAGGGGGAACTTCCCGAGCGACTTAAACAAGCTATTGAAGAGGGACGCATTACTCAGGAGCAGGCTGAAGAAATGATGAGGCAGATGCAACAGGGACAAGGAGGACAGCAAGGCCAGATGCCGACGATGCTCCCTGAAGACTTTCAGCTCAGGGAAGGTCTCACCGTCACCGTGAGCTTACTGGTGGAGGAGAGAAGTAATGTACTCTTGGTTCCCAACGGGGCGATTATTCACGAGGGGATGGAGACCTATGTCCAGGTGGTATCATCGGACGGCGTTGTTGAACAGCGTTTGGTGAAGACCGGGCTGAGTGACTGGCAGTTAACCGAGGTAATTGAGGGGCTCAGTGAAGGCGAGCAGGTAATTGCTGCCGGAACCGGGGCGACTACTACACCAACAACGCCACAGCAAAGACCGCGCCTACCATTTATGCCAGGAGGGGGGGACCGCACTGATGATTCAGTTGCAGGATATAACTAAAGTCTACCCTATGGGCAAAAGAGAGCTAACCGTACTCAGAGGGGTAAGCATCCATATTGAACAGGGCGAGCTGGTGGCCATTATGGGACCCTCCGGCTCAGGCAAGACGACCCTCCTCAACATTATTGGTTGTCTGGATAAGCCGACATCGGGCAGCTACTATCTGGAAGGAAGAGAAGTTAGCCGCCTCAGCAGTGGGGAGCTGGCCGGCATCAGAGGTCAGAAGGTTGGTTTTGTCTTTCAGACTTTTAATCTACTGCCCCGACTTTCAGCACTGGCTAATGTGGAACTGGGCCTGAGATATTCTGGGGGAGGCAATCACCACCGTGCTATGGAGGCACTGGATAAAGTTGGTCTCTCCGACCGGGCTAATCACCGTCCCACTGAACTTTCAGGAGGGGAACAACAAAGGGTTGCTATTGCCCGAGCCTTAGCCAAAGACCCACCCCTTATTCTGGCGGATGAGCCTACCGGCAACCTGGACAGCCACTCCGGTGAGGTGGTTATCTCTACTCTTACCACTTTACATACTGAGCAAGGGATTACTTTGATTGTGGTCACTCATGACGCTAACATTGCTAACCACTGCCAGCGCATCATCCAGCTCAAGGATGGTCAGGTAGTAGCGGAGGAAGCAGTATGAGGAAGTGGTTTGAACCTTTATCTAGCGCCTGGGTTGGGGTGGTTACTCATAAGCTCCGCAGCTTTTTAACCATCCTGGGAATCGTTATTGGTGTAGCTGCAGTGATTACCCTGATGTCTATTGGTAGAGGTGCTGAGGCAGAGATTATCTCCCGCATCGAGACTCTTGGCTCAGACCTCATTTTCATCCGCCCCGGGGCAACTATGATGGGGGGAGTCAGGGGTGCTATCGGCGGTGCTAATACCCTGACTCTGGAAGATGCAACGGCAATATCGGAAGAGGTTCCCTATATAACTTCAATGGCTCCTTCTTACTCAACATCGCTCCAGTTAGTTGTCGGTGGGCAGAATATGAATGCCCAAGTTACCGGGACAACTCCTGAGTATCAGCAGGCATATAATTTGGAAGTTGCCGAGGGTGCTTTCTTCTCCGAATATGATTACCAGCGCGGTGCCAAGGTAGTTGTACTTGGCTCCAGTGTAAAAGATACCCTGTTTGAAGGTGCTGACCCCGTAGGGCAGCAGCTACGGATGGGGAGAAACATTGTCCGCGTCATCGGTGTTCTTGAGAGCAAGGGGGCATCCCTGATGGGCTCGACTGATGATGCCATCTTGATTCCATTGACTGCTATGCAGCAGATGGTTGCCCAGCCACGAACCAGCCAGGGTGAGCGTGTGGTATCATCTATAGCGCTGACGGTGAGTGATGAGGAGCAGGCCAGTTATGTTACTGATGAAATTACCAGCCTGCTCCGCTCCCGCCACCAGCTTGGTCCTGGTATGGATGATGACTTTAGTATCACTTCAATGGAGGAGATAGCCAGTATGCTCTCGGAAGCGATAGGCACAATGACTCTTCTTCTGGGTGCTATTGCTGCCATTTCATTGCTGGTGGGGGGTATCGGTGTGATGAACATAATGCTGGTCTCAGTGCTGGAGAGGACCAGGGAGATAGGCATCCGTAAGGCACTGGGAGCCAGGGAGCGGGATATATGGGGTCAATTCCTTATTGAAGCAGCACTGCTGACACTAGCTGGTGGTATTATCGGAGTTGCCACGGGCTGGGTAGTCTCAATGGGCGTTTCTCGTACGGGACTAATGACGACCGTGGTTTCGGCTGATATAGTTCTCCTTGCCGTTTCGGTGTCAGTAGGCATTGGTCTATTCTTCGGATTTTATCCGGCGTGGAATGCCTCTCGACTCAATCCCATTGATGCACTCAGGTCTGAATAGAGCCCATGTCCACTCCTGGTAAGCAAAGAATCACCCAAGAAGTCCTGTGCCTTTGGGTTTACCTCTAAGATTGCCCATTCCGCCCTTCCGTTTACATCTTCGGCTCATTCAATTAACGCTCTGGCTTGGAAACTCTTCCCCCTGATGCTAGAATGAAGGGTAAATCGGCCTAGTTATATGGTTGGAGATGCTTAATGGCAGCAGGCTATTATATTGGTACATCAGGCTGGCATTATGACCATTGGCGACATCTCTTCTATCCTGGTAAACTGGCTAAAACAAAGTGGCTTGAGTTTTATGCCACTCATTTTACTACCGTTGAGCTTAATAATAGCTTTTACCGCTTACCTTCAGAGACTGCCTTCGCTAACTGGCGTGACTCATCGCCAGCCAATTTTACCTTCGCCGTAAAGGTGAGCCGCTTTATCACTCACATCAAGAGACTCAAGAATGCTGAGGAACCAGTAGAGAACTTTATTACTAGAGCCAGGATTTTGGGTGAGAAATTGGGTCCGCTTTTATATCAGCTTCCCCCCAATATGCATCGTAATGATGAGGTGTTAGAGTCATTCCTGTCTCTTTTGCCTAAAGGGATGCAGCATATAATTGAGTTCCGGCACCAGTCCTGGCTGGAGGAGGAGGTTTTTGAAATCCTGCGCCGGCATAGTGTTGGACTCTGCGTCTTTGACATGCCCTCTCTCAGGTGTCCCCTTGTAGTGACGGCGGACTTTGCCTATATTAGATTTCACGGCAGCACCGGACTCTATGCCAGTTGTTATTCTGATGAGGAGTTAGATTGGTGGGCGAAGAGGCTGGCTGATTTAGTCCCCAGTCCAAAAGTAATCTATGTTTATTTTAACAATGATGCCGAGGCGTTTGCGGTGAGGAATGCCATAACCCTTCGTGGCTACTTACAAAAAATGGTATGATAGGTGGTCTGGGGTTCCTGGGTGTTCAAAGGAGGTTAAGCTAATTAGTAATCCTTACAGACTTCTGGTGATAGATATAGACGGCACGCTAATAGGCAGGGAGGGAAGGCTCTCAACAGAAAACAGGGAGGCTTTGGCCAAGGTCTCTGATTCAGGCATCGAAGTTTCTTTATCCACCGGGCGAGTGCCTCAAAGCTGTATAAGTGTTATTAGCCAGCTGTCACTGGATAGCTATCATATATTCTGTGATGGTGCTCTGGTGAGTAACCCTGCTCAGGACAAAGAGGTCTATGTTAGGCCACTTAGTAAAATGATAGTGCACCAGGCAGTTGAGTTCGCCAGCGCCAATGGCATTTACCTTGAACTCTACTCGTCAACCCGTTATTTCGTTGAGCAGGAGACATGGGCAACTGAAATCCGTCGTCAGTTCTTTGGCTTAGAGCCTACTATTGTCGATTTGACTAAGATGTGGAACAAGGAGAGGATTGTTAAGGGGGGCTTAACACTGTCTTCTCCTGAGGAGGTTGCTCGGGCTGAGAGTTTCTGCCTTCGGTTTAAGGATAGCCTTCACTTCTCCTGGACAAAGACACCGGCTTATCCCGATATTGATTTTGTCAACATAATTCACCCTGAGGTATCCAAGGGGAAAGCCTTAACCGCTTTGACTTCATATATGGGAATATCTCTGGGTGAGGTTGTAGCCGTAGGGGATGGAGTTAATGACCTCCCGCTTTTATCTGTGGCTGGTCTGACGATTGCGATGGGCAATGCCCCTGACGAGGTCAAGGCAGCCACCCATTATGTAACCCTAGATGTTGACCGTAGTGGTCTGGCGGCAGCGATTAACAAGTTTTTGCTGTAGGGGAGAATAGAAACTAATTTTTGATATTGGATACCTGGCGATTCAGTAGCTTTTTCTGGATACCTCATGTTCTAATCCGTCATATAATACAGCTGTGTCAGGCTTAGCATTATCCCAGATAGCCTTATCGGACTCAAAGCTGAAGCCTCCCCATTCTGGATGTACTTCGTTGGTGTAGACTCGGATGGTAGCACCAGGACTCAGATAATACTTAGGAAATCTGAAGGATGGGTGGCCCTTGGAGATGTTTGTTAATACCCATCTAAACAAGTCTTCTGGCAGGTCTCCAAGGTTTTTGATTTCAACATATTCGTCAGGCTCCACCTCAGGAACCAAACCTTTGTAGAAGATATTGGTTATCTGGACATCGCTGCCGGTGACAGCCGGTTTGAAGTAGGCAATAACACTCTTGTTGGAATCAATTGTGATGCTGATTGTCCTTGAAGTACCTGAGGCGTCACCACCCCAATGGTCAAACCGGCAAGCAGGCCAGGGTAAGGCAGAGATAGTCACCTGTGTAGCCTCTTCATAGGTATAAGTACCTGGTTTGGGATTTGTGTCGCCGTTACCATCCACGGCTATAGTGAGGGTATAAGATTTGGTTGGAGTTGGAGTTGGCGAAATGCAGGCAGTAAGGATGAGAGCCGGCACCAATATGCATAAAAGAATAGTCTTTTTCATTATTTCTTGCTTTTCTATTCTATCATAGAATGCTGAACCGTGTGCTTCTATCCAGCCATTAATAAGTTCCTGTTGTAGGCGGGAGTAGAAACCAGCGAAGGCGGTAATACTAAGCTTGGCCTTTTATCTGGGTGGCGATTTTCCCGCCAAACTCTTTACACTTGGGGAGCTCTCCCTCGGCAATCGGGCCTTTCAGTCCTTTAACTTTTATTGATAAACCAGAAGCCGCTAGTTTTAGCCCGGGAACTTTTTTGCTTATTTGGTGCTCCATCTTTTTCACCGCTTTTTCATAATCTTTACCAATGTATGTATCAAAAACAGCAGCGACTTTCCCTTTCAGGTTAAGATTCCCAAGCTTATCAATAAGCTTCCTGATACTCCTGGTTGCTCTACCAATATGATTTGGAGAACCCACTAGAATCGCATTAAAATCAACTATCTGGTTTAAGTCTACTTCTTTAACTTCATTGAGGACTGTTTCTATTCCTGAAACTTCTCTCATTCCCTCAGTAATTGTTTCAGCGACAAGTTTGGTGTTGCCGTACTTTGATTCATAAATAACGATAACTTTTGCCAATTAGGTCACCCCCTTTCACCTTTTTTTAGTAAGGGACTTTGCCCAATCTAGGTTGCTATAAATGCAACTCTATAACATCGCCGTCCTGCAGGGTGTGGTCTCGTTTTGCCATTGTGCCATCGTGCTTTCCTGAACCCCAGATGCGGGCGTATTTCAGATTAGCGGCAAAATCCTTGTGTACTGAGGTGGCAGCATCCTCCAGTGTGCTCCCGCTGCTGAGGATTATGGGGTCGGTAAGGTCTGGCTTCTTACCCGGAGCCTTGGTGTAGACCCGAATAATATCAAGCACCTGATAGAGCTTGAGCTTCAACTCCTCAAGGCCAGTCCCCTCTTTAGCCGAGATGGCAATAACCGGCCATTGTTCTTCATACTTATTCCTCAACACTATGTAGTTCTTGCTGGCATTCTCCAGGTCCAGCTTATTGCCGACAATTAGTATCTTCTTTCCCTCAATTTCAACCTTCATATTCTCCAGGTAGGTGGTGATAGCTTCCATCTGGTCTAGTGGAGTGCTATTTAGCTCAACAATAATTAGCAGGACATCAGCCCGCCTGAGCATATGGGGCAGCCAGGGCTCAAAAGGCTGGGAGGCTAAGGGTGGGGTATCAATTAGCTGTATTTGTATATTTTCAAATTCCATCATTCCCGGTGTGGCAGTACGGGTGGTAAAGGGGTATTGGGCTACGGCTGGAGAGGCGTTGGTGATACTGGCAACAAGCTGGGATTTTCCAGCATTGGTCAGGCCAATTACAGCCACCTGGGCGGCTCCCTCCTTGTCAATGGTAAACAGGGACGCCCGCTGGGTGGCTGACTTCTTCTCCGATGCCTGGCCCAGCTTGGCGATTCTCCTTCTTAGTTCAGCCCGGAGCTTGTCTGTCCCCTTGTGCTTGGGCATGACAGACAGCATCTTCTCCAGGGTTCTTATCTTTTCTGGAATTGTTTTGGCTAAGCGGTATTTTCTTTCTGCTTCAAAGTATTCTGGTGTTAAATTTGCTGGCATCGCCTTTCACCGTTCATTTTTCAAAAGATAAAAAGATAGACTAAATAAGCCTCATCAAAGGTGGAGAACAATCTTACAGATACTCCTTTATTTTTCTGGCCAGGCTCTCATTCATGCCCCTGGTTGCTGCCAGTGCTTCTACCGAAGTCTCCCTGATGGCTCGGATGGAGCCAAATTGCCTGAGCAGGGCGCGCTTGCGTTTGGCCCCGATGCCGGGGATAGTGTCCAGCATTGAGGCAAAGGTCCCCCTTTTACGGAGCTTGTGGTGGTAGCCCAGAGCAAAGCGATGTGCCTCATCCCTGAGGCGCTGTAGCAATTGGAGGCCTGGGGAATTACCTGGCAGAATAACAGGTTCTGTCTTCTGTGGAATAAAAATCTCCTCGTTTTCCTTGGCTAAACTGACCACTGGCACTGATCCGGCACCGACTTCATCCATTGCTGATAGGGCGGAGTTGAGCTGTCCCTTTCCACCGTCAATGAGGATAAGGTCGGGTAGCACTGCCCAGGTATCGGTGGTGGAGGTATCACTCTGTTTGAGACTAGCTCGCTTAAAGCGGCGTTTGAGCACCTCCTGGAGCATAGCGTAGTCATTGGCGCCGGACACGGTTTTGATTCTGAAACGCCGATAATGGGGTGGCTTTGGTTTTCCCTTTTCAAAGACTACCATACTGCCTACTGCTGCCTTTCCCTGTATATCGGAAATGTCATAGCCCTCTATGCGGGAGGGGAGGTGGGTCAGGCCGAGTTCCTTTTCTATTTCGGCTAGAGCCTCGTTTAGGACAGTAGGCGCAGCCAGGTGCTTAATTTTAAGTTGTTCCAGGGCTTGTCGGGCGTTTTCAGCGACTGTATTCACCAGTTGTTTCCTGGTGCCTCGGTGGGGCACTTGAATGCGGACTTTCCCTCCTCTTTTACTCTGGAGCCAGTCCTCAATTATTGCCGTCTCTTCTACCGGGTATTGGAGTAATAACAGTGGTGGTACATAAGGGCTGGAGTCATAAAACTGCTTAACAAAGCTGGTCATGATTTGGGGTGGCTCTTCATATCTGGTGCCCTGCAGGACAAAACTCTCTCGGCCGATTAGTTTACCGTTACGGATAAAGAAAACCTGGACGCAGGCCTGGCTCTTATCACCAGCCAGAGCAATAACGTCCTGCTCGCCCTTTACTCTGGTGGCGATTCTTTGCCCTTCAACAACCCTTTCTACTGCCTGGATTTGGTCTCTAAGCAAGGTAGCCTTTTCAAAATTTAGCCCTTCAGCCGCTTGCTTCATCTCACTCTTAAGCTTTTTGACCACCCTTTCCTCTTTGCCTTCCAGGAAGAGGAGTACCTGTTTTATCACTTCATCATATTCCTCTCTATTGACGGCACCAACGCATGGAGCCACACAGTTATGGACATAGTACTCAAGGCAGGGGCGGGAATCAGTGCCGGTTATGGGCTTGGCGCAAGAGCGGAAGGGGAAGAGCCTCTTTAATACCTTTAAGGTTTGGCGCACTGATTTGGCACTGGCAAATGGCCCAAAGTAACGGCTGCCATCCTCTTCCAGGCGTCGGGTAGCATAAACTCTGGGCCAGTCCTCAGTGACGTTTATCTTGAGGTAGGGGAAGGTCTTGTCATCTTTAAGGCGGACATTGTAGCGAGGACGATACCTCTTTATCAAGTTCAGCTCAAGGATAAGCGCTTCCTGCTCTGAATTGGTGACAAAGAAATCGACATCATGAACCCGGGCTACCAATCGCTGCAGTTTTGGCGTTAGTTTTTCTCTGATGCCAAAATAGGACCTCACCCGGTCGCGGAGATTAGCCGCTTTACCCACATACAGGATATTCCCCTCGGCATCTTTCATAAGATAGACACCCGGGCTGGTTGGTAGCTGTCTTAGTTGTTCCCTTATATAGGTTGTTCCCATACCAATTTATTGTAACACGGAGCCTAGGTGTGAGCAATTTTAGGGGACTGCCCTTGCTCTTGAAGTTGTGTTAGGAATACGGAGGTCAGCTATGATTTCCATAGCTTAATGAGGGGGGTGTTTTGCCTGAATTTTATCGCCCTCGTTCTCCTGATAGTCTTCCTAAGCGAGACTTATGGCTTGTTGGACTTGACAAAACTGCTCATCAGGACTATTATTGCTCACACATTTAGTGAGAGCAATTCAATGGCACCTAAATACAAAATAGGACAGAAGGTAACGGTAGCGGTACTTAAACGTTTGTCCGCACGAGACTCTGGCTTGGAACAGTATGCAGGTCAGACCGGTGAGGTCACCAATTACCATTGGGTAAGTCCACCTATGGGTGAGGTTTTCTACGTTTACACTGTACGAATCGGCACTAGCAACAAAGAGGTTGTTTTACACGAAGACGAGATTGAGCTTATGCGTCGTAAAACATCTAGTCGTCGGTAGCCTCCGAGTTAAGGGCTGCCTGGATAGCATCAAATTGTGTAGAGTTCTACACGGCCTGTCAGCTTTCAAGATGGCCTGAAGTTTTATAGGGCACCATTATCCTGAATATGCTATCCCTCGAGCAACAACCAAAACTGTGTTATTGTCAGGTCATCTTACATATTGGAATTCAAGTTTAATCCTCGATTGTCTGCTTGTCAATACCTGACGGCATGTCTTTTTACTGTTATGCATTGCCTCCTTTCTTCCCTATTTGTTTTCAATGTTTATGAGTTATGTTAAAATGCAATATCGGAAAGTGGAGACATGGTTGCTGGAGGACAGAGCACCGGTTGGATTCTGCAAGGAGGTGGCGTGATGAAGGAGGCTATTGAGCGTTTTTTGAACTATCTTACCGTGGAAAAGGGTCTGTCAGGGAATACTATAGCTGCTTATCGCAATGACCTATCCCAATTAGTGAGCTTTGCTGAAGAAGAGGCTACCAAGCATGGTTCAATGCCATCATGGTCAGGCTTTGGTCGGCAAGGGATACTAAGCTATATGCTTAATCTTAAGGAGAGGGGCTACTTGCCTACTACAGCAGCACGCAAGGTAGCTGCGGCCAAGTCCTTCTTTGGCTTTATGGTTGCTGAAGGTCGTCTAAAGGAAGACCCAACCCGGGATGTGCGTTCACCCAAGATAGGGAAATCATTACCCAGGCCTATCTCCATCAGTCAGGTTCGCCTTTTGCTAGAACAACCAGCTAAACTCTCTACACCAGAAGCAAAAAGAGACAAGGCAATGCTGGAGCTACTCTATGCCAGCGGTATGAGGGTGAGTGAGCTGGTATCCTTAAATTTGGGTGATGTTGAGCTAGAGGGTGGCTTTGTGCGCTGTTTTGGTAAAGGGAATAAGGAACGGATTATTCCTATCCATGAGCAGGCCGTTTTGGCGGTAAAGTCCTATCTCGAAGAGTCTCGCCCCCATCTGGCATATAATGATGAGGAGAAGGCATTATTCCTTAATCGCCGTGGCGGTCGGCTAACCAGGCAAGGCTTCTGGCAGATATTAAAGGGCTATGCTAAATCAGCTAATCTGGATATTGAGATTACTCCTCATACTCTCAGACATAGCTTTGCTACCCACATGCTTAGTGGTGGGGCTGACCTTAGGTCGGTTCAAGAGCTATTGGGCCACGCTAACATCTCAACTACGCAAGTCTACACCCATCTTACTACCGAGCATATCCGGGATACCTATAAGAAATCTCACCCCAGGGCTGAGTAGCCGATGAAGGAAGGTCTAGAGAATCAGGAACAAGGTGAGATTAATCAAGAAAACCCTTGGAGGGAAAGATGCCAGGTAAATCACGCCAGAGTCGGCGCAAGCGCTTGTCTCGAAGCAAAGGAAGAAAAAGCAGGCAGGGCTTGTCAGCTATAGTTACCCAACAGCAAGAAGTTACTCAAATTGATAAGCCTGTTTCTCATCCTGATATATCAGTGTCTCCAGCAAGAGCACCAACCCCTACACCGACCCGGATTCAGTATCCCTACATAGCTACTGAACTGCGGAGGATTGGTATTCTAGCCGGGGTAATGCTGGCTGTTCTTGTGGTGCTGGCTTTGGTTTTAGCCTAGCCCTGTTGTGGCAGCGGGGGCTCATGATGGACTATCAAGCGGCAAGAGTTGGGTTGATTGAGCACCTTAGCTCTGAGATTAAGGATGAGCGGGTATTAGCTGCTATGGCTCACATACCTCGGGAGTGTTTTGTGCCACCAGACCGACGGCCCTTTGCCTATGAGGATGGCCCACTACCTATTGGCTTTGGGCAGACAATTTCACAGCCCTTTATTATTGCCCTCATGACTGAAGCATTGGGACTTACTGGTAATGAAAAGGTTCTGGAAGTAGGCACAGGTAGCGGATACCAGGCTGCCATTTTGGCTGAATTAGCCCCACTGGTGATTACTGTTGAGCGTGTGCCGGCTCTTGCCGAGGGGGCCAGGAAGGTATTGGAGAGCCTGGGTTATACCAATATCAAAGTATACCTTGCTGAAGCGAGTTTGGGTTGGCAAAAGGAAGCCCCTTACGATGCCATAATAGTCACCGCCGGTGCTCCCAGGGTACCTCCTGACCTTGTGGCTCAGCTCAAAATTGGTGGGCAGATGGTAATTCCTGTTGGTTCGCTTTATGTTCAGGAGTTATGCAAAATCACCAGGGGCAGGAGGAAGAGTAAAGTTGAGAATCTAGGTGGATGCCGCTTCGTCCCCCTTACTGGTAAGGGTGCTTGGGAAGAGGAATAAAAAGGAGAATAGTAATGGAAGTTCTGGAGGCAATTAAGACAAGAAGGAGCATTCGCCGCTATAAGGCTGCTCCGGTGGATGATAAAACCCTGGAAATTGTTTTGGAGGCAGCGCGCTGGGCACCATCCTGGAAAAACAGCCAGTGCTGGCGGTTTATTGTGGTGCGGGATAGTGATATAAGAAATAAACTTGCCGATACATCAATTGGTGTATTATCTAGACCTAACACTGGTGCTGAGGCTATGAGAACAGCACCGGTAGCAATTGTCGTCTGTGCTGAGCTGGGCGAGTCGGGCTATTCTTCTCAAAAGCTAGGAGAGCCAGCTACCGATAAAGGCGACTGGTATATGTTTGATGTTGCCTTAGCCATGCAGAATCTGGTACTGGCGGCTCATTCGCTGGGACTGGGCACGGTTCATGTTGGTGCTTTTGATGCTAGAAAGGCAGCCGCTATTCTGAAAGTACCGCAAGGGTTTTCGGTAGTTGAGATGACTCCCCTGGGCTATCCTGACGAACAGCCTGAAGTTAGACCGAGAAAAGAGCTTTCCCAGCTCGTTTTCTATGATAGGTATGGCGTAAGATAGACCTCTTTCAATCGTCACGGTAGCTTTCCGTTCTTGCTTTGTCCTTACGTCGGGTAGTCGTCTTCCCCGGTTAAGTCAGCAGTAGTGGCGTTATATATGTTTCAATCACAGCCGCTGGCAAGAGTAAAGCAAGCGCTACTAGCAGATACTTTAAATTTCGGCTAAGGTTGGCTAGTAATAGGGTCTTGTTCTCCTTCTTAAATAGGGCTAGTATGGCTGCTGTACCAAAGCTAAGAGCAGCTGCCTGACCTAAGAGAAGGGCCGGAAGCTCAAAAATACCATGAGGAAGTAAGCCCGCTAATACATACCCCAGGGATTCTTCTTGGACTACCATAACTGACACGAAGGTAAGGAACCAGCCATTAACTATTAAAGCCAGAAGAGGTACCAGGCAAAAAATTGGGCTGAGCACAAAGCTTATCAGCAGGGCTGAAGTATTTTTAATAAAGATGAATATGGCAGTAGAGGTCTTGAATGGAACCAGGATACCACCAAGCTCTTCAAAAGTAGCAATATCCTCAGAAGAAAAGAGGTCAACAGTGCTAGCCGGAGTAACCAAGCCCAGGGCAACACCAATGCCAAATAGGAAACCGGCAATTATAAGCCACCTTTTATAGCTCATGTCAGTTGATACCAATTGTAGTGAAAACTAATTACTTAGTGCAAATATAAGTTAACACCTTATTCAGTAGTTCAGATATAATGTAGATAGAGAAACCAATTCTATTCAGACTTAGGCTGATGATTGATGGGTAGGAAGATAAATACAAGACTGGTATTGGCTACCTTGAGTACCTTACTGCAGGAAATAGCTCTGGCGGGGATTGTGCTTTGGGGTTTGCCTAAGGTGGGGATTCAGATACCTCTGGCCGGTCTTATTGCCTTGATGGTAGCTATAGCTGCCTTGGCTGTTTACATATATCGGCTTGGCAGTCGGGCACTAGAGAAGAAACCAGTAGCTGGTTTGGAAACTATGGTTGGCAGTAGAGGCAGAGTAGTCAGCCCGTTAGCTCCAAGGGGAACTATTAGAATCAGTGGTGAACTCTGGGCAGCCACCTCAGTAAAGAAGAGAATAAATGCTGGTGAGGAGGTTATTGTAGTCAGGCAGGATAGGCTTAAGCTCATTGTCCGCAGGATTAGCCCTGATAACTGAGAGGGGGACTGAGTGCAACCTAATCTGTTCGCCCTCCTTTTTAGGATTAAATAAAAAAGTCTCTTGTTATGAGGGGAACTGGTTAAGAATCAGGGTAGCATTGGTGCTACCAAAACCAAAGGAATTGGAAAGAGCTATCTTTACCTTGGCCTTTCTGGCTTCATTGGGTACGTAATCAAGGTCACACTCCGGGTCTGGGGTCTCATAATTAATTGTTGGTGGGATGATACCCTGGGTAATAGTCAGGACGGAAAATATTGCCTCCACTGCCCCGGAAGCGCCCCACAGATGACCGGTCATTGATTTGTTAGCACTTACCGGTATTTTGACGGCGTGCCCCTGAAAGACGCTTTTTATTGCCTTAGTTTCCGATAGGTCATTTAGTGGTGTTGATGTGCCGTGAGCATTAATATAGTCAATCTTCTTTCCGGAGATGCCGGCATCATTAAGAGCTATCCTCATGCAGTTGGCAGCACCTTCTCCCACTGGCTCTGGTGCCGTTAAATGGTAAGCATCACTATTATGGCCATAACCCAATACCTCGGCATAGACCTTGGCTCCCCTCTTTAGGGCAAACTCTAGCTCTTCCAGGATGACAATCCCAGCTCCTTCGCTAATAACAAAGCCATCGTGGTCTTTGTCAAAGGGGCGGCTGGCCTTTTCTGGCTCATCATTTCTAGTTGACATAGCTCTCAAGGCATCCAGTCCAGCAAATACCACCGGGCAAATAGCTGCTTCAACTCCACCAGCAATCATAGCTTCAGCCTCACCCCGCTGAATAACCTTAAAGGCATCGCCGATAGCGTGTGTTCCTGAGGCGCAGGCAGTCACTGAGCACATGTTCGGTCCCTTGGCCCCAAAGCGGATAGATACCTGTCCTGAGGCCATATTGCAAAGGAAGCCAGGGATAAAAAAAGGAGAAATCTGGCGCTGGGCCCCTTCCAGGAGCAACCGCTGATTTTTTCCCAGGCTTTCTACCCCACCCATGGCTGTGCCCACTGATACCCCGACCCGCTCAGTATTACTAGGGTTAATGGTTAGCCCGGAATCCTCCAGTGCCATCTGGGTTGCCGCTAGAGCAAAGTGGACAAAGCGGTTTCCTCTATGTACCTGCTTTCTGTTCATAAAGTCCAGCGGATTAAAGTCTCTTACCTCACCGGCAATCCTGGTCCGAAAACCAGTAGCATCAAACTGGGTAATCAGGCTGATGCCGGATTTCCCCTCACAGAGGGATTGCCAGCTTCTCTCCACACCTATACCTAAGGGGGTTATTGCCCCCAAGCCAGTGATTACTACTCTTCTTTTCATACTTGGTTCTCTAGTCACCAGTTTACCTTTGTTTGAGGATGACCGCTTTCATAGCAATTCTATGATGGCTTTCTTGTCAATCTTACCGTTGGTGGTTTTAGGTAGGGAATTGGTGAATGCAATCTGTTTGGGCACCTTGTAATTAGCCAGGTGCTCAAGACAGAAATGCTTAATCTCTTGTTCGGTGACCACCTCACCTGTCTTTGGGCTAACCACAGCTTTCACAATCTGCCCTCGTATTTCGTCAGGAATCCCAACTACCACTGCCTCAGCTATCTTAGGGTGAGAAGATAATACCTCCTCAATATCACCGGGGTAGATATTCTGGCCCTTGGTAATAATCATGCCCTTGTTATTGCCTAAAAGAAAGACATTGCCCTCTTCATCAACCTTGCCGATGTCGCTGGTATATAGCCAGCCATCCCTTATTGCCTTGGCTGTAGCCTGAGGATTATTATAAATCCCTTTCATTATTGGTCCTCTAACTGCTATCTCACCCGGTTGATTGTGGGGCAGCTTCCGGCCATTATTATCTACTATTTTCAATTCCCACCCGGCTAAAGCTCTTCCTACCGACTCAGGCTTTACCGCACCGTTAAGGGGCTGGCAGGTAACATGAGCTGAGGATTCAGTCTGGCCCCAAAAATCAACAATCCTCAAGCCATAGTGCTTCTCAAATCTCTTGGCAATATCAGCCGGCAGAGCGGCTCCGGCACTGCCACATAAGCGGAGGGAACTCAAATTGTGCTCAATCCCCTTATCCTCGGCCAGACTAACCACCAGGGCGTAAACAAAGGGCACCCCCAAAAATATGGTACCCCTCTCTTTTTCAATGACCTCCATCAGGCTACTAATAGATAACCCCGGTAATATTACCACCGTGCTACCTTTGGCAATTGAAGTGAGCAATATGACGACTAAGCCAAAGGCGTGATGCATTGGCAAAGCAAATAACATGATTACATCTTTATCAGTTTGCTGAAAGCCATCACCGGATATGGCAGCTTCAGTTACCAGGCTCAGGTGGGGAAGCATAACCCCTCTGGGATGAAGAGCAGGTCCGGAAGTATAGGCGATGTAAGCAATATCATCAGGCTCTATTTCTACTTCAACACCTTGTGCCGAGTTCGTAGCTATAATCTCCTGATAGCTGACAAACTGCCCCTCATAGTTGGAACTTGTGTCTATAATACACTCGATGGATTTAAATTGGGGTAGGGCTGAAATTACTGACCCTAGGAGAGAACCGTCTATTACCAGAATCTTTGGCTGAAAGTCCCCAAAGAGGGAGTTCAATTCAGCAATCTTGTACTTGGTATCTAGGGGGACAGCTATTCCACCACTCTTGACTATACCAAAGTAGATTATGACAAATTCCGGGCTATTAGGTAGGAGCATAGCCACCCGGTCGCCTTTACTTACCCCCATCTTTATCAGAGCATTGGCTACCTTATTTGAGGCTTTGTCCAGCTCGGCGTAGGATACCCGCTGGTCGCCCATAACCACTGCTGTCTTTCCTTTATATTGCTTTGCTGCCTCTTCTATCAGTAGTTTTAGGTTCATCACTCACTCTCCAGCACCAGCCGGGCATCTACCGCTACGGCACTATCACTGTAGGCGAAAATAGGGTTAAGGTCAAGCTCCTTTATCTCGGGGTTCTGCTCGACAAATTGAGAAACCTTAACTAACCACTCTTCTAATAGGGCCACATCCACCGGTTCCTGACCTCTATAGCCCTCAAGCAAGGGATAGCCTTTTATCTCTCTAATCATCTCTCTGGCGTCCCTTCTGGTTAGCGGCACAATCCGGAAAGAAACATCTTTTAACACCTCTACTAGAATTCCGCCAAGACCAAACATAATTACTGGGCCAAATTGGGCATCCTTGGTCATGCCAATGATTATCTCTACCCCAGGGCGAGCCATCTTTTGTACTGATACCCCCTGAACCATCGCCTGGGGATACTTTTGCTTAACCACTCTCAAAATATCGTCATAGGCTTTGCCCACTTGCTTGGCTGTTTTCAGCCCTAACTTGATGCCGCCAATATCACTCTTATGGGTAATATCTGGTGAAGCTATCTTCAATACTACTGGGAAGCCAAATTGCCGGCTTAGGGAAATTGCCTCATCTCGGGATGTGGCCAGCCTGGTATCAATAACGCTTATCCCGGCCTCTTTAAGAAGCTCTTTAGACTCAATCTCGGTTAATAATACCCTTGCCTCACCTCTCACCCTATCGATTATCTGTTGTTTAATTGGCAAAGCTATCCTCCACTTTATTTTAGTGCGGTGATAAGGTTGCTAAGTTTAGCCTCAAGTTCCAGCCCCTGTTCCAGGGTCAGGTCAAGCCCTCTGGTTACAGCTTGCTTAGCGTAGCTCACTGCAATTGGGTCATAGGCCTTAATCTTATTGGCCAGCCTCTTGGCTGCTGGCAGCAATTCCTGTCGCGAGACTACTTGGTTCACCAATTTTAGCTGGTGTGCCTCCTTAGCCTTAATCCATCGGCCAGTTAGCAGTATTTCCAGAGCTTTAGCACCACCTATCATTCGGGGTAAGGTCTGGCTGGCTCCAGCTGCTGGAATTATACCCAGTCCTAGTTCAGGTAGACCGAACTGGGCATCTTCGGCAGCAAGCCTGATGTCACAGCAAAGGGCTATCTCTATACCTGAACCTAAAACATAGCCGTGAAGGGCGGCAATTAGCGGCTTGGTAATGCTCAGGAAGAGCCCCCAGATATCACGTTCCCAGCGGACTTGCCGGGCAATTATCGGAGAGGGAGCAGTAAGGAACTCGGCCAGGTCAGCACCAGCGCAAAACGCCCTTTCTCCGGCACCTCTAAATATGACTGTTTTGACCTCAGGGTCATTCTTAATCGCCTCCAGCACCTGGTAGAGCTCGTCTCTCATCTGAAGATTGTAGGCATTTAGCCTATCAGGTCGGTTCAAGGTAACATAACCAATCTCGTTGCTCTTTTCGTAGATGATTACTTCAAAATTACCCATTATAATCCCTCGTTATTTAGAGCACGAGGCTAATACTTACTGCCCCTTAAACTGGGGGGACTTTTTTTGGAGAAAGGCGGTGATGCCCTCAGTTCTATCAGCCGTGGTGTGCAGTAGGAAATAGAGGTCAGCCTCCAAGCGGAGTCCTTGGTTAAGGGTTAAATCCAGCCCTTTATTCACTGCCTCTTTGATAAACTTAAGGGCAATAGGTCCCTTATTAGCTATGGTTTTGGCCAGAGCCTCAGCTTCAGAGGCTAGATTATTATTACTAACTACTTTATTGACCAGCCCTATTGCAAGGGCTTCGTCAGCGTTTATCGTTTCAGTGGTAAGAATTAGTTCTATGGCTTTACCCTTACCGACAATGCGAGGCAGCCGCTGGGTACCACCATCTGAAGGAATATGACCCATAGCTATCTGGGGAAAGCCAAACTGTGCCTTCGGTGAAGCTAGTCTAATATCACAGCTTAGGGCTAACTCTAGCCCCTCCCCTAGCGCCTCTCCATTAATAACAGCGATAACCGGACAGTCTATGCTGGCCATAGCTGCGGCCACTCTATACTGGCTGCTCAACTGGTGTGGTTCTAGTTTACTGCCACAGCAAAAGGCTCCCCCGGCTCCAGTGATTACCACCACGTAAATCTCATTATCTTGGTTTATCTCAGAGCAGGCATCCACCAGCTCCTGAGCTAGTTGCTGATTGATAATGTTATTTGCTTTAGGCCGGTTGAGGGTTAGGTAGGCAATATGCTCTTTTTTGGTGTAGGTGAGGGCGGCATACGGCATAATTTAGCTCCTTTTGCAATCTGTCCTACTTATCAATTGACCGAAGCAAATGCATAGTCAATCTTAACTAACTTTGTTACTAGCGTCAAGGTTTGGGTGAGAGGCAACGTTTAGCATGGCTATTGGCACTTGAAGCTAGTGTGTCAGGTAAGGGCAAGTATTATTGAGGCAACACTGCTGGCAAAGGGGATGGCGGCGGCAGGCACTTTTGGCTAGGCAGACCAGGAGGGCATGGTATTCATTGAATAACTGGGTATCAGCGGGTAAATTATTCATTAAAAAGGCTTGATAGGCAGTGTAGCTGTTACTATTGGGGGCTAAGCCAATACGGTTAAAGATACGGCGAGTATAAGCATCAATAACAAAAATTGGCTTATTAGCCGCATATAGTATTATCGAATCAGCTGTTTCCTCTCCGATGCCATTGATGGAGAGAAGCTGCTGGCGGAGGTGGTCAATATTGTTGGTAAACAATTTATTGAGGTCATCATCATAATGTTGGCCAAGCCAGTAAACAAATGACTTAAGCTTTAATGCTTTGGCATTGTAGTAACCACAGGGGCGAATGAACTTGGCAAGTTCAGGTGTAGGTAGCTGGCGCAGTGCTTTTGGTGATAGTGCCTTAGCTGCTTCCAGATTAGCTATGGCCTTTTCTACATTAGCCCAGGCGGCCGACTGAGTGAGGATGGCACCAATTATTACCTCAAAAGGTCCCCGTGCTGGCCACCAGTGTTGCTCTCCATAGTGAGCCATAAGCTGGTGGTAGATGGTTAGTAGTTTTTGGCTTACTGCTTGGTTATCCATGGGGGCACTTTAGCCTCAGCTGTTGAATCATATTCAGGGGAGTAAGGTTTTATATCAATTACCGGTGTGCCATTGATTGCATCAAGCCCCTTGACCCTTAATATGTTCCCCTGGCGTTTGAGTAATTTAACCGTAGCTTTCCCTACTGGGTTAGGTCGGAGTGGTGAGCGGGTGGCAAAAAGACCAACCAGTGGCAAGTCTTGCCTGCCCCTGGGG
>Ga0114921_10000270_pt1 | contig 21652 bp, 18 predicted proteins | sample BentaG_FD_87016 | JGI IMG/M metagenome (GOLD analysis project Ga0114921, IMG submission 87016) | Deep subsurface microbial communities from South Atlantic Ocean to uncover new lineages of life (NeLLi) - Benguela_00093 metaG | ecosystem: Environmental > Aquatic > Marine > Oceanic > Sediment ... | reverse complement strand
TCCATTTAGCATTCTTGCTTAAGAATATTTTTCCAACTTCTGAATTGTTTTCAAAAGGAGTATGAGGTTGATAAGTATGCAAGAATAACATAAATTTTTTTTCATTGTTCCTATCGAGCCATTCAGAGGTTTTCCTGAATAAAGATTCTGCCTCATCGAAGCGTACAGACAAGTCTCCCTCTTTTATAATCTGTTGATAAGTATCGAATCCCTTCGAAAATCCATATTTGCCGTTTAAATAACCGCCTCCTGTAAATGCAGCACAAAAATAATCGTTATTCCTTAAAATATCAGCTAGAGTGAGTATGTCAGGATTCAATTTTTGAAGTGTATAGATTACTCCGTGGTTGGGCGAATTTAAAGAAGTCAGCAGAGAAACATGGGCAGGCAGAGTCCATGAAGTAGTGCTGAAAGCGTTTTTAAATAAGACAGCATCTTCAGATAAGCTGTCTAAATGAGGACTAGTTTTTTTGGAATAACCATAGCAGCTTAAATGATCAGCTCTTAGGGTATCGATAGAAACAAGAATAAAGTTAATGCTCTTTTTATCGACTTTCTTATAGATAATCGGGTTAATCCATAGAGAAGAAATATTGTTTATTTCCGAGGGCTTATTTTTCTTTTTTGCCACAGTCTCGGTAGTCAGATAAATTTTTACCTTCTTATTCATATAGGGAGCCATATCGATTTTTTCAAAAGCGACTTTATCTGAGGAGCTAAGTTTTTTTGAGAATAAAGCATTTTTTTTCCTTTTGTGTCCTACTTCTACTTTGAAGTTCACTTTGGGATTTGTTTTTTTATTGGATTCGCTCAAGAATCCGTAACCAAATTCTAGGTAACTTTTCTCTGGAATTTTAACTTCAAACATGAACTGGCTTTTAGGCGGGGCAAATATACAATTGTGGGAATACTCATCGATTCGGATTTTTTTTACGATTGAATATGGATTATTTGTAATTCCCAAATCCTGGATTGGATATTTTTCTTTTAAAGCAAAGATAGGCAAAGCATCCTTTTTGACAGAGTCTAGCTTCTCTTCAGATTCTGAAAAAGCCGAATAATAGTCGGCTTTATATTTTTCTGGAGGAGGAGTTTTGTCTTTTCGTTTTGGAGAATATAAAAAGATGATATCTTTATGCGATAAGATCCTAATGCTTTTAACAAGTATGTAATTATTTTTATTTTTTTTAGTCTTTCCTTCTGGAATCATATATTTAAATTCTATTTTGTGATTTCCCAATTTTAATTTTTCACTTACTTTGAAATAATGAGGTTTATCCAAGTGTATGTCTATAACTGGCTTCTTGTTAAAGCTTACAACAAGATGGGGAGGGCTACCCTTGTAGTTTGTTTTGAAAATGTGAAAATTCAAGTATACATCCCCATCGGGCAAGATTTCCTCCATTCTGAAAGAGTCGCCTTCTCGAATCAGAATCCCTCTTAATTTTTTAGAAAATTTCTTATACTGTTTGAGATTCTTTCTTTTCGTTATCTGTAACCATCCCCAGCCATTAAGCTGGCTCATATTTTTTCCGACAAATTCGATTTCTTTTCCGTCTCTGGTTATTTTCATTCCTTCTGGTTTTTCGTATTCATTAAAGGCTAGTATTGGCAGTTTACTCGATACGGCCCAAACATCCTGTTCTTTACTAGAGATAGAGGGGAGGTAAGTCCATTCTCTGGTTAAGTCTTGCTTCACAAAATTAAATTTTTTCAAGAGTTCTTTGAAGGGAGATTCAATGATGCTTTTTTCTGCTAGATTGTCTGTAAACCTGTAGATTTCAAATTCCCGAGTTTTAGAAGGTTTACATTGGATGAGAATCAAGGATAGGAAAAGTACAAGTAAGAAAGATAAGGTTTTTTTTGATGACAAGAGCTTCATTTGTTGGCTATTCTCCTTAATTATTTCCACGTTCCTTTCATAAGGAAATAAAGAGCTGTGGAATTTTTAACTCAGTAAAGATTTTTTTATCGGAATTATAATTATAGTTTATTGATAATTGAAAAGTCAAAATTAGGGAATGCAATGGTTCAATGGGGCCTGGCCTCTGAGCAATATAACAGATTGGATTTTATTTGAAAATAGAAGAAAAGCATGTTATAAGCGTGGTGAAGAGAAGGAAGATATGCAAAAGAAATGGGACATGATCATTGTGGGAGGTGGTCCCGGAGGCTATGTAGCTGCTTTGAGAGGCGCTCAGCTAAAAAAAAGAGTTGTTCTGATCGAAAGGGATCGGATAGGTGGAACATGCATGAACTATGGCTGCATCCCGACCAAATACTTACTCTACCAGACAAAAGTTTTCGAGGAGATACTGGAAAGTAAAGTGGTGGAGGGCCCCCTTGAGAAATTAAGACTAAACTGGAAAAAGATGCAAGAAGAGAAGCAGAGGATTGTAGATCAATTTGTCAAAGGCTTAGATTTCCTCTTGACAAAAAATGGTGTCACACTCCTCAAGGGAGATGCCAGATTAACAGGAGAAAGACAGGTTGAAGTTCAGACCGAAACCGAAGAAATGTCAATTGAAGGGGATAAAATTATTCTGGCTAGTGGAAGCAGCCCAGCAGAGCTTCCCTTTCTTGTTCCAAACGGAAAAGAAGTTATCACCAGCCGAGAAGCACTTGAGCTTGAATCTGTGCCTCATAAGTTTCTGATTGTCGGGGCTGGAGTAATAGGTATTGAGCTTGGAACTCTTTATCACAGGCTGGGTTCTGATGTTTCTATTTTAGAGATCATGCCTACTATACTTCCAGGTTGGGATAAAGAAATAGTTGCTCGCCTGGAAAGAAGCCTTATAACTCAAGGTCTAAAGGTGTTCACCCAGATGAGAATAGAAGAAGCAGTAGTTGAGAAAGGGCATGTTTCCCTCAAGGGAACCTCTTTAAAAGACCAAAATTCTTTCGAGTTTAAAGGAGATAAAGTTTTATTAGCAGCTGGAAGGAAAGCAAACTCAGATGATTTAAATTCTGCTCCCCTAGATATTATCCTGGATGAATCTGGTTTTGTTAGCGTCAATCCACAACTGGAGACAAATATACGCGGCATTTATGCCATTGGAGATTTAATTGGAGGGAAACTCCTTGCGCATAAAGCCTCCCATGAAGGTATCGTTGCTGCAGAAAACGTTTCAGGAGAAAGAAAGTCCATGGATTATAAAGCCCTGCCTATGGCAGTTTACACTGAACCAGAGTTCTCTTCAGTAGGACTAACAGAGGAAGAAGCACAGAAGAAAGGGATAAAGACCAACATTGGTCGCTTCCCTCTACGGGCAAACGGGAGGGCAATCGCTATGCAGAGGGAGGAAGGAGTAGTCAAGATTGTGGCTGATGAAAAAGACAAAATAATTGGCGCACAAATCCTTGCTCCTAACGCCAGCGAAATCATCGCTGAAATTTCCCTAGCCATGGCTAAGTGTCTGAGGCTTCAGGATATTGCTTCTTCGATTCATATCCATCCGACTCTCTCTGAAGCTGTCATGGAAGCATCCATGAAGGCCAAAAACATGGCAATTCACATCCTGAATTTATGAATTAGAATAGAGATTTATGGGAGTCAAGCTTAGTTTAACATGTAGTTCCGAAGAAGAGAATCACTTTATGTAGCCAAGCGCTCTGAGTATTTCCTTGCTTTTTTCGTCTATCTTCACTTCCACTTTTCCTTTCAATATCTCAAGAGCAAGTGAGTCGAGCTTTTGCTTGAGCGCGGCGGCTTCTTGAGGGAGCTTATCTTTTTGATAAATATTTTTCTTTTCTTCTGGGTCGTCTCTCAGGTTAAACAATTCATATTGCCTTTTTTCAGGGGTAATGATTAAATGCCAGGGAAACTTAAGGAGGGCAAATTTATCTCTTCCAGCTTCAGGTGTGTATGTCTCTTCGAGAATGACTAATTCTTCATCATCTTTGAGGAAAAGGATGTTTCTTCCTTGGAATGAGGATAATTTTTCAAAATTCATGATTTCCATGATAGTCGGAGCGATGTCGAGGAGAGTGACTGGAGCTTTTTTTCTTATCCCATTAAGGGAAGCTTGAGGATTATAGATGATAAGAGGAACCTTCATGTATATGTTATAAAGGAAGTGGATATGGCCGATATGCCATCCACCCATGTGACTTTGGTATTCACCCAAACCTTCTCCGTGATCTCCCACCATTAGGATGTGAGTTTTATTGAAAAGCCTTAGTTCTCTGAGTTTGTCCCAGAGCTTTCCTATCTCATTATCCATGTACTCTACTTCTCTCTTATACAGCTCTCTTGTTCCATTTAGAGTTGGGATTAGCTTGCCTCTAAAAGTAAGCTTGATGGGAGGAGGAGGGTATTTGCTCTCGATTTCGACCCACGCATTTTTTTTGCACAAGAAACTACTTCTTTCTCTCTGAATAAGCCATCCTCGGGTGAGATGGATTTTTAGGTCTTTCTGGTCAGGAGCTGGTGAGAAATCAAAGATGTTGAATCTTGCCTGGAAGCGACCGGGCCTTCTTTTGAACTCATTTTCAACCTCGAGTCGCAAACGGCTTTTCCCCTTTTTTAAGTTCAGGATTAATTCGTGCTTTTTGTACTTGTTCAGGCATAGCTCTTTTATAAGTTCATCGTTCAGGTACAATCTGAGATCAGGAGCAGAATGGGGAGGAGCATATGGGTCATGAGGATCTGAATAGTGAATCCACAGAAAAAATTTCTTGTTCTTATTTTGTTCAAGCCAGGGAAAGACCTTTTTGTTGACTTCCTCGGCTGATAAGTACCATAATCCCTGGGGAAATTCTTCTTCATAGAAATCAAAAGCTTCACCAAGACCAAACTTAGATTTCAATACTCCCAAAGAAACAAATGCAGCCGTAGTGTATTCGTGCCCTCTAAAGACGCTGACAAAAGATGGTCTTTTTCTCTTCGTGTTAATAATCTGGGCGTTATTATAATTCTTCACCATATTAGGAGGCTGAGAGAAGAAAATGGAAGCATGGGATGGCAGAGTTATGGGGATAAGGCTAAAGCAGTTTTCGTACAGAATGCCTTTCTCAGCGAGAAAGTCAATGTTTGGTGTTGATGCATTTTCTAGAGAATAAGCACTTATATAATCTTCTCGTTGAGTATCAAGGGTAATCAGAATAAAGTTATCATTTTTAGGTCTGCTTCCACAGCTATAAAGGAAGAGAGTAGATAACGCTAAAACAGCGATGGTAAAGTAAAGGCAATTACCATGATGTATGTTGATCGGCTTTTGTCGCAATTTTCTTTCCTTGTAGACCCATGAACACTGTATGATGATCAGGTTCTTTACGGCTACAGATACCTTTGTAAGAAACATATTATGGAAAATAAAAAAAAAAATGTCAAAATGTTTGCAAATTTAAAATTATTTTTATAAAATTTATGCCTTTGTTCAGGAAAAGAAATGATAGAGCTCTTCTTGGTTTTCTTAATCTTCGGTCTTCTTGGCACTGTAATGCTTTTGATGAATAAGCTTTTAGGACCGAGAAGCACAAATCCCACCAAAGAAAGTCCTTTTGAATGTGGAAGCCCTTATCTCCAGAAGGACATAAATCCCTTTCCCATAAAGTTTTATCTAGTTGCCTTCTTATTTCTTCTGTTTGATGTAGAGGTAGTGTTTTTCTTCCCTTGGGCGTTAATCTTTAAGGAGATGGGAGTGACAGCTTTGATCGTAATGTTTGCTTATATTTTTGTCCTTGTCTTAGGCTTTATCTACGCCTGGAAAAAAGGGGCTTTCCAGTGGGAATAAGAAGTGTATCTGAAGGAAGGAAATGAGAGAAGGAAGTTTTTTCACTACAAAATTCAATCATATATTAGGCTGGGCCCGTAAGTTCTCTCTTTTTCACTACCCCTATATTACTGCTTGCTGCGGGATGGAATACATGTCAGTAGCTTGTGCCCACTATGATTTAGACCGCTTTGGAGCTGGTTGGACAAGATTTTCTCCCCGCCAATCTGATATGTTATTTGTGGTTGGAACCATCTCCCAGAAATTAGCCCCAGTTCTTAAGACAGTCTATGACCAGATGACTGAGCCCAAGTGGGTTATTGCTGTTGGCGCTTGTGCAGTCAGCGGAGGTATCTACGATAATTATGCTGTTGTTCAGGGAATTGATTCTATCATTCCAGTGGATGTCTACATCCCTGGATGTCCTCCTCGGCCAGAGACAATCTTGAATGCCTTGATAAAGCTTCAGGAAAAAATTCAAAACCAGGAGCAGGATTGGAGATGGAAGAAAAGAAAGTAATCGAGTTACTCAAAAAGAAATTTTTGGGAAAGATTAAAGACGTTTCTGCTCCGCTAGGGGACGAGACCATTGTCATCGAAAGTGATTCTCTTCTCGCAGTGTGCTCTTTTTTAAAAAGCAGGACCTATGATTACAACATGCTTCTGGACCTGACTTGTGTCGATTATATAGGTGAAGAGCCGCGCTTTGAGATGGTTTATCATTTGTTTTCCATACCCAAGAATCATCGTTTCAGGATAAAAACTCGATTATCTGAGAAAGACCTCAGCATTGATTCTCTGACTTCGCTCTGGAAGAACGCCAACTGGTTGGAAAGGGAAGTCTATGATATGTTTGGAGTTAATTTTAAGGGCCATCCTGAATTAACGAGACTATTTATGTACGATGGATTCGAAGGACATCCCTTGCGCAAAGACTATCCACTGAGAAAAAGACAGCCAAGGATTCCTTTAAAAGAATAAGATGCCAACAAGAATTCAAAAGGAAGCGAGAAAAGATACTCTTCTTTTGAACATGGGACCATCTCATCCAGCCATGCATGGCACAATTCGACTTATGGTCGAGCTGGATGGAGAGAAGATTCTGAATTCAGAAGTAGAGGTTGGCTATCTGCACCGCGGTTTTGAGAAAATCTGTGAAGACAGGACTTACTTTAATCTGCTCCCTTACACAGATAGACTCAATTATGTTTCCCCGCTCATCAACAATCTCGGTTATGTGATGACTATCGAGAAAATGCTGGGCATAGAGGTTCCGGAGAAAGCCCAGTACATCCGAGTTATCATGAGTGAACTCTCGCGGATTTCAGATCACTTAACGTGTCTGGCGGCTATGGCCATGGAATGTGGAGCCTTCACTGTTTTCCTGTACAAAGTTAAAGCCAGAGAGTTCATCTGGGATGTTATCGAAGAGACAACAGGTGCTCGGATGACAACATCTTACATTCGTATAGGAGGAGTGAGAGCAGATATTCATCCAAGTTGGAAAGATTCTCTCCAAAAAGCCGTTGTAGAGACAAGAAAAGTCTTGAAAGATGTGGACGGCCTCTTGAGCAAGAACAAAATCTTCCTGAACAGAACAAGAGATATCGCAGTCATGACCCCTGAGGAAGCAATTTCTTATGGTTGGACAGGGCCTTGCCTGAGGTCAACAGGGGTTTATTACGATGTCCGTAAGGCTCATCCCTATCTGGTTTATGATAAATTGGATTGGGAAGTTCCTCTTGGAGAAAGAGGAGACAACTTCGACCGCTATTATGTCCGGATGAAAGAAATGGAACAAAGCCTGTGCATTATCGAACAGGCTGCGAAGAAAATGCCCAAATCAAAGGGTCCTCCTTCCCTTATGGCGGAAGGGATAGAACCTGCACGGGCTATCAAATCTTCACGAAAAAAAAGAGTCGAAGAAAGAATCAAGCTTTCGCCGAATCTAGAAGGGTCGGAGAGAGCAGTTTACAAAGAAATATTAACAGATGATAAGAGATATATTATTCCCCCAAAAGAAAGTACCTATACCTCAATAGAAGGAATAATCAATCATTTCAAATTCTTCATGAAGGGGCATGGAATAAGGCCTCCAAAAGGGGAGGTTTATTTCTCCGTTGAAGGCGGGAACGGCGAACTCGGCTTTTATGTAGTGTCTGACGGCACTGATAAACCATACAGACTTCATCTCAGAGGCCCTTGCTTTCACATCGTTTCAGCCATGGAGAGTTTGATTCAAGGTCGCTATGTTGCTGATGTTATCCCTACTTTTGGTTCGTTTAATATGATTGGAGGGGAGTTAGATCGGTGAGCCCTGAATTCTCTGCACAGACTAAAGAGAGAATCAAAGAAATTATCTCTCGTTATCCCCGAAAAGAAGCGTCATTGCTTCCTGTTCTGCATCTGGCCCAGCAAGAGTTAGGGTATATTTCATCTGAAGCCGAGAGATGGGTGGCTGAAATGCTGAGGATAAAGCCTATCAAAGTGCGAGAGGCCGTTACTTTTTACACTATGTTTTATCAGGAGAAGCTGGGAAAATACCATATTCAAGTCTGTTCTAACCTGACTTGTTCTCTCTTGGAATCAGAAGAATTGATTGATTATTTAATGGAGAAGCTGAAGATTGAGACGGGACAGACGACTCCCGATGGAAAGTTTACTCTGTCAACAGTCGAGTGTTTGGGCGCTTGTGAAGAGGCTCCCTGTATGCAGATAAATTTTGATTACTACGGGAATTTGAATAAGAAAAAGATAGATTCAATTTTAGCTAGTTTGAAATAAGAAAGTGAAAGAAAAAGTATTAACCAAGAATTTCGGGCTTAAGAACAACTTCAAGATCGATGTCTATCTGAAGCATAAAGGATACGAAGCTGTACGAAAAGCCTTAAGAGAGATGAAGCCAGAGGAGATATTGGAAGAGGCTAAAAAGGCCAATCTAAGAGGAAGGGGGGGCGCTGGTTTTCCGGCTGGAGTCAAATGGGGCTTTGTACCTGAAGTGGATAAACCTAAATATTTATGCGTTAATGCTGATGAAGGAGAACCAGGGACCTTCAAAGACCGCTTTATCATGAGCCATGATCCCCATCTGCTGATTGAAGGGATTATCATCACCTCCTATTGTGTGGGTATCCATCAGGCCTTTATATACATTCGGGGTGAGTATGAAGCTGTTGCCCAGAGGCTAGAAGGGGCAATTTCTGAGGCTTATGAAGAAGGATTTTTAGGGAAGGACATATTAGGAACAGGATTTGATTTAGATGTTATCGTTCATAGAGGAGCTGGTGCCTATATTTGTGGCGAGGAAACAGGACTGCTGGAATCACTAGAAGGGAAGCGGGGACATCCCCGTTTGAAGCCACCTTTTCCTGCCTCCATAGGTCTTTTTCAATGTCCCACAGTGATCAACAATGTCGAAACCCTCTCTAATATCCCCGTAATAATCCTCAAAGGAGCTGAATGGTTTTGTGAGAAAGGATTACCCAAGGATGGTGGAACCAGAATATTTGGTGTGAGTGGCATGGTTAGAAATCCGGGGATCTATGAACTTCCGATGGGAACGAGCCTGAAGGATATAATTTTTAAATACGCCGGAGGAATGAAAGCAGGGAAAAAGCTTAAAGCCGTTATTCCTGGTGGAATGTCAGCTCCTATACTGCGGGCAGATGAGATCGAAATAAAGATGGATTTTGACTCATTAGTCGAAGCGAAATCCATGCTTGGTTCTGCTGCCATCATTGTTATCGATGAAGACACCTCTATTCTTGATGTTTTAAAGGCTGTTTCGAAATTTTATTCGCATGAATCCTGTGGTCAGTGTACTCCCTGTCGTATCGGAACTTCCTGGATAAATAAGATTGTAAAACGCATAATACAAGGAAAGGGGAAAAGAGAAGATATCGACACTATTCAAAGATTAGCCAACAACATTCTGGGGAAAACCCTTTGTCCTTTAGGAGATGCTGTGGCTATGCCTATAGGCTCGATCACCGAGAAATTCAGAGATGAGCTGGAGTCCAGTTTATCGCGTTAACAGAAAGAGGAAAATGATCTGATGGTAAAGATTTTTATTGATGATAAGCCAGTCAAAGTCAAAGAAGGAACAACTGTCCTATCTGCTGCTAAACAGGCTGGGATTCCTATTCCCCATCTCTGCTTCCATTCTGCTCTTATTCCAGAGGGCTCTTGCCGGATGTGTCTTATAGAGATTGAAGGGGTTCCCAAGCTTGAGTTGGCTTGCTCCACTCAAGTCAGAGATGAGATGAAAATCTGGACTAAGTCCGATAGAGTGGTTGAAGCCCGAAAAGGAGTCTTAGAATTTTTGCTGGCTGAACATCCTCTGGATTGTCCTATCTGTGACAAGGCAAGCGAGTGCAAGCTTCAGGATTACTATGAAGAATATGGTCTCTTTGAAAGCGAATTTAAAGAGCCCAAAGAGAAAAGAGATAAGAAAGCAAACATCGGAAAGAGCTTGATTCTAGACCGTGAACGGTGCATCCTCTGCACACGCTGTGTTCGCTTTCTGAGAGAAATAACGCAGACCCAGGAATTGGGAGTTTTTAACAGAGGGATTCGATCTGAAATTGAGACTTATGAAGGAGAGCTGGTTAATAATAATTATTCAGGAAATTTAGTTGAATTATGTCCGGTAGGGGCCATCACCGATGCTGACTTCAGGTTTCAGATTCGCTCCTGGTTTCTAAAAAAGAATGATTCCGTCTGCCCTCTCTGCAGCCGCGGTTGTAACATTTCTATTGAATTCCATCTTGGCTTTGCTCGTATTCCGAGGAAAAAAAGAGTCTACCGAATCATATCTAGAGAAAATCCTGATGTAAACCGCCACTGGATTTGCGATTTGGGCCGCTACGGATATTCTTATCTTGATGAAGAGAGATTGGAGAATTTTTTGACAATCAATGAGGGGAAAGAGGGAAACCTTGACTGGGAGAAAGCTATTCAGCTTATGGCACAAAAGATAAGAAAATTATATAACACAAAAAAAACCTCAAGAATTGCTTTGATTCTTAATCCCTGGCTTACAAACGAGGAGCTTTTCCTCATCCGAAAGATCTTTAGGGAAGATTTGAATCTGGAGAGAATTTACGTAGCTGAGCCTTCCCAGGGTGAAAAAGATGACTTCCTGCTGACGTCAGAGAGAAGCCCGAACAGAAAGGGAGTTCAAGAGATAAGTTTCAAGTCTAAAGAAATTAATTTGAAAGAAATAGCCACTAATACAGACATGATTATCATTTTTGGTCATTATCTTCTGGACCAGTTTGACTCAGGAGATGTAAAGGCTGCTCTTGATGAGATAGAAATAAAAATCCTCTTCTCCTCTAAAGACAGTGAACTCAATGCTGTTGTGGACCTGGTTCTTCCTACAGCTTTAATTGCAGAAAAGAGTGGCTCTTTGACAAATTTCGAAGGTAAAGTCCAGAGTTTTGAACCAGCTTTGGAACCGGTAGGAGAGAGCCTTCCTGAGTGGCAAATACTGTTAGATCTGGCTAAAGAGTTGAAAATAAATTTTAAATATTATAGACAGTTTAGTTCACCGGCTGTAATTTTAGAAAAGATGAAAGAGGAAATTCCTTTCTTTATACAGAAAAATGATTGAAATTTTAATCGCTTTGCTTAAAGTTATCTTTGCCCTGGCATGGCTCATTATCCTGACCCTTTACCTTGCTGCATGGCTAGAAAGAAAAGAAAGTGCACTCATGCAGGATAGGATTGGCGCGAACCGGGCCTCAATTTTTGGCCTTAGGATGATCGGGTTATTTCAGCCTTTTGCTGATGCCATAAAAATGATTTTCAAGGAAGATTTTGCTCCTTCTTTTTCCAAAAAATTTCTTCACACAATAGCTCCCTTTATCTCGTTCTTTTTTGTGGCGATAACCATATCAGCTATTCCTTTTGGCGATACCATCCGAATCGGAGGACAAACCATAAAACTCCAGATTCTGGATATAAATGTTACACTTTTGTTTGTTTTAGCCATGATGTCCCTGGGAATCTACGGAATCATCGTTGCTGGCTGGGCTTCCAACAACCGGTACACTCTTTTAGGTGGGATAAGAGGCGCAGCTCAACTGATTTCTTACGAAGTTGCTTTGGGATTATCCTTGATCGGTTTGATCATGATTTATCCCACTTTGGAGTTATCCAGCATTGTTCATTTCCAGGGGGAGCTGATTTTTGGCTTTATCCCCAAATGGGGCATCTTTCTGCAGCCTTTGGGATTCATTATTTTCCTTTTTGCAGGCCTGGCCGAGACAAAGAGAGTTCCTTTTGATCTTCCAGAAGGCGAATCAGAGATCATCGGATTTTTCACTGAATACAGCGGTATTAAATGGGGTTTGTTCATGATGACTGATTTTATGGAAATCATCATCATTTCAACTTTAATCACTACTCTCTTTTTTGGCGGCTGGCAGGTTCCTTGGCTCTCTGCCGATGGTTTCCTTTGGCCTTGGGGAGGGGAGTGGCTGCTGCCCAGCTGGATTATAATTGTACTTCAAGTTTTGGCTTTTAACCTTAAGGTTTTCTTTTTCTGTTGGCTTCAAATTCTCATCCGTTGGACCTATCCACGATTCCGTTATGACCAGTTGATGGATATGGGCTGGAAACTTCTTGTTCCTCTAAGCCTGATCAATATAGTAGGAACAGGCATTATAATGAGTTTATAAAATGTTCAAAGCTCTGGGATATTTTATCGAAATTATCCGCGGGAGTCTGATTACGACCCGCCACTTTACGGTTAACTTGTTCTTCCATACCCTGAAAGTTTTGGGAATAAAGACTAAGAGAAAAGGGGCTGTGACCATCCAGTATCCTGAACAGAAAAGAGAGCTTGCTTATAGACACCGCAGTTTGCACCGCATGATGACCAGGGAAGATGGCAAGCCGCGCTGTGTCGCCTGTATGCTGTGCGTTACTGTTTGTCCTTCTGAATGTATTTATGTAGAGGCAGATGAAGACCCTGATCCTGAAATCCAGAAATATCCTGCTAAATTTATAATAGATTTAAACCGCTGTTGTTTCTGCGGCTTTTGTGTGGAAGCTTGTCCAGAGGATGCCATCAGGATGGACACAGGAAACATTGAAATCGCCCAGTACAGCCGTGAAGATCTGATTTATGATTTGGATAAACTCATAGAATGAGAATAGAAAAGCTCGTCTTGGGGGGCTTTGAGATATACGGCCTGCAGGATGGTTTGTTTTCTCTCGATGGGGGAGCAATGTTTGGGGTTGTTCCCAAGGTTCTCTGGGAGAAGCGATTTCCTGCTGATGAAAAAAACAGAATAAGACTCTCCCTTAATTGCCTTCTTATCAAAACAGAAAAGGCCTTAGTCCTGGTCGAGACTGGAATAGGGCCAAAGATGGAACAGAAATCGCGCGATATATACAGAGTAGAGCGAGAACCTGGTCTTGTTCCTTCCCTCGAAGAATTGGGCTTCAAGGCTGAGGATATAAATTTCGTTATTAACACTCACCTCCATTTTGACCATTGTGGGGGAAACACCTACAGGAATGAGAAAGGCGAAGTAGTTCCTACATTTTCAAAAGCGAAATACATCATCCAGAAAGAGGAATGGGAGTATGCTCTTAATCCCAGTGAAAGGGACAAAGCTAGCTATCTGAGTGAAAATTTTCTACCTTTGGAGAAATATGACCTTGTGTGTCTGATTGAAGGAGCGAAGGAAATAACAGAGGGAGTTGAGGTTTTTTTAGCCCCAGGTCATACGTCATCTCACCAGTGTGTCAAGGCTCAATCTCAGGAGAAGGTTCTTTTCTTTCTTGGTGATTTGGTTCCAACTTCAGCCCACATCGGTTTGCCCTACATCATGAGTTATGACCTTTTTCCGCTGGTAACTTTAGAAAGTAGAAAAAAGTATTATGAAAAAGCAATAAAAGAAGACTGGATAATTGCCTTTGACCATGATCCTGAATACTATTTTGGCAAAATAAAAAAAGAAGGCGATAAGTATAAATTCCAGCTCCTCAGTGAGTAAAATATGGTTTAAAGTTTAATTTTGAATGTTCAAATTAAAACTAGCAGTTGATAGTTAAATGCTGACTGGTCTGGATTATTCACGAGTCGAGGTTGCTGTAGATACGAGGCACAGGGTATGCAGCCGTGGTCTTCCACTGCAAATGCCCTGTAACGAAGTAGATGCAGTGAGATCGGCTCGCCTGTAGGGTAAAGAATGCCGACATAAAATAGGAAATGTGTATGGAAAATGTGTGCAACATCCTGCTTCAGCAAATCTAATGTATCTCGCACATATCAAGGAAGATGGATAATGGTGTCGGCATAATTTATGAATAATTCAGACTAGTTAGGAGTGAGGAGTAAAGAGTAAGGAGCAGGAAAAATAAATCTGTAGGGGTTTGATTCATCAAACCCTAACTAGACAAACTAGAAAAACCATATAAACGAGACAAACTGACATAATTTGACTTTATAATTTGAAGGATTATAATAAGGTTTTTTTAAGGAGGAATAATATGAAAGAAGTTACTGTTGAAGAGTTGTTAGCCAAGGCTGAACAACCCTCAAAAGATGCCATGCGTCTTCATCCATATTATAAGGGAAAAGTGGGGGTTACCCTGAAATGCAGAATAAGGGACTTTAATGATTTTGCGATCTGGTATACTCCTGGTGTAGCTGCTCCATGTAAAGAGATTTATCAGGACAAGGAAAAAGTCTATGAAATGACTAACAAATGGAATTTCGTGGCAGTTGTTACCGACGGTTCAAGGGTGCTAGGACTGGGAAATATCGGTCCTGAGGCCGGAATGCCAGTTATGGAGGGGAAAGCCCTTCTTTATAAGTATTTGGGGGGAGTAGATGCGTTTCCTATCTGTCTTGATACTCAAGAACCCGAAGAAATCATTCAAGCAGTCAAATGGATACAGCCCACATTTGGGGGGATTAATCTAGAAGATATTTCTCATCCAAAATGCTTTCATATATTAGATACATTAAGAAAAGAAATGGAAATTCCTGTTTGGCACGATGACCAGCAGGGAACAGCTTGCGTGACGCTGGCCGGGCTTTTGAATGCATTAAAGATTGTTGATAAAAAGATAGAGGAGGTGAAGATTACTCTGGTAGGAGCAGGGGCTGCTAATATTGCTATAGCGAGGATAATCATAGTTGCAGGTGTGAATCCCGAGAATATTATCGCCGTCGATTCGAAAGGAATACTGCATAAAGATCGGGGAGACAGGGAAATGTTGAAGACAAAATACAAGGAGAAGTGGAATCTTTGTCTGACAACAAACGGAGAGGGAAGAAAGGGAGATATTCCCGAAGCCATGGAAGGAGCGGATGTTCTGATTTCCGCCTCAAAACCAGGACCAGGTACTGTAAAGAAGGAATGGGTGGCCAGCATGGCTAAAGATTCTATTGTTTTTGCTGAAGCCAATCCCATTCCTGAAATATGGCCCTGGGAGGCAAAAGAGGCAGGAGCTCGAATAATTGCTACAGGGCGTTCTGATTTCCCCAATCAGATAAATAATTCGCTCGGATTTCCCGGAATATTCAGAGGAGCCCTGGATACAAGAGCCATCAAGATTACAGACGAAATGTGCATCGAAGCTTCCAGAGAGATAGCCAAAGTAGCCGAAGATAAAGGAATCAATGAGGAGTACATCGTTCCAAATATGGATGAGTGGGAGGTTTTTCCAAGAGAAGCTGTGGCTGTGGGTAATAAAGGAATCGAACAGGGAGTCGCCAGGATAAAATCGCCAGCCGAAGATAGATTTAAGCTGGCTGAGACCATCATCAAAAAGGCCCGTGAAGAAGTAAAGATGATGATGAAACAAGGATTCATCAAAGACCCAGACAAATAAAAATAAATCGTAGGGGCCTGATCCATCAAACCCAAATCAGAAAAGTCTGTAGGGGTTTGATTTATCAAACCCAGACTGGAAAAACTCAACAGATTTGAACGTTTTCCCCTTCAAAAATTAAAAACAATAAAATACTTGACAAAACTATACTCATATTTTATATTATTAGTATACTAAAATTGGAGGATTAAAATGGCTAAAACTATAGGAATTGATTTAGGAACAACAAATTCTGTTGTTGCCGTCATGGAAGGCGATAAAGCGACTGTAATTCCCAACGAAGAGGGAGGCAGGACAACCCCTTCGGTAGTTGCTTTTAATGAAAAAGGAGAAAGGATGGTTGGCCAGGTTGCCAAGAGGCAGAGGATCACCAATCCTGAAAACACCATATACTCCATAAAAAGATTCATGGGTCGCCGCTATAAAGAGGTCCCAGAAGAAATCAAGCAAGTCCCGTTCAAGGTTTCACAAGCTTCTAACGGAGATGTCCGTATGGAAGCTTTAGGGAAGAAATATCCTCCTCCTGAGCTCTCGGCCATGATCCTTCAAAAGCTTAAAAAAGCAGCTGAGGATTACTTGGGAGAGAAAGTCGAGAAGGCGGTTATTACGGTTCCTGCCTATTTTAACGATAGTCAGAGAAAAGCTACCAAAGATGCTGGCACTATTGCCGGAATGAAGGTCGAGAGGATCATTAACGAGCCTACAGCAGCTGCTCTGGCCTATGGGTTGGAGAAGAAAAAGGACCAGACAATTGCTGTCTATGATTTCGGAGGTGGAACTTTTGATATCTCTATTCTCGAAGTTGGTGAAGGTGTTGTGGAAGTGAAATCCACAAACGGGGACACTCATCTGGGAGGAGATGATATTGACCAAAAAGTGCAGGACTGGCTGGTTTCAGAATTCAAGAAAGAATCAGGAATCGACGTGACCAAAGACAAAATGGCTCTTCAGAGATTAAAAGAGGCAGCAGAGAAGGCCAAGATGGAGCTCTCAACTACCATGGAGACAGAGATAAATCTTCCATTTGTAACCGCTGATGCTTCAGGCCCAAAACATCTTTTAATGAAGCTCTCTAGGTCTAAATTGGAACAGCTTATGGATGATCTCGTCCAGAGAACGGTTGGACCCTGCAAGCAGGCTTTAGCGGATGCCAAGTTAAAATCCGGAGATATCGACGAGGTGATCCTGGTAGGGGGTTCAACCAGAATACCCAAGGTTCAGCAATTGGTCAAGGACCTTTTTGGAAGAGAAGCTCATAAGGGTGTGAATCCGGATGAAGTGGTAGCCGTAGGTGCTGCTATTCAAGGCGCTGTCCTGGCCGGTGATGTCAAAGATGTGTTGCTTTTAGACGTAACTCCTTTGACCCTTGGCATCGAAACATTAGGCGCTGTTTTTACCAAGATGATTGCCAGGAACACCACTATTCCTACCAAGAAGACAGAGATATTCTCTACGGCTGCTGATAATCAACCGACCGTTGAGATACATGTCCTCCAGGGGGAGAGAGAGATGGCAGCTGATAACCGCACTCTGGGACGATTCCATCTGGACGGTATTCCCCCTGCACCCAGAGGTATTCCCAAAGTAGAAGTAAGCTTTGATATCGATGCCAATGGAATTCTTCACGTTTCAGCCAAGGATATGGGAACGGGTAAACAACAGGCAATCACCATCACCGGGCACAGCGGTCTTGACGATAAAGAAATTGATAATATGTTTAAAGATGCAGAATCTCATGCTGAAGAGGATAAGAAGAGAAGAGAGCTCATTGATGCGAAAAACCAGGCAGACCAGATGGTCTACAGCCTGGAGAAGCTTTTAAGGGAAAATAAGGATAAAATACCCGAAGAAGAAGCCAATCGTGTGCAGTCAGAAATGGAAAACACCAAGAAAGCTATTGAAGGCGAGGATGTAGAAGCGATAAAGAAAGCCCTGGAATCTCTTTCTCAGGCATCCCATAAACTGACTGAAATAATGTACCAACAAGCTGGCGCACAGCAGACACAGCAGCCAGAATCTGATCAAAGTGGTGCCCAAACTTCAGAGAGTTCCTCTGAGGATGAAGTAATAGATGCAGAAGTTGTAGATGAAGACAAGTCAAATTAATATTTGTTGAATTCTTATCGTCAAAATAGCATAATTTCAGGTATTAACAGAAGAGGAATACAATAAGGGATGCAGAAAGACTACTACAAGATTTTAGGAGTAGACAGAAAAACTTCCATAGCCGAAATAAAGAAAGCCTACCGAAAATTAGCCAGAAAATACCATCCTGATCTCAATCCCGGGGATAAAGCTGCTGAAGCCAGATTCAAAGAAATCCAAGAGGCCTATTCTGTTTTAGGCGATGCCAAGAAAAAGAGTCAATACGATCAATTCGGTTTTGTGGGAGACATCCCTCCCGGAGGAGGCCAATACCGGACTTACACATCTGGATTTGAGGGCTTTGATTTTTCTGATTTTGGTTCTTCTGCTTTCAGAGACTTCTTTGAAAATATGTTCGGAGGAACAGCTCAACGAACAGCTCAGACAAGAATCCAAAGGGGTGAGGATCTTCACTACACGATAAAAGTGGGATTCGAGGATGCCATCCATGGTTTGCAGACAAAGATAAAGCTGAATCGAATGATATCTTGTCCTACCTGTAAAGGCTATGGCTATGTTCAAAATGAAATCCAGCGTCCCTGTCCCGCCTGCGGAGGCAAGGGTCATCAGGCCGTTCATAGAGGACTCATGAAGTTTAAAATCCCTTGTTCTACCTGTGGAGGAAGCGGAAGTCAATTGGGAGAGGAATGCCCGACCTGTCATGGGCAGAATCTTGTGATGAAAAATGAATTAATCAATGTCAGGATTCCAGGCGGAGTTAACACCGGCTCAAGGGTTAGAATACCAGCAAAAGGAAATGGAGGGAAAAGAGGAGGCTCTCCTGGCGATTTATTTATCATGATTGAAGTTAGTCCTCACTCAATCTTTCGACGAGAAGGGTCTAATATTTACCTGAATTTACCCATAACAGTACCTGAAGCTACTCTCGGCGCAAAAATCGAAGTTCCCACTCTCTACGGTAAGACAACTATCAAGGTTCCCCCTGGAACAAAAAGCGGCCAAAAATTCAGGTTGAGGAATAAAGGCGCCCCCATTCCACGAAAAAAGGCTCGAGGGGATCAATTTGTGGAAGTTTCCATCGTTCCTCCCCCTTTCAACGACGAAAGGATAAGGGAGTTAATGAGAGAATTAAAAGAGGTTTCAGACCAGAAACCCAGGGAAAAACTAGGAATACATTAAAATGGATGAAAGAAGGCAAAACAAAAGATTTTATCATATCAGCAGTGTCTCGCGGATGTTTAGTATCCATCCCCAGACTCTCAGGCTTTACGAAAGGGAAGGTTTATTAAAGCCATCTCGAAGTGAAAAAAACACCAGGCTTTTCTCTGATGAGGACATAAGGCAGCTTGAGTTTATCTTGAATTTAACCAGAGATATGGGAGTTAACCTGGCTGGCATAGAAGTGATTCTGAACATGAGAAAAAAAATCAAAAAGATAGAAAAAGAAGTGAATGATTTTCTAGAATACATAAAAAGAGAATATTTCGAAGGACGGGAAGAAGAATTCGAAACAAAAAGGAATAGTATAGTTCGCGTTATGCCAGCAAAAGTTATCAAAATAGAAAAAGTTAAAACAAAAAATGACAAAAAATTATGACAGCTACATTACCTCGAAGAACCTGAGGCTATACTTGAATCAGATCAGCAAGATTCCAATTTTAAGCGATGTAGAGGAGAAAAAGCTGGGTAGGCTCATCAAGAAAGGCGATAGAGACGCTCTGAAAAAATTGATTGAATCTAATCTCAGGTTTGTCGTTTCCTATGCAAAAAAGTACAGTGGAATGGGCTTGAGCTTGCTCGATCTAATTAACGAAGGTAACGTGGGGCTTATTGAGGCAGCAAAAAGGTTTGATCCTCGACGTAATGTCAAATTTATCTCCTATGCCGTCTGGTGGATCAGGCAGGCCATCATTCATGCTTTAACAAGTTATTCACGAGCTTACAACATTCCTCAAAAGTTGTCTGATCAGATTTCTCAGATGAAGAAGAAAACATCTACACTCAAGATGGAACTGGGGCGAGAGCCTACCCGGGAAGAAATCGCTGAGAGGATGGGAATAACGCGTGAGGAAGTTGAGGATTTGCTTATCTTCTCGAAAGAGGAAATATCCTTAAGCGAGAAATTTTATGACGTTGAGATGGAAGTGGGGGATAAAATTGAGGACACTATTTCACCTTCTGTTGAATATGAAATCATTAAATCTTCTATTCAGCAACAGATCCGAAATCTATTAGGAGAGCTGGGTGAAAAAGAGGCTCTTGTTTTAAAATTGAGGTTCGGATTGGATGACCATCAACCAAAGACACTTCAGGAAATCGGGAATATGCTGAAGCTATCTCGAGAAAGAATAAGACAGATTGAGCAAAAAACCATGAGAAAGCTTGCTCGGTCTCATAAACTTCAAAAACTTAGAGGATATTTAAACTGATGGCTGAAGAAATTTGCTCCATTTGTCAAGGTACTGGATGGGTTCTAAAAGAGTCACGTAAAAGGACCATCGCAGAGCACTGCAAATGTTATTATGAACAGCAGAGCAAGGTGCTTCTTGAACAAGCTAATATACCCAAGAGATACAAAGAGTGTACTTTTAAAAATTTTGAAGTTCACAATGATTCCCATCGCGATGCCTTGAAGATATCCAAGCAATTCATCAAGAACTATCCTGTACAGGAAGTTGGGCTACTTTTCATAGGACCTTGTGGAGTGGGGAAGACCCATTTAGCTGTAGGCATAATTCGAGAATTGATAGAGAAGAAAAATGTTCCCTGTTATTTTTATGATTTTAGGGAGCTTATTAAGGAAATCCAGAACACCTACAGTCCTGATTCTCCCATCACTGAGCATGAGATCTTGGCTCCTGTGTTTCAGAGTGAACTGCTGGCGTTAGATGAGCTGGGAGCGAAGAGGACTTCAGCCTGGATTGAGGAGACGATTTTTTACATCATTAACCAGCGCTATAATCGTAAGAAATTAACAATATTTACCTCCAACTACCTGGATAGCGAAGAGGAAGAAGATGAGAGAGTCTCTCACTTCAAAAAAGGGGGAGATTCCTTAGTTGATAGAATAGGAGTCCGCTTGAGGTCAAGGCTTTATGAAATGTGCAAGATAGTGGAAATGTGGGGTGAGGATTACCGTAAGATTGCCAAGCAGGCCAGCTATCGCTTTTAGTCAGGTGTTCTTATAACTTTTCCCTTATAACCCATTGATATTCATCATAAATAATGATAAATTAATGCCTTACTCCTCGGTAGCTCAATTGGCAGAGCGAGTGGCTGTTAACCACTAGGTTGTAGGTTCGAGTCCTACCCGAGGAGCCAGTTTTTCAGGGGTAAACCAAAAATTTCCTTTAGGCACCTTTAAGCACAGTTAGGCGATTTTAAGCAAACTTGGTGACAATTTGGTGACAAGGGGGAGAGGTCTGCTTTCCCCGTTCAATTGACATCACATTCCCTGGTATGATAATAGTTTCAATAGCAAAGACAGGGATCAATAGAGCTTCAAGAAAGAGCCTATTTGTCATCTGAGCAAGACGAGGTGAAAATGGCAGTTAAATGCCCTAAATGTCATTCCGATAATCCCGACGATACGATTTATTGCGGTAAATGTGCCACTCCTTTGAAATCCGCTGAAGAAATCTCTATTACAAAGACCCTGATAACACCTACGGAAAGGTTGCAAAAGGGGAGCACTATTGCAGGAAAGTACCAGATCATTGAGGAGCTGGGTAGAGGGGGGATGGGAGTAGTTTACAAAGCTCAAGACACTAAATTGAAGCGGACAGTTGCCTTAAAATTTCTTCCTCCAGAGTTAACACACATCTCGGAAGTGAAAGAGAGATTCATACGCGAGGCACAGGCTGCTGCAGCACTGGACCATCCCAACATATGTACCGTTCATGAATTTGACGAGGCTGAGGAGAAAGCCTTCATTTCCATGGCCTATATTGAAGGCCAGAGCTTAAAGAAGAAGATTG
>Ga0114921_10000269_pt1 | contig 21671 bp, 19 predicted proteins | sample BentaG_FD_87016 | JGI IMG/M metagenome (GOLD analysis project Ga0114921, IMG submission 87016) | Deep subsurface microbial communities from South Atlantic Ocean to uncover new lineages of life (NeLLi) - Benguela_00093 metaG | ecosystem: Environmental > Aquatic > Marine > Oceanic > Sediment ... | reverse complement strand
GAGAATAAGATATTAGTTAAATCTATAAAGAGTACGTTGTCTAAAAATTTAAATTTAGAAGTTGATTTAATTGAAATGGATTCTGAAACATATTTTGATACAATCCATGACATATATGGAAGTACTACAGTTATTGATATGTATCTAATGGAAAAGATACCTGATTATCCTCATGTAAGTAATTGGTTATTTACAGAATTGCATAGTAAATCACCTTTAAATTATACTGGGTGGAAAAATGATGAATTTGATGAATTGGTAACAAATGCTACAATATTTGATGATTTGGACAAACAGGTCGAATTATATAAAAAGGCTTCAAAAATTGCTTTTGGTGACAAAAGTGATGAAGATAAGTATCCAGGTGAGTTCCCGATAATTCCATTGTATTATGGCTCAAGAAATATTTTAATTAGACCAAGGGTGAAAGGTTATCAATCCAATCCTTTTACAGGTCCATATTTTTACACAGTCTGGATTAAAAAATAAATCAAATTACATCGAAAAATATTACAATAGTATTTATATAGATATCAGAAAAAATTGTATTTTGATATAATTAATTTGTGTCGGAGTGGCGGAATTGGTAGACGCGCAAGGTTGAGGGCCTTGTGAGTGAGTAGCTCGTGGGGGTTCAAGTCCCCCCTCCGACACCACTTTTTTAAGTGGATTTTTTTTATTTTTTATTAAATACAGAAAGGATAACTTAGAATAAATATGTATGAAGATTATAAAAATGAGGTTGTTTTCTGGGCTCAAAAAGCTGAGAAATTAGGTTTGTCTGTCCCAACAACTGGTAATTTTAGTTTAAGGGATAAAGAAACTGGATATATTTTTGTTACTCCTCATGGCGTATTCAGGGAATTTTTAAATCCAGATGACATTGTAGTTTTAGATATAAATGGAAATAAAGTGGAAGGCAAAAATAAACCATCATATGAGACTCCCATTCATTTAAAGATTTATAAAAATAGGCGGGATATTTTTGGAATTGCTCATACACATTCTCCATATGCTGCATGCTTTGCTGTACTCAAAAAAGGTATTCCTCTTATACATATTGAGACTTTCTTTTCAGTAGGTGGAGATATTCCCGTTGTGGATTTTGCACCTACTGGTTCAGAAGAATTGGCAAAAAAATCACTCAAAAAACTTTCTAATAGATCAGCAGTTCTTTTAGAAAGTCATGGAGTTTTAACAATAGGCTCTTCATTACCGAATGCAGTTTTAATTGCGATATTAGTAGAAGAATCAGCAAAAATTTATCATAAAGCTCTTCAGGTAGGTGAACCTAAAAATTTATCAGAAGAACAAGTAAGAGCTTTAGAGAAAATATTAAAGGAAAGCTCTCCTGAATAATAACATATTGATTATTTAAATTTTACTGTTATAATTAATAAATTAATTAATAAAATAAAATAAATTATACATAATTTAAATTACCAATAATTAATTAAAATAGAAGGAGTTATGGATCCTGAAAGAGACAAAGCTTTTGTTGAGGAAGCATTTAAAATAATTGAAAAAGGCAAAGAAAAAGGGATAATTTTTAGATTATTGGGTTCAATTGCAGTAAAAAATCATAGTCCAAAATATAGGTATCTATATGATGAAATGAAGAGACCACTTACAGATATAGATTTTATGACATATGGAAAATTTAGAGAAGGAATGAGAAAGTTTTTCAAAGACTTAGGTTATGAACCAATGAACCCGAGATTTTTTGCATTATATGGTAAAAAAAGACAAATCTACTGGAGTGATGAGAAAAAATGGCAAGTAGATATCTTTTTCGATGAGTTAGATATGTGTCACAAGGTTGATTTTAGAAATAGATTGGAAATGGATGACCCTACTATCACTTTAACTGATATATTATTAGAAAAGATGCAAATAGTAGAGATAAATCCAAAGGATATCAAAGATACTAGTATAATGTTACTTGAGCACGATGTTGGGGATAAGGAAGAAGAAACAATAAACATGAACTATATATCTAAGCTTTTGGCAAAAGATTGGGGATATTATTATACAGTGACAACCAACCTTAAAAAAGTTAAAAATTTTCTGGGTGAATTCGAATCTCTAACGGATGAAAATAGAAAAATAGTTATAGATAGAATTGATAAAATACTTGAAAGAATAGAATATGAACCTAAAAGTTTGAAATGGAAAGTCAGAGCAAGGGTTGGTACAAAGAAAAAATGGTATAAAGAAGTTGAGGAAGTGGGGAGGGGTTAAAAATGGCAAGAACAAAGTTTATGTTTGCAACAGATTTACATGGTTCAGAGACTGTCTGGAGAAAGTTTCTGAATATAGCAAAAATTTACGATTTAGATGCTCTTATTCTAAGTGGAGACATGACTGGTAAAATAATGATTCCAATAATAAAAAGGGATGACGGAAAATATAATTCACATCTTTTAGGAAGAGAGTATATTCTATCTGAAGAAGAATTACCTGAATATGAGGAAAAAGTAAGAATGACTTCATATCTTCCATATAGAACTACTCCAGAGGAAAGTGCCAAAATAGGAAATGATGAGGAATACAGGGAAAATCTATTTGAGAAATTAGAATGTGATATTGTTGAACATTGGTTAACATTGATACCTGATAGAGTACCTGATAAGTGCAAAGTTATTATAAGTCCTGGAAATGATGATAAGTTTGCTATTGATGAAGTAATTAAGAAAGATCCAAGAATAACTTTTGGTGAGGAAGAGGTGGTTGACTTAGACGGAGAGCACGAAGTTCTCTGTTTTGGCTGGACAAATCCTACTCCTTTTGATTCACCAAGAGAATGCTCAGAGGAAGAGATGGAGGAGAAATTGGAGAAAGTAGTTGCTAAGGTTAAGAATATAGAGACTGCTGTATTTTGCATCCACTGCCCACCATATGATTCTTATCTTGATTATGCACCAATGGTAGATAAAGATTTAAATATAATAGTTATAGGTGGTAAACCTCGGGAGATACCAGTAGGAAGTCATGCTGTTAGAAAAATTATTAAAAAATACCAACCATTAGTAGGACTTCATGGACACATTCATGAAAGTCCAGGATATATAAAAATTGGTAAGACTGTATGTTTCAATCCAGGAAGTGAATATGGAGAGGGTATATTTAAAGGTTATCTAGTAGAAATTGAAGGTGATAAAATACTTAGACTTCAGAGAGTAGAAGGTTAATTTAATTTGAAATTAATTTTGAAACTTCACTTCTAAAATCTTTTGGATGAAGTCCTAAATCAGAGACAGGGATTTCAATATAATCATCTTTATAGATATCATTTATATATAATCTTAAAGAAATTTTTCCTAAACCACCATAATACAAAGAGATAAATTTAAAATCTTTCCATTTTGAGGATATTTTTTCCTTGCCAATTTCTAAAATAAAACTTTCTTTGTCATAACTAAAGGTGGGGTGATATTTAAGTCTATAATACAAATAGGACACAATAGCAGCTAAAACTATCTCTATTCCAAATATCCACCACTCTACAATTATAATCTTTGTGAATAAGAAATTTGTAATAATCCGCAATGTTACTATAAAAATAAAAAAGATAGAGAATGATTTACCTAAATCTCCAAAATTTATTTTTGATATCTTCTTCATCAAAATTTTAAAGTAGTTTTAATTTTTCTTCCTATAACTGAGTTATTAGTTAAAATATTTTTAGTATTTAAGTTTACTAAAGCAATACCAATATTAGAAAGGTCATTTTTTTCAACCCACTTTATTATACCTTGATTAAATTCACCCTCTTTTGGGATGATAAGCCAGGACCATTTTACATTGTTTTTCTTCATCATTTTGGATATCTCTCTAAGTAATATTCTTAAATTCTCTTTTTTAAGATATGAATTTATTTCTGAAGGATATACAAAGCATGACACCAAATAGTTTGGCATGGAAAGGTAAGCAAAAAATCTTGAGAGTAAAAAACCTTTACTTCTTGTTTGTCCTCTAACAACTAATGGAAAAACAAAATTATCAAGTGAATAGTTTATAAATGATTCATTGAACTCAGCAATCCATTTTCCTCTTCCTCTTATTAATTGGTTTTCTATGTTATCTATTAAATTTCTCAAATCAATTACTCTTTTCATATATTATCCAGTTTTTTTGTAGTTCCTCGTTTCATTTAGATCCTGTCCTGAGTATAACGAGGGAAAACTGTTTAACAAGACCTCACTTTATATATTAAATATATTATTTTATTCCTATTTATCTATTTATTATAATAATTAAATGATAATCAGCTCCTGCTTAAAACAGGAGCTGATATATCGAATTTCAATAGTATGTTTGTAACAACCAGAATTTTAGTCTGGAGGAATTTCCGTAAATATTGTTGTCAACTCCACACCTGTTGCCTTGGCTTTATTACTGTAGTACAAGTAGATTCCTAACCCTAAAGCGATAAGGAAAATTGTGAACAAGAATGGCATTGCAGCTCTCAAACTGTCTATTTTCAAAAGATTCCATGCATGTTCATTGGTAGCGAATACCCATAAAGCAATAAAATTTCCTATTATTGCCAGGGCTGCAATTATCTGTGTAGTTGTTTTACTAGCTCTAAATGGTGACCTCTCAAATATATCAGGCTTTTTTATTGGGAAATAAAATGCTGCAGTACATACAATTAAGAAGAATATTGCGTCCCATATGTCAGTTGCTGCAATAGCTCCACCAGGATTTATGATTGAGTGTATGAATTCACCCAAGTATATACCGCTCTTTCCAAAAAGATCAGCTTCAGCAGCACAACCAAATATTGCGACAAGTGACACAAAAATAATCGCGTTTACTGGTGAATGCCATTTCTCATTTACTTTTGCTAATTTATCAGGTAGAACTCTATCAAAAGCCATAGCAAATATCATTCTTGAAGAAGTCAAAATAAATGGTGGAATGTCATTAGCAACCCACAAAGCTGCAAATAATATCAGTATCCACATAAATGCTGGTCCAAATCCACGTCCTGCAGCTGATATTGCAGCAACAACTGGCATCCATCCACCAATTTTAGCTAATCCAGCATCTGCAAAGCTTCCTCCTCCAAAATTAAGATATCCAATAGCTGACATCAACGAGAAATCTCCAACCTTCCCAGCCAGCATTGCAGCTCTTGCCATAAGTGTAGAAATAGTCATATAGATACCAATAATAACTAATCCAGATGTAAACATAGCTTTTGGTAAACTCTTGTGTGCTTCTTTTACTTCACCAGCAACAAATGAAGCAGCAGCATAACCAATATAAGCCCAATAAGCTGCTAACATTGCAGTTCCAACTGCTCCCCAGTAGGTATTTCCTGCTGCTGTATCTGCCATTCCTTGATCGATAGCTGCTTGTGTATACGCAGAAGCATTAGAACCAAATAGTGATTGAACACCCGCCTCCATAGTTCCTGGAGTAGCAACAATGAATAGTATATATACAATCACTAATATAAATGCTGGTATCCAGAATAGCCATTGAAGTAATCTTCCAGTCAGTTTTATCCCATAGAAAGCAATGCCACTGAATATTACAAGTATTAATACACCCCACAAGAATAATCCAACAGGACTAGTAAGCCATCCAGGAAGTGTAACACCGGCTAATCCTGCAAAAAGCCAGACAGCTTCCATTGTTGCAACAGCTATTAATCCATAAGAAACAGCAACAGCCATAAACTGTAACCATGTAGCTACAAATCCAAGAGCTGGATTTAAAATTCTGGAAATGAATATGTATCCACCACCTGATCTTGGCATAGCAGCTGATAACATTGAAAAACAGTACAATGATACCAAAATAATTATTCCAGTAACAGCAAAAGCCATAACAACGGGATGGATTCCAAAAAGAAATGTACTCTCACCAACCGGAGCCCAGCCTGTTGCCTGGAAAACTCTTTTTTGCCATCCAAGTCCTACAACATTAGCAATAGCTATAAGAACTGCAGTTCCAACTCCTATTTCTCGTACTAATCCTGTAGCTTTTCTCGTAAATAACTTTTTTTCTTCTTGCATGAAGATAACCTCCTAACATTAATAAAATATTTATACAAGAAGTGATTTGAAAGAAATAATCTTTCAAATAAAGAGTTAATTCTCTATATGCCTCCTTTCTTTAATAGATTATTAATTATATTTACCATTTATTTTTACTAATACTAAAATTATTATACCAGTTATAGCAAAAGCTATAACAATGGGATGAATTCCAAAAAGAAATTTTAATTTATTTAACTAATATACATATTGATACGTTTGACGAATAAAAATTTTAATATGTTGCTTATATATAAAAAATCTTAATATAAAATTTATAAGTTGATTTTATATAAATTTTATCAAAAGGTCAATAGAAGTTTTAATTTTGTGTAGTACCAATTTAGAAATGTCCGGTTTTGCATTAACTAATAAATTTAAATTAGTGTCATTGCGAGTAGTTCCTGGCTGTCATTGCGAGCATAAGCGAAGCAATCTCTATCAGAAACAGACTGTGTGATCTCATTTTAATTAGATTTAACAACATATCTTATTTGAGATTGCCACGCCACCTTTAGTGGCTCGCAGTGACACTAATTTAAATTTTTTCTTTTTTCAATTAATAAAAATTGCTTTTTTTAAAATATTTGATAATAATTATATTTAAATAAAATTAATAATTATGTAAAAATATCTTTAAATAGCTTAATCATTTTAATATGCAAGGAGGTAAAAAATGGCAGTAAGAAAATTTATTACACTTGAAGGCTCTTCTTTTAGAAGTTGGAGTGATGCAGCAAGAAATGCAATTACAGATGCATCACATACAATCAGGGGTATTGACAGAGTAGATGTGATAGATTCCTGGGCAAAGGTTGAAGAGGGAAAAATTATTGAATATAGAGTAAAGGTTCAAATATCTTTTGATGTTAAGCGGGAAGTTACCGAATAATAGTTGTAAAAAAAAATTAAAAAGACTCCAAAAAGAACTAAGTGTTTCTTTTAACATTCAGCCTTTTAAAATTAAATTTTTAAATTTAGGAATAAATTAGAAAGAAACCCAACGGCTTTAGTCGTTGGAGGTGTCACATATTTTATTTATATGATATAAGTAATTGATTAACTGAAATTTATTTTAAATTAGATTTTTAAAAATTATGAATTAGCTTAATAAACAATTCAAAATGGGAGGTGAAATTTTTTAGATTTATAATTATTAAAATTATAATAATTAATTAGAAAGGCAGGTTAAATTATGATAATAGGTGTTCCTAAGGAGATTAAGGATAATGAATATAGAGTAGCGTTGACACCAGCTGGTGCAACTGAGCTAATTAATGCTGGACACAAAGTATTTATTCAAAAAAGTGCTGGTACAGGAAGTGGTATTAATGATGATGAATATAAAGAAGTAGGAGCTGAAATATTAGATACTGCTAATGAGGTTTTTGATAAAGCAGATATGATAATGAAAATAAAGGAGCCCCTTCCTCAAGAATTTAAATTGATTAAAGAAAAACAAATAGTTTTTACATATTTTCATTTTGCTTCAGGTGAAGAACTTACCAAAGCTATGATTGATAGAAAAGCCATTTGTATTACTTATGAAACCATAGAGACTGATGATGGAGAAACTCCATTATTAACTCCTATGAGTGAAGTTTCAGGAAGAATGGCATCATTTATTGGAGCTTTCTATTTAAGTAGAGCACAAGGTGGAAGAGGAATTCTAACAACTGGTGTAACTGGTGTTGAACCTGCAGATGTTGTTATATTGGGTGGTGGTACAGTAGGTCGTAGTGCAGCAAAAGTTGCTGCTGGTTTAGGAGCAAAAGTTACTATTTTAACCAGAAGTGCAAGAAAATTACGTTATTTAGAAGACACAATGCCAGAAAACGTTTCAACATTAAAATCAAATTCTTTTAATATTGCAGAAGCTGTGAAAGGAGCTGATATTTTAATTACTGGTGTTTATATTGTTGGTGCAGAAGCTCCAAAACTGGTAACAAGAGAAATGGTGAAATCCATGAAACCAGGTTCTGTTATAGTATGTGTCGATATCGACCAGGGTGGAAGTGTTGAAACTGCAAGACCAACTTCACATTCTGATCCGACCTATATTGAAGAGGGAGTTGTTCATTATTGTGTTACAAATATGCCAGGTGCTTTCTCAAGAACTTCAACTTTTGCATTAACAAATGAAACTTTATCATATGCACTACAAATTGCAAACAAAGGATGGCAGAAAGCATTAAAAGAAGATCATGTATTGAAAAAAGGATTAAATGTTTGTAAAGGAAAAGTAACAAATAAACCAGTAGCTGATGCACATGGACTTGCATATACACCAATAGATGAAGTTTTAGAATAAATCTGGGATTTTAAATAACCTAATGTACAATAAAATAATATGTATTATTAGAAAGTTAGGTTAATACTCAACCCTTTCACTTTACTCGAGAGCAGGCTCTATCGGAACAGGCTCCGCAATTTCATGAAAAAAAATATCTTTTAATTAAATTTCTAAAAAGAATTATAATGTGATAAACTATTATTGATAATAATATGTTAGGGAATTAATATGAAAAGAGAAAACGAAAACAAACCAGAATTTAATACAGAACTCTTCAGGAAATTAATTGAACAATTGTTTAAAATTGATGAAACATTGAAATTTGATTTAGATAAGGATAATTTAATATCTGAAAGCAAATGGACTCCAAGTGGTATGATGATAGTTCATGTTAAGAAAATATTGCAGGATAAAGATAAAATAAAATACTTTGATTTTAATTCAATATTTACTGATGAAGAAAAGAGAAGAATTGAGAAAATAATCTCTTTTTACGAAGATAGAGAGGAGAAATAATAAGTTTCATTGAAAAAGATATTTTCCCATTGAAAATTAAATTTATATTGATGGAGTAATTATTTATTTTAGAAAATATAATTAGATGTTGATAAAAAGATAATAAATAATATACTTAAATTGATAATTTTAAATATATTTAGATTGAGCGGTTCTTTCCGCTCTTTTGTTTTTTCATTAAAAAATTTTATTAGTTGGTTTGTATAAATTTTAAGTAATTATTAAGATAATAATAAAGTTGTTTTTACATTTTAGATTCGTTTAATATAAAATATTATCATTTTCAGAAATATATAAATTCACAGCTGAAAAATCTCTTTGCAAAAGCTGTTGGATGAAAGGCATTATTATATTAATAGAAAGGGTGATTTTTTTGAAGTTAACAGTAAGACAGATTGTAATTTCTGGAATTTTAGGAGCAATAGCAATACTACTTGGATGGCCTATAATTGGTGCATCAGCTATAGGATATATTCCAGTACCAAATGTTACAGGTAATGCTACAATCATGCATATACCAGCCATTTTAGGTGGAGTGCTTGAAGGTTCACTTGTTGGAATCTTGGTTGGTGGAATTTTCGGATTTTCTAGCTTTTATTTGGCGACGACAATTCGACCAAGTCCTATCTTTAGTGACCCATTTGTAGCTATTTTACCAAGATTATTTATTGGACTGGTTGCATATTTAGTTTATACAATCATAAAGAAAATAAATAACAGCCTGGCATTAGTGTTAGCAGGTATATTAGGGTCTTTTACCAATACAATTTTTGTTTTAGGAATGATACATCTAAGAGGATTAGGTAATTTCTGGGCTATTCTAATTTCAGTATTACCACAAGCTGTAATAGAAGCAATCATTGCAGCTATTGTGACACTAATTATAGGAAATGCAATTGATGTCTATAGAGGTGCTCGTGGGGTCAGGGCTAAAACTTCTGAATAGTAAAAATTATAATATATATAGTAGACTGCGAGAAATTAATATTCATTACTGATAGTATTTATTAATAATAAGTAAAGCCATTTAGAATTTATCTAAGATAAAAAATCTGTTATTTTCCATTCATTTTTAAAATATGATAAAAATTAATGATCTTTATTTTACATATTATCCGGAATCTGAAAATCCTCAAAAAGCATTAACAGCAGTATCACTTTCCATAAAGGAAGGTGAGTTTGTTAGCATAATAGGACAAAATGGTTCAGGGAAAACAACTTTAGCTAAACATCTAAATGCCATTTTAACACCCACAAAAGGTTCAGTTTTAATCGATGGAATTAATACTCGAAATAAGGAGAATTTATGGGATGTTAGAAAAAAGGTGGGGATGGTTTTTCAGAATCCAGAAAATCAAATAATCTGTTCAACAGTTAGAAGTGATATATCTTTTGGACCAGAAAATTTAGGTATTAATAGAGTAGAAATTGAAAACAGGGTTGATAAATCTATTGAACTTATGGGTTTGAGCAAGTATCAAGACTATCCTCCTCATATGCTTTCTATAGGTCTAAAGCAAAAAGTTACAATTGCAGGAGTATTGGCAATGGGAACTAAGTATATTATTTTTGATGAGCCCACTTCAATGCTTGATTCATTAGGAAAAAAGGAAGTTTTCGAGGTGATACTAAATCTTAGAAAAAAAAGAGAAGTCACAATAATATACATAACCCATTTAATGGAAGAGGTATTAAAATCTGATAGAACAATTGTTATGTCTGAAGGAAAAATAGTATTGGATGATTCACCAAAAAAGATTTTTTCTAAATTAAAAATATTAAGAAGCCTTTCTTTAGATGTTCCTATAATCCCTGATATCTCTTCCAGATTAAATAAAAGAGGGATTTCTATTCCATCACAAATAATAACTACTCAGGAGTTTGTAAATTGTCTAAAGCAATTATAAAAGTTGAGAATCTATTTCATTCATATATGCAAGGAACTCCTTTTGAAAAAGAAGTTCTCCATGGTTTAAGCTTTGAGGTATATCATGGTGAAAAGTTAGCTATTGTTGGCCCAACTCAATCGGGAAAATCTACATTACTTCAGTATTTTAATGCAATATTTATTCCTAAAAAGGGCAGAGTGATAGTAGATGAACAGGATACAAAAGATAGTAGATTGAATTTAAAAGAATTGAGAAGGAAAGTAGCTATGTTATTTCAACATCCTGATAGCCAACTTTTTAAAGAGACTGTTGCAGATGACATTGCATTTGGCTTAAAAAATATGAATTTTCCTGAGGAAGTGATAGAAATAACTATTAAAAAAGCATTAGCGACTGTTAGCTTAGACTCGAATGAATTTTTTTATAGATATATTTTCAGTTTAAGTGGGGGAGAGAAGAAGAAAGTAGCAATTGCTGGAATTTTAGCTCTTGACCCAGAAATTTTAATATTAGATGACCCTACAGCTGGTTTAGATCCTAAAGGGAGAGTGGATTTTCTAAATTCCATTAAATTTTTACATGACAAATTAGGATTAACTACAATTTTTGTTTCCAGCAATATGAATGATGTTGTAGAACTTGCAGATAGAGTAATGATTCTTGTTGATGGGAAAATTGAAATGATTGATATACCAGAAAATATTTTTATAAAAAGAGAGAAGTTATTAAGTTACGGTTTAACTCTACCTTCAGTAGTTGAGTTAGTGGATGAGTTAATTAAATCAGGGATTAATGTAGATGAAAAGATAATCAATATTGATCAGCTTGAAGAATCACTATTTGAGATATTTAAAAATAAAAATAGCGAGAAAGAAATTGATTAATAATCAAAATAAATAATTTTTTATATTGGAGTATAAAAATTGGAATTGTATAAGAACACAATTTTTGGATTTTATAGAGAAGGCGATTCTTTAATCCATAAAATTGATCCCAGAATAAAAATAATATTATTAATTGTCATTATAATTTTTATATCATTTATAAGAACTTTCTCTGGTATTGTTTTTATAGGTTTATTTTTGCTACTTATTATAAAGTTATCTAATAGCTCATTTTTTTATATTTTAAAAGGGTTAAAACCAGTTCTTCCAATAATATTATTAATTTTGATTTTTCAAATTATTTTTTACATAGGAGAACCTGGTAAAATACTTTTTCAATGGAATTTTATAAAGATTTCTGTTTTAGGTATTAAGGTTTCTTGTTTCATGATGCTTAAAGCGATATTAATATATTTTATTTCATCTATCTTTTTCCTTACAACTGAGATGATAAGTTTTACTGATGCAATGGAAAGACTGATTCTTCCATTGCAAAAAATAAAGTTTCCATCTCATGAAATTGTTATGGTTGGAGTAATAGCTTTTAGGTTTGTTCCAACGTTAGTAGAGGAATTAGAAAGGTTAATGAAAGCTCAAATAGCAAGAGGAGCTGATTTAGATAGAGGTAATCTAATAGTTAAAACAATAAAATTATCAGGTTTATTAATTCCATTATTTATAAGTGCTTATCAAAGAGCAGAAGACTTAGTTTTAGCAATGGAGTCAAGATGTTATAGAGGAGGTGAGGGAAGAACAAGAAGAATTGCAAAAAAATTAACAATTCTCGATTTTACTTCTTTTATTTTTACGGTACTATTTTTTTCTCTAACATTTTTAACAATCAGATATTTTAGGCTACTGTAACTTTTTTAATATTATTTATATAAATATTGAGCTAATAAAGTGTCATTGCGAGGAGATAGATTTAAATTATCATTGTAAGTAATTTTTAAAATGTCATTGCGAGGAGCGAGATTGCTGGGTTTATCCCTTTCTCTCTAAGAAGGAGTATAAATAGTTGTGTCTTTAGATAATTATGCAATAATAAAATTTTTAGATTTTTTCAAAATCAAATATTCCTTTTTACTAAAATTTAGAAATTTCCTTAAATCTTTATTAAACTTATTATCAATAAGGAACATATTAAACATATTTAATAAAACAATAAAAAGGAGGAATATGTTATCAGAAATTAAAGTTGGGCATTATACAGATGAAAATGCAATTACTGGCTGTACTGTAGTCTTACTTCCAGAAGATGGTGCAGTTTGCGGAGTAGATGTAAGAGGAGGAGCTCCTGGAACCAGGGAAACTGATCTTTTAAAACCAACATGTATGGTTGAAAAAATAAATGCTATTTGTATCTCTGGAGGGAGTGCTTTTGGTCTCTCTACTGCTGATGGAGTTATGAAATATTTAGAAGAGAAGAATATTGGATTTGAAACTACTCATGGAAAAGTTCCCATTGTTCCAACTGCTATATTATTTGATCTAAACATAGGTAATAAAAAAGTTCGTCCTGGGAAAAAAGAAGGTTATCTTGCCTGTCAAAATGCGTCATCATCAGGATTTGAAGTTGGAAGTGTTGGAGCTGGTACTGGTGCCACTGTAGGCAAAGTTTTAGGAAATTCATTTATGATAAAATCCGGAGTTGGAAAGGCTATACTTAATTTATCAGGTGGTATCGAAATCTTTGCAATAGCTGTTGTAAATTCTTTTGGGGATATAATAAAAGAAAATGGTTCAATATTAGCTGGAGCTTATCATCCAGAAAAAGGCTTTTTAAATAGTAAGTCTATTGTATTAGAGGGGGAAGAAATAGTATCAAAATTTGGCGAAAACACAACTATTGTTGTAATAACTACAAATGTTTCTCTTGATAAAGTATCTGCAACAAAAGTTGCGCAAATGGCGCATGATGGTTTTGCAAGGGCAATTTCACCTGTCCATACTGAATATGATGGAGATACAACCTTTGTATTGTCAGTGGGTAAAAAGAAAGCTCCTACAGTTGTTATAGGAACAGCAGCAGCAGAAGTTACAGCAAGAGCTATTAGAAATGCTGTTAAGGAAGCAAAAAGCTTAGGGGGAGTAAAAGACATTAACCAAATTCCTAAAAAATAACAAAAATATTTTTTATTGTCATTCTTGTATGTAAATATATACTTATTATTCTTATACATAAAATCTATATTAAATAAAAGCTGAACTGACAAGAAGAATTATATCTTGTCATTCTGAACAGGTCCTTCGCTTTGCTCAGGATAAACTTAGTGGAGTGAAGAATGATACAATAGAAATTAATTTAGAATGATAGTTATATTAGTTGAATTGTCTTATAAATTAGTGCTAAAATATTATTAAATATATGTGGGCGTTTAGCTCAGGGGGAGAGCACTTCCTTGACGCGGAAGGGGTCAGAGGTTCAAATCTTCTAACGCCCACCATTTTTATTAAATAAATATAATATATCCATCACTTTAGTTTATGCGTCAAATATTTGTTTATTAAGAATTTAACTTATAAGGGAGTGATTTAAAAAGTAAAGAATTTGATTTTTGTAAAATTAAATAATGATTAGGAGATAATGTGGTTAAAAAGGATATTTTAAAAATTCCAAATTTGATTACTCTAAGCCGTTTTTTAGGAAGTGTTATAATTTTACTTTTTACCTTTATAGATATAAATAGATGGATAGTTGGAATTATATATATTATATCGATTCTATCTGATAAACTTGATGGTTTTTTAGCAAGATTACTTAAACAGGAAACTGAGCTTGGAAAAAAGTTAGAAGCATCTGCTGATGCTCTACTTGTATATTCAATATTTACATACTTGACTTTTAAGTTAGACTTTCCTTTAAATCTTTATAAAATTGCTATTTTTATATTAGTCTTTGGTTTTATTTTAAATTTGATTTTTATTTTAAATAAGAGAAAATGGTTTGTTCCATCTTTTTTCGCTGGTAAGATAATGATTGCGATTGTTCATTTAAACTGTCTGGCAATTTTTTTTCAAATACCTTACCATTTAAGGATTCTCTGGATTACTATAATATTCGGAATCTTAACCTTTTCATGGTATCTTTATGAACTTTATAATTTTGCTATAAAAAAGTAAGTAAATAATTCAATATAACCTGATGGATAAAAGTATAAAGGTAATTGGTCTGAAGAATTATGCAATTGATAAAAATTGTATTAGACTTTAAGACTTTGTACCCAAGAATAACATATTGTTAAAAAGGAAGTGAGAATAAATAAAGTAAAAATATTAAAAATTGAGTATATTTATTAAGAACAAAAATGGCAAATTTAATATAAAAATGTTAGAATAATTTTGATATTTTGAAACAAAGGGATATTTTTGAAGGCGGCATCGCCAAGTGGTAAGGCAGAGGTCTGCAAAACCTCCATCCCCAGTTCGAATCTGGGTGCCGCCTCCATTTTTTGTTTAAATAAAAATACTCCCTTATCTTATATGAGAAAGAATTACAAAAGAGAATACTTTAAATTACTATCTATCTAAAAATAAGAGCTTCCGTAAGGAAATTACGTTTAGATATTTTATAATGGACATAAAAACTTTAGATTGTAAATTCAATAGTAATTACATTATAGGTGAATAAGATGGCTAAATTAATTTTGGACAAAGATATGGTGAAAAAAGCCAGGGATTATGCAAACAGAATAGCTTCTAAAGTTCAGAATTTTATTGATAAAAATTCTACAACTACAATTGAAAGAGCAACAATTAGACTTTTAGGTGTTGATGGAGTTAATAAAGATAATGTTCCATTACCAAACATAGTAGTGGACAGTTTCAGAGATGAACTTGGCTCTGGAATATTATATCCCTTTGTTAATGCTATGTGTTTTTATGATGTGAATGATCAAAAATTATCTGAGATGATTTCACAAAAAGAAATTGACTTAAAAAAAGTACCAAAGCTTGAGAAGGAAAAGGTAATTCCTGAAATTAATAAATTAGTAAAAAATGCCTGTTTAGTTATTAAAAAAAGAAAGAATGAGAGATATGAACTAATTGAAAAATTAGGAGATCCTTCAAAGCCCTGGTTGTATGTTATTGTAGCCACTGGAAATATATATGAGGATGTAGTACAAGCAAATGCAGCAGTTAGAGAGGGCGCAGATGTTATAGCTGTAATTCGCTCTACAGCTCAGAGCTTATTAGATTATGTTCCATATGGTATAACAACAACTGGTTATGGTGGAACATATGCAACTCAAGCAAACTTTAAGGTAATGAGAGAAGCTCTTGATGAAGTAGCTGATGAGGTAGGCAGATATATAAGACAGGTAAATTATTGTTCAGGGTTGGCTATGCCGGAGATTGCAGTAATGGGAGCATTTGAGAGACTAGACATGATGCTAAACGATAGTCTATATGGAATCATTTTTAGAGGGATAAATACAAAAAGAACATTTATAGACCAATATTTTTCAAGAATGATAAATGCAGCTGCAGGTGTGATTATTAATACAGGTGAAGACAACTATTTGACAACAGCCGATGCTTATAAAGCTGCTCATACTGTAATTGTATCACAATTAATAAATGAACAATTTGCTATTTTCTCAGGATTGAAAGCTGAACAGATAGGATTAGGTCATGCATTTCAGATAAATCCACATCTAGAGGATTCTCTTATTTATGAAATAGCTCAGGCACAACTTGTAAGAGACTTGTTTCTGGATTATCCAATAAAATATATGCCACCAACAGTTTATAAAACAGGTGATATATTCTTCTCAAATCTTTTAGATGGAATGTTCAATTTTACAGGTATTTTAACTAATCAGGAAATTCAGTTATTAGGTATGTCTACCGAAGCTATTCATACACCATTTTTACAGGATAGATTTATTAGTATAAAAAATGCAAAATACATTTTTAAATGTGCTAAAAATCTTGGAGAACAAATAAGTTTTAATAAAGATAGCAAGATTGTTAAAAGAGCAAATCAGGTATTGGAAAATGCAGTTAATCTTCTTGAAGAAATTAATGATATTGGACTTTTTAAAGCAATAGAAAAGGGAATTTTTGCAGATATAAAAAGGGATACAAATTCTGGGAGAGGATTAGAAGGAGTAATAAAGAAGAAAGATGACTATTTTAATCCTTTCTTCAAAGAGCTTAAAAATGTTTAATTAGCTATTAAATCTGGAGGTAATCTGTTATGGAGATAAGGCCATATGGCGATAGTTTAAATGATAGTATAGTTCAGATTAGTTTTACACTTCCAATAAAAAATGATGATAAAGCAACAGCCATAGCTACACAATATTGTAAAAAAATGGGAATTTCAAATCCAAAAATTGCTAGGCAGGAAAGTCTTGATCCCAATTTTACTTTTTTTGTTATATATGGAAGTTGCAAACATAAGATAGAAATAGACCAAATAAAGATTAGAGCTAAAGAATACAAAATATTAAGTCATGAAGAGATGGAGAAAATTGTTAAAAATGAAATAGGAAGAAAGATAAATATAGTAGGAGCTGCGATTGAATCTGATGCTCATACAATTGGATTAGACGCTATTTTAAGTGCAAAAGGTTTTGCAGGAGATCATGGTCTGGAAAGTTATAGTTTCTTCAATGCAATCAATTTAGGCTCCCAGGTTCCATCAGAGGAGCTTTTAAAGAAAGCATTGAGCATAAAAGCAGATGTAGTTGGGATTTCTCAGATTATCACTCAAAAAAATATTCATATATATAATTTATCAAAACTTCTGGAATTACTTGAAGAAGAAGGTATAAGGGACAGGATTATCTTAATTTGTGGTGGTCCAAGAATTTCTAATGCTCTTGCAAAAGAATTAGGATATGATACTGGATTTGGTCCTGGCACAACACCAACAATGGTTGCCAGTTATATAGTTAATGAATTTCTAAATAGAAAGAAGAAAAAAAGAAAATTTCTATCTGACCTGTAATGATACAAAAGGATTATTTAAGATGAAATTAATAGAAAAATTTCAAAATTTTATAATAGATTTAGACGGAGTTATGTATATTCAAGATGAACCTATCTATAAAGCAAAAGAATTTATTGATGAGTTAAAAAAAAGAGATAAAGATTTTATTTTTTTAACTAATAACTCTGGAAGAAATAGCAAAGGTTATAGGAAGAAATTAAAGTCTATGAATATAATAGTGGATAGTGGCAAAATAATAACCTCATCAACAGCTACAGCAAAATACCTCTATGAAAACTACAATATCGAAGGAAAAAAAGCATATGTTATTGGAGCTAAAGCTTTAAAAGATGAAATCAGGAAAATAGGATTAAATTTAGTTAATGGTAAAGAAGCACACAAAGCTGATTTTGTTATTGTAGGAAAAGACCCAGATTTTAATTATGAAATGATGAAAATTGCCAATTTTGCCATTAGAAATGGCGCAATTTTTATTGCTACAAATTATGATGCTACATTTCCAACCCCAGAGGGAGAAATTCCAGGGGCAGGAGCAATAGTTTCATCTATTGAGACTGCATCTGAAGTAGAAGCAAAGGTTATTGGAAAACCAAATATTTATATTATGGAAATTGCCATTTCCAAACTTAATGGTAATAAAGAACGAACATTAATTATTGGAGATAGATTAGAAACAGATATTTTAGCAGGTAAAATAGCAGGTATTTCTACTGCATTAGTACTTACAGGAGTAGTTAGTAGGGAAGAAGTAAGTAAATCGGAAATAAAACCTGATTGGATTTTAGATGGAATCTGGTCCTTCCTTAAAGAATAAATCAAATTGTCAATCTAAGTGGAGTGGAAAAATCTAATTAATCAAATAAGTGCAAGAGACTATCCCTTTTTCTTAAAAAACAATTTTGAGCAATATCATATTTTTTTCTTACATCATTTGTAACTTCAATAAATTTTTCTATTTTATATGCATACCCCTTTGTTGGTTCTAAATCTTGAATTTTTGTTGCAAAGAATTCGTTTATATTTTTAATGAACCTCTCTCGAATGTATTTTGAAAAAACAGAAGATAAAGCAATGGGGAAGTGGGTTTTGTCACCTTCCTTTATGAATGATAATCTTATTTCTAAATTATTTAATAGTTCATAAGAAGATATATTTCTGTTTTGCTCCAAAATTTTTATTTTGAAATCTCCAAGCAATCCACTTTTAAGATAATTAATATAATATTTTTTTGATCCAAGTTTATCAGCAATTACATAAATTGAATTTAAATTATTCTTTTGCTCATTCTTTTTAAAATTTCTAGTTGCTTTTTTATATTTTTTTTCTAACTTTACTGTCTCTTCTTTATCTCTAACTGAAATATTTTCTATTAAAATCCTTTTTAAAGCATTTTCTATTAATCTCTCAAATTGTAAGTAATTAAAAAAAAGTTTCCCCTTTTTAGTAATTGATTCATTATATAAATGTGGGCATAAAACTACACTTTTTATATCTATTAAATCAATTCCTGAACTTTTTATAACTTTTTTTAGTTTTGGAAACAAATTATCAAGGAAAGGACTTGGGTCTAAATTCTTGGAATTTAAAGGATCTTCAGAAAAAAAATTGTTATTACCCCAACACATTCTATATGTGTATTTGCTAAAAGTTTTGCATCTTTTTTGAAATAAATCTAAGTTATCTAAGAATATATTTTGTAGGAATTCTTGAAAATTAAGTGGCGCAAGATATAAGAGACAGTAAGAACACAAAGCAGTAGTTTCACCTATTAAATAATTTTTTGGATGATTTTTAAATATATCTTTACTATCTGAAACTATTACTTTTTCTGGAAACTCTTTTGTTTTTTTTGAGATTATTTCAGAAAGAGTATCCCAAAATTTCTCTGAATGATATTTTTCACTAAGTCTAAAAAGTGAAGATGTTACAACAAGTGGACCAATATCTGGTCCATATCCTGCTTCATCTATGCCTAAAACATAATAATTATTTTCCAATTTAGTTTCACAATATTTTTTAATATAGTTAATTAGTATTTAATAATTTTTTTAGTAATAATTTAGATAACACCGTGTCCAACTTTTGGGGTTCACACCAATTTAATACATTATAATATAAAAAAATCCGAGAATATCATAATAGATTGTTAATTTAACTTGTTTATAATTCATTTAATTTGGTATTATTTATAATTAAAAATACTTGTTAATCATTATTAGCTTTCAATGTACAAAAATTTTTAAAAAGATTAAGAGTTGTAAACACATCTCTTAAATAGTTCAAATAAATAATATTTAAATATTGGTTATGAGGGGATATAAGAAGATGAAAGCAAACAATAATTCAGATAAATGTAAAAATGATGAGTTAATAGAGATAAAAATTCTTCCAGACAAAGTTAAAAAATTTCATAAGAATGTGAGTGCAATTGAGGTTTTAAAGTCATTTGATATAGCAAATCTTAATGAGGTTGTAGCTATAAGAATAAATGATAAATTATTGGATTTATCTCACATAATAACAGAAAATGCAGTCTTAGAACCAGTTACATATAAAGATGAGGATGGATTAAACATTTTAAGACATACTACAGCTCATGTTATGGCGAATGCAGTATATGAACTTTTTCCTGGAGTTAAAATAGCTATAGGTCCAACAATAAAAAATGGTTTCTACTATGATTTTGATCCACAAAAACCTTTTATACCTGAAGATTTAGAAAAAATTGAAAAAAGAATGGGGGAGATTGTAAAAAAAGATATCTCAATAATAAGAAAAGAAGTCAAAAAGGAGGAAGCAAAAAATATCTTTTCCGGTGAAACTTATAAACAGCAATTAATTGATGATATCGAAGAAGAAATTATAAGTATATATGAACAGGGTGATTTTGTAGACCTCTGCAGAGGACCACATCTTCCATCAACAGGGAAAGTAAAGATGTTTAAATTATTGAGTATAGCTGGAGCATATTGGAGGGGTGATGAGAGAAACCCTATGCTTCAGAGAATATACGGAACTGCATTTACTACTCAAGAAGAGTTAGAAGGACATCTTCAAAAAATTGAAGAAGCAAAGAAGATAGATCACAGAAAATTAGGAAAGGAACTTGATTTATACAGTTTTCATAAAGAAGGACCTGGTTTTCCATTTTTCCATCCAAATGGAATGATTATTATAAACAGCATTTTAGATTTTTTGAAAGAAGAACTTTTAAAAAGGGGATATGAGCAAGTAGGAACTCCAATACTTTTAGATAAAAATCTCTGGCAGATGTCAGGTCACTGGGATCATTACAAAGAACTCATGTATTTCTTAGAAAAAAGTGGTAGGGAATTTGCTGTAAAGCCTATGAATTGTCCAGGAGGTGTATTAATTTATAAAACTAAACCACGCTCATATAAGGATATGCCTTTAAAATGGGCTGAGTTAGGTATTGTTCATAGATATGAATTGTCAGGAGTTCTTCATGGTCTATTTAGAGTAAGGGGTTTTACTCAGGATGATGCTCACATTTTCTGTTTACCTTCTCAAATTGAAAAGCAATTAATAGAGACAATAGGTTTTGTAATTTATATTTATGATAAATTTGGATTCAAGGAATATAAAATAGAGCTTTCAACTCGCCCAGATGATTATATGGGTTCTTTGGATATATGGGAAAGAGCAGAGACAGCATTAAAGGATGCATTAGATCATAAAGGTGTTGAATATACTATAAATCCCGGTGAAGGTGCATTCTATGGTCCAAAGATAGATTTTCACATATTTGATAGTCTGGGAAGATCCTGGCAGTGTGGAACTATACAGTTAGATTTTGCGATGCCTGAAGCTTTTGATCTACATTATACTGGAGAGGATAACGCAAAACATCGCCCAGTTATGATTCATCGAACTATATTAGGAAGTATTGAAAGATTTTTAGGTATATTAGTTGAACACTATGAGGGAGCTTTTCCAACCTGGCTTGCACCTGTTCAAGTTACATTGATTCCAATTACTGATAAACATAAAAACTTTTCTTTAAAAGTAATGGATTATTTACAAAAAAAAGGTGTAAGAGTGGATTTAGATGACAGG